>Ga0247688_1000005_pt1 | contig 295958 bp, 264 predicted proteins | sample CNK29_metaG_FD_182718 | JGI IMG/M metagenome (GOLD analysis project Ga0247688, IMG submission 182718) | Soil microbial communities from Purdue University Martell Research Forest, Indiana, United States - CNK29 | ecosystem: Environmental > Terrestrial > Soil > Temperate forest > Bulk soil... | reverse complement strand
TGGCGCGCAAAGGCGATGGCCAGCCCGGCTGGCAAACCATCTGGCGCGGCTGGCAACGGTTGATGTGGATGTGCCAAGGATTAGACACTTTGCAACATCCATGAAAACGATGTGGGTAATGACAAGGGCTTTAGCCCGCTTCATCATCCATCGTGAAGCGATGCTGGAAATTTTGGCCCGTTTTAGATTTGCGGATGTTGAAGCGGCGTGAACGCCGCGCTCCGAAATTCAAACTGCCGCACAGATTGATTTATCTGTGCGGCGTTTTTGTTTAAGTTGAGATCGATGAGTGCTGACGGAAAACCAAACTTCACCTGGGAGCCATTCACGCCCCGCGGCGTGGCGGCGTTTGCCCAGGCCCGGCTGAGCCGTCTGCTGCTGGTGCAGATCCTCGTCGCATTGGTCGCCACCGCCGCCGTCACCTGGTTTCTCGACGACAGCATCTGTCCCGTCATCAAGACCGCGATCCAAAATCTACCCGCCACGGGTGAGATCCGTTCCGCCAAACTCGACTGGCCGGGCGATTCTCCAAAGCTGCTCGCCGAGGGACGCTTTCTGGCGTTCGATGTGGATCTGAATCACGACGGCAAGATCAATTCCACCGCCGATGTGCAGATCGAGTTCGGTCGGGAGGAGATCTGGTCTTTCGCGCTGCTCGGCTACATGGAAATTCCGTATCCGTCCGGCCGGATCATTGCTTTCAACCGCACGGAACTCGAACCGCTGTGGGGCGCGTGGAAATCCACGATTCTGTTCGTCGCCGCGATGGTCACTGCGACCAGTTTGCTGGTCAGCTGGTGGCTGTTGGCGACGCTGTATTTTTTCCCGGTCTGGCTGCTCGGTTATTTTGCGAACCGCGATTTGAATTTCCGCCGGAGCTGGCGGCTCTCCGGCGCCGCCCTGTTGCCGGGTGCGCTGCTGATGGCGGCGGGCATCGTGCTTTACGATTTCAGCCTGGTGGACCTGGTGCAGTTCGGCTTCATCTTCGCCGCGCATTTTGTCCTCGGCTGGATTTATCTGTTTGTCAGCCTGCTGTTCGTGCCGGGAATTCCCCCCGAATTGCCCGCCGGGAATCCGTTCGGCAAAGGACCGGTTTGAAAGACGTCCGGGTGGAGGTTTGCAGCCAAGGCGGCTTTAGCCGGAACGATGCGGTATAAGCCTGTTGCCGGGGCTGGTTCCGCCTGGACCCAGCCGCAAGAATGATTGGCCGGTGGCTTGGAGAGCCCACCTTTCGGTGCGGAGATTAGGATTGCTCGCAGCGCAGTTCCATCTTGGTGGGTTGGTGAGGCAAACAAAAAAGGCAGAGGTTTTAGACCTCTGCCTTCACGAAAGGGTTGAGTGATGGAACTTCAGGCGACAACTGTTTTTTTGAACATCACGAGTCCCCCGAGTCCGAGCAGCGCCAGCAGCGCGGTGGAAGCGGCATCCGGCACGGAGGGCGGTGGGGGCAGTGTGAGAGTGTCACCCGACACAATCTGCATGTCCACGCTGTCGCCGCCGAAGATATGCCCGACAAACCGGGTGTTGACGAATGAAATCGCGCCGTTCGGGTCGAGGAAAGTCCCGTAAATGATGTTCGCCGGGTGAGCGGCATTGCCGTTGTCGTTCGCATCCAGCTTGTCACCCCCCACCAATGCCGCACCTCCATAAAGATTGAACAGAACTTGATCCGGCGACAGACCGGCGTAGCCGGCCTCGCCAAAGAACTTCCCGGTCAAATCCTGGAGCAAAATATTGCCGTGAAACTGCGCATCACCCGGGGTATTGACGTTCATCACCACATTCGCGCTTCCGTCACCTTTGACAATGAGGTTTTCGCCGTTGCCGGAGTTGACCGAAGTCACGTTAAAAAGAAGGTTGCCACCGTTAAGCGTGCCGGAACTGGCCAAGACCGTCTGGTCGGAAGAGGTGTTGATGGACAGCGCCGTTCCTCCCAAGGCACCCAAGGAACTAGACAGACCATTCAAATAAACCATGTCGTTGTGGACTGCCGCCACATTGTAATTAATCCCGTGGCCGGAGGTAAAGCCGGTGTTACTGACGGACGCCTGACCGGTATTTCCGGCGGCAAAGTTGACGTCGCCGTTTATTGTGCCCGGGCCTGAAGCCGCAAGGGTTCCAGTGCCATCAATACCGATATTGCCGGTCCAGATGCCCGTGGTGCCAAAGTTGTTGATGGCCAGATGATGGCCACCGTTGCCCTCGTATAGGATGATGTAGTTGGCGGCATCCCCGAGTGTGAACCCAGTGGCGCTGGCACTCGACGCACCCATGATCGACGCTAAAACCACGACAGACGTTCCGGCATTTCTTATCACTTTGTTTTTCATATCCTATCCTTTTTCAGAGTTTTGTGCAGTTATTTTAGTGACGCTAAACTGTTTCTAGCATAGCCGGTGCCAATCAGCGATTTATACATTTAATATGGTTTCAAGTCGTTGTTAATATGCATATTGCAAATAAACATTTCACATCATCCGTTGAATTGTGCCCGGTCAAAGTGTAAGCGATTCCGACAATTAAATCTCATCGGCGCGGCAATTAGTTCTCAAATAGCTTAATATAAGCATGTTGTATAACTAACTCCATGTTTGTAATCGCCCTCGACAGTTTCGCGCTGCTTTTCATTATGTTGGGATGATGCGTTTGGACAACATAGTGCCGATGACGATGCGGCTGGGAGATTGCACGCGCAGAGGCGGCAGAGACAGTCCGTGGACCAAACGACGAGATTCATTCAAAGCTGATTCCGGATTAAATCTGCCAAACTTTGCCGACCTTGCATGTTGTCGGGTGCTCTGTTGATGGCGGCGGGCATCCTGCTTTACGATTTCGGCTGGGTGGACCTGCTGCAGTTCGGATTTATTTTCGGTGCGTATTTTGTCCTCGGCTGGATTTATCTGTTCGTCAGCGTGCTGTTCGTGCCGGGAATCCCCGCCGCACTGCCCAAGGGGAATCCGTTCGTGGCACCCAAATGAATGGCAGGAGCCGATGTGCGGAGACTCATTCTCTCCGGGGAAAGTCAGAGCCTCCTCACGTCGGCTCCTACGTTAAATTGATAACTGCGCGCAAAAATTGACACCGCCGCACCGCACCTTTAGCCTTGCCGCGCATGTCGAAACTTCCGTTTGAACTGCTGCTGGCGCTGCGTTATCTGCGGCCCAAACGGACGTTTGTCTCCATCATCACCCTCATCTCCATCGTCGGCGTCGCGCTCGGCGTGGCCGTGCTCATGATTGTCATCAGCGTCATGAGCGGGTTCGACCATGATCTGCGCGAAAAAATTCTCGGCTTCAACGCGCATCTGAAAATCTTCGCCCAGGGTAAACCGCTGGAGAATTATTCGCCGGTGATCAACCTCGTCGCGTCGAACAAGAACGTCCGGGGCGTCGCGCCGTTCGTGCTGGGGCAGGTGCTGGTGGTGACGCAGCCGCCGGAAGGTCAGGCCAAGCTCACCGGCGCGCCGTGGGTTCGCGGCGTGGACGTGGCGCGCGAAAGTTCGGTGAGCGTCCTGCCGCAAAGCATCGTCGCCGGCAAATTCGATTTGAGCGGGCGCGGCCTGGTGGTGGGCAGCCAGTTCGCCGGGAATCTGAACCTGTCCGTGGGCGACCGCATCTCCGTGTATTCGCCGGCGGATCTGGCGAAGATGGAAAAGGAGCGCGGCAAGAAGGATGAGGAGGCGGTGTTGCCGGATGATTACACCGTGACCGGGATTTTTGATGTTGGCTATTTTGAATACAACGCGAACATCGTCGTCACCTCGCTCGAAAACGCACAAGACCTTTACAACTTGGACGACAATGTCCATGGCCTGATGGTGATGTTGCGCGATCCGTATCAGGCACCGCAAGCGCGGCGGGAATTGCTGTCGGCGCTCGGTCCCAATTACACCATCAGCATCTGGACGGAGGAAAATTCCGGCATCCTCAACGCTCTGCTCGTCGAGAAAAACGTCATGTTTTACCTGCTGTTCTTCATCGTCCTGGTCGCCGCGCTCTGCATCCTGAGCGCGCAGATCACGTTTGTCGTCCAGAAGACGCGCGAGATTGGGATGTTGAAGGCGCTCGGCGCGACCAACCTGCAAATCTCCGGCGTGTTCCTCGGCCAGAGCGCGATCATCGGCGTGCTGGGTGTGATCTCCGGCTACGGTCTCGGCATGATGGCGATCACGTATCGCAACGAGTTTCTGCATTTCATGAACCGCATGACCGGCTTTGAACTGTTCCCCGCGTCCATCTACGGCTTTGGCGACCTGCCTGCCATCATTGACCCGCGTGACATTTTGATTATCTGCGGGCTGTCCTTTGTGATCTGCATCTTTGGCGGCGTGCTGCCGGCGATTCGTGCCGGCCGACTCAAACCCGTGGAGGCGCTGCGTTATGAATAAGGTGGAAAACATCGAACCCCGTAAAGGGGCGTGGCCCCCACGGGGCTTTTACGCCCATTCAACATTGAACACCGAACCTCCAACGTGTGGACGCGGTGTGCCAGCTTGCGGAGTGCGCCCGTCCCCGGGCGCAGCAACGTCCGCACGACCGAACGTATTAAATATTTTCACCGCCACCTCTGCTTTTCACCTTGCAGCGCCCGGGGACGGGCGCACTCCGATGCTTTCGATGTTGGATGCTGGATGTTGGATGTTGGATGTTTCCCCTTTTTCAACAGGAGGCGCGGTATCATGAGCGATCTGCTTCTCTCTGCCCGCGCCCTCTCGAAAACCTACACCATGGGCAAGCGCTCGCTGGAAGTGTTGCGCGGGGTTGGTCTTGACGTGACGCGCGGCGAATTCCTCGCATTGCGTGGCGCATCCGGCGCAGGCAAAAGCACGCTGCTCCATCTGATCGGGGGACTGGATTCGCCGAATGCCGGGGAGATATTATTCGACGGTCAAAACCTTGTCGCGTTTTCAGAAAGCAAACTGACGCATTTCCGCAACCGGCGCGTCGGCTTTATTTTTCAAGCGTATCATCTGCTGCCGGAACTGGACGCGCTGGAAAATGTCTGCCTGCCGGCGCGGATGGCGCGGATTTCCAGTGCGAAGGTTGAGGCGCGCGGACGCGAACTCCTTTCTCGCGTGGGCCTCAAAGACCGGCTGGATCATAAGCCTTCCGAACTTTCTGGCGGTGAACAGCAGCGCGTCGCCATCGCCCGCGCGCTCATCAACGAGCCGGAATTGATTCTCGCCGACGAGCCGACCGGCAATCTCGATTCCAAAACCGGCGGCGAAATCATTGAACTGCTCAAGAGTTTGCGGGTCGAAAAAAACACGACGCTGGTCATCGCCACGCACGATGCCAAAGTCGCCGCGAATGCGGAGCGGGTGATTGAACTGGTGGACGGGAAAATCATTTAACTTTGTAGGAGACGACGTGAGGAGTCGCTAATTTAATTTGAGTCTCGTCACCTCGACTCCTATTTTTTAAATCATGAGCACCACCGATTGGGAAGGGCGTTATCAGACCGGCGACATGCCGTGGGAGAAGGGCGCGCCGTCGCCGGGCCTTGTGGATTTTCTCGTCGCGCACCCCCAATTAAGTGGCGGCGACGCCCCCGTCGCCTCGACTTCAGTTCCAAAGCCGACAACTGAAATTCAAGCCACTGCGACGGGGGCGTCGCTGCCACAATTGACCGTTTGCGTGCCCGGCTGTGGCACCGGCCATGACGTCCGTGAGTGGGCGAAAGCCGGTTTCCGCGTGCATGGCTACGATCTGGCCCCGAGCGCGATCCGGTTGAGCGTGGAGCGGACACAGGCGGCGGGTTTGCCTGCGGAGTTCCACCTTGGCGATTTTTTGCGGGACGAACCGCTGTTCCAGTTCGACTGGATTTTTGAGCACACACTCTTTTGCGCGATCGATCCGGGTGAGCGCGAGTTGTATGTGGCGGCGGCGTTGCGCTGGCTCAAGCCCGGCGGCCAGTATCTGGCGGTGAATTATCTGATTCCTGACCGCGACGGCCCGCCGTTCGGCACCACGCGGGACGAATTGATTGAACGCTTCGCCCCGCATTTCAGTCTGCTGTCAGAGTGGGTGCCGCGCTCGTATCCCAACCGGACCGGATTGGAATTGATGATGTGGTGGCGCAAAAAATAAATGCCCGTTGAAAATACAACCCGCAGCGACTAGCTTGCGTCAGTTATGATTGAAGATCGCGATTACATGCGCCAGCCGGCCTACCATGGGCCGCGCGTGTCGCTGACCGTCGCCTTGTTGATCCTCAACGCGGTCGTTTTTGTCATCCACTTGGCGGCCTCACATTCCCTGCGTGCTTCCGAAATTGAAGGAACGTATTTTGCGCTGAGCCTGGAAGGTTTGCGGCATGGTTATCTCTGGCAGTTTCTGACCTTTCAGTTCATGCACGCTGGATGGATGCATCTGCTGTTCAACTGTCTGGCCATCTTTTTTTTCGGGCGCGTGGTGGAAACCATGCTGGGCCGCAGCCGGTTTCTGGCGCTGTATCTGGCCAGTGGTGTCCTCGGTGGCGTGGTGCAGATGCTGTTCGAGTTGATTCCGCCGCAGCATTTGAATGCGCCGGTGGTGGGGGCGTCGGCGGGCGCTGCCGGTCTGGTGGCGGCCTTTGCGGTGTTGAACTGGGAGGAACGCTTCACCTTGTTGCTTTATTTCATTCCGGTCACCATGCGGGGCCGGACTTTATTCTGGGTCAGCGTGGCGCTGGCCGTGATCGGCATGCTGACGCCGGACAGCGGCATCGCCAATGCCGCGCACCTCGGCGGCATATTGACCGGCTTTTTTTATGTGCGCCTGCTGGTGCAGGGTCGCCTGCCGCAAGGGGAGATGCCGGCCCGCCGCCGTCCGCCGCGCGAGCTGGCCGCCCGCCTGAAAGAAAACAAACTCTGGCGCTCGAAAAACATTCCGCCCGCTGAGGAACAGTCCGCCGAGGAGTTCCTGCAGAATCAGGTGGATCCCATCCTTGACAAGATTTCCGCACAAGGCATCCAAAGCCTGACGGCACGGGAGCGCGAAATCCTCGAATCCGCGCGCAAGAAAATGTCCCGTTCCTGATTCATCAACCATGCCCGCCGGAAAACTTCACGGCCAGGCGGTCCGCACGCTCGTATTCTGCACCAGCTTGTGGGCTTTAAGCTTTCCGGTGATGAAGGCGCTGGCGCTGGAGCAGCACAAATTATTGCCCGAAGCCGGCAGCTGGTTTTGCACGTCGCTCGGCGTCATGTATCGCTTCGGGGCGGCGGGGTTGGTGCTGCTGCTGTTCAATCTGTCCCGGCTCAAAACCCTTTCCCGCCGGGAAACGGAGCAGGGGGTGGCGCTTGCCGTTTTTGGCGTGGCGGGAATTCTGTTGCAGATGGATGGTCTGGCTTACACGCTCGCCTCCACGTCGGCGTTTCTCACCCAAGGCTATTGTGTGTTCATTCCCTTATGGGCGCTGCTCAGGCACCAGCGCCGTCCGTCTGTGAAAATATTTTTGAGCACGGTGCTGGTGATTGGCGGCGTGGCGGTGCTGGCGGATGTGAATCTTCAATCGTTCAAGCTGGGGCGAGGCGAACTGGAAACGCTCGTCGGCTCCCTGATGTTCACCGGCCAGATCCTGTTGCTCGAAAACCCGCGTTACACCGCGAACCGTGCCGGCAATTTTTCGACCGTCATGTTTTTGACCATGTCGCTGCTTTGTCTCCCGCTGGTGCTGGCGACCGCACCCGATGCGGCGTCCTGTTGGCGGGCCTATTCGACGCCGACGGCGGTCGCGCTGCTGGCTGCGCTCGTCGTATTCTGTACCATCTTCGCCTACACGTTGATGAACCGGTGGCAGCGCCATGTGACGGCGACCGAGGCCGGATTGATCTATTGCATCGAACCGCTTCTCGCCAGCCTGCTCGCGCTGTTCCTGCCCGGTTGGCTGTCGCACTGGGGCGGCCTGGATTACCGCAACGAGCAACTGACCTTGCGATTGCTCATCGGCGGCGGGCTGATCACCGGGGCGAACGTGCTGCTGCAAATGCGGTGGTTGGAGCCGAAGCGAGGGAAGTAGCGGCGTCTCGGCCGAGCGCCGCAAATCCGGGCAATGAAAGATGAAGTCGGCCTCCTGCCGAAGGCCGCTACAGTTCAGGCTTTTTAATTCCTCAGTTTTCATTTTTAATAAGTCCCATGATTTTACGCTACTCGCGCCCCGACATGCGCGCCATCTGGACGGACGAGAATAAACTCAAGGTCTGGCTTCAAATCGAATTGCTCGCCAGCGAGGCGCTCGTCAAGCAGGGCATCGTGCCCAAGGCTGACTTCGTGAAGATGAAACGCGGCGCGGACAAGTGTTTTGCCGACACCAAAGCCCTGACCGAGCGCGCCAAGGAATTGGAGAAGACGCTCAACCACGACGTCATCGGCTTTACCACCGCCGTGGCCGAACAGATCAATGACCGCGCCAGCCGCTGGCTGCACTTCGGGTTGACGAGCAGCGATATCGTGGACACCTGCTTCGCCGTGCAGATGGTGCAGAGCGCCGACATCCTGATCGCCGACGTCAAAAAACTTCTGCCCATCATCGCCCGGCGCGCGAAGGAACATAAATTCACGCCCTGTATCGGCCGCAGTCACGGCATTCACGGCGAACCGACCACATTTGGTTTGAAGTTGGCGCTCATGCACGATGAGTTTTCCCGCGCCCTCGAACGGCTTGAACGCGCCCGCAAAGTGGTCGCCATCGGCAAGCTTTCCGGCGCGGTCGGCACGAACGCGCATCTCTCGCCGGCAGTGGAAAATTTCGTCTGCAAACAACTTGGTCTTTTACCCGCGCCCATCGCCACGCAAGTGGTGCAGCGCGACATCCACGCCGAGTTTATGAATACCCTCGCGCTCATCGGCGCGAGCATGGAACGCTGGGCGGTGGAGTTTCGTCATTTGCAGCGCACGGAAGTGCTCGAAGCGGAGGAAGCCTTCACCGTCGGCCAGAAAGGTTCGAGCGCCATGCCGCACAAGCGCAATCCCATCACCTGGGAACGGCTCACCGGCCTCGCGCGCGTCCTGCGCGGTAACGCCGTCGCCGCGCTGGAGAACGTCGCCCTCTGGCACGAGCGCGACATTTCGCATTCGTCGGTCGAGCGGATCATCTTTCCCGATTCCTGCACGCTGCTCGATTACATGTTCGGCCTGCTCACGCGTCTGATGGACGGCCTCGTCGTTTATCCCGCGAACATGAAGAAGAATCTCGGCCTCTCGCTCGGCATGTGGAACAGCCAGACTGTCCTGCTCGCGCTCATCAAGAAAGGCCTGACGCGCGAAGATGCCTACGCCCTCGTTCAGCGCGGCGCGATGAAAACGTGGGAAGTCAAACACGCCGGCCGCGACGACGCGGATTTCCTCGAAGTCCTGAAAGCCGACCCCGACGTGGCGAAACATTTCAAACAGGGCGAACTGGAGAAGCTCTGCTCGCTCGATTTCCATTTCAAGGAAGTGAACAACCGGTTCAAGAAGCTGGGGCTGTGAATTGAAATAAAATCAGTTCAATGGACAGCCGTTATAAAAACAAGGCCATCATTGGTGTGGTGCTGTGGTTCTGTTCGATTCCATTGGTATTTATAGCCGGTGCAATTTGTAAACGAATCATTCACGAACCGGTGACGGGTCCGAGTGCAATCAACGAACCTCTTTTTCTTTCATTCTTGATTGTTCAGTATCTCACTTTTTTCTGGGGTGGCAATCAACTCGCCAAAGCCAAGGGATATTCCAGCGGCTTGCTTGTCGTTGGAATTTTTTGGCCCGCGCAGCTAATCGTTCTCCCGCTCCTGGTGTTTGGCATGCGGGATAAATGTTCCCAGTCTTCGAATCAGATACGGAAGAAAAGTCACAGCCGCAACGAGTCTCAAATTTCCCGGATTATTCGTTACCGGCGGAATGCACTTGTGGCTAACGCCCTTGGTGTCGTTGGAATCATGCTGGCGCTCTTCTTGATTTTTGTGCCCATGGGTCTTTTCGCCAGCCGGGACAACAAATATCTGACTGGCCTCCTCATTTTTATTCCCAGCTATATCACCATCATCTACGGCTGTTGGTGGTTGGTGAAAGCCAAAAACTGGCCCGATGCTGTGCTGTTTATCGGGCTGATGCCGTTGTTTCCGCTTTTGATTCCTTATGTCCGCATCGTCTATCTGGCGGCAGGAGTTCTTCCCTTGATGATAGTCATCATGCCCATACTGATGATCGGTGTCGTTGCAGTATTGCCGGATAAATCTGGAATGCCTAAACGCAAGCGTTGAAGTCGTGATAAATAATTGTCTCAGTTCATTTCACGCTTCCAATTGACTTCATAGAGCTTGGTCATGTGCCGGTATTGTCTTGCGATGACTAAGCTGGACAAGGGTGTCACTCAGTCCCTCTCTCCCTTCTCCGTGAAAATGTTTGCTTCCAGCGAAGCCCCGCCTCGACAGCTGCTCTCCGTTGCTGAATACTCGCCGCGCCTCGTTTCTGAGGCTTACCAATGGGCTGGTGGCAAACATTCCGGGATCGTCTGGCGTCGCTGCGGGGTCGTCCTGCTTTGGACACCTTGCTGGCACAGGCGCGTCCGGATCATCCGCTCGCCGAGCGCGTGGCGTGGGCGGAGGATTTGTTTGCGTGGATGCGGCGTGATGCGCCGGCGACGCGTCTGCGGCTGTTGCTTCAGGTTCTGGAACGTCAGCCCGAGGCGCGCCAACGCGTGGCACAAACATTTCGTTCCATCGTGCGCGACACGGAGGCGCTGGATCTGTTCGCCGACACGGGGTTGCCGGGTGGCATGGGGTTCACGCGCGAGTTCCTGTCGCGGCTGGTTTCCGACGTGTTGCCGAATCCACCGGAGACGCGCGATCTCGCGGATATTTTTGACCGGTTGTTCCCGCGCGGCCGCGTCGCGGACTGGCTGGAGCAACTGGATGCCGAACACGCCGCGCAGATCCTGGACCTGTTTCAGCATGGCGAATTGCCTGAGGAAGGCGGCTGGGTTTCACTGCGCACCGATCTGGAGGACGCGATGGTGCAACTGGCGGATCGCATCTGCGTGGTCGGGTCGAGCCGGGAAGTGCGCGTGCGGCTGGGCAAAGCATCGTTCCGCGAATTGCCGTTTCAAAAACTCACCCCGGCGGTGGAAGCGTTGCTCGCGCGGCGGCAGGCGGGCACGCCGTTGAGCGAGCTGGCGGCGGAATTGAACGTGGTACGCGGGGTGGCCGATGCATGCGACCGCGCGATGGAGGAAGTCATCGGGTGTCTGGAAAAGACCGGTGTGAGCACGGCGCTGGTCTATGACATCGAGCGCCTGCGCGCGCAGGTAAGGCGGCTGGAATTGCTGCTGGAGGCCTGGTCGGCTCCCGCGCTGGAGCCGCAGCGCAAGCTGGCGATCCTCGCCGATCTGGTGCGGCAGAATCATGCGCGCCGGAGCGTGCGGGAATTGTGCCGGCAGAATCTTCATTTGCTCACGCGCCGGATCGTGGAGCGCAATGCCGAGACGGGGGAACATTACGTCGCGCGCAATGGCCGGGAATATGCGGGCATGTTGCGCAGCGCAGCCGGGGGCGGCGCGATCCTGGGCATCACCACGTTCGTGAAGTTGCTGCTGGCCAAACTCGTTCTGGCTGAATTTTTCCGCGGGGCATTCTTTGGATTGAATTACGCGGTGAGTTTCGTGGTGGTGCAGTTGCTCGGTTTTTCCGTCGCCACGAAACAGCCGGCGACCACGGCCTCCACGCTGGCGCGACGGATGGGTGAACTGAAAACCGCGTCGCAACTCGAGGCGTTGGTGGATGAGGTGGTGTTTCTCCTCCGGTCGCAGATCGCATCGGTCTTCGGTAATCTCGCGCTGGTGATTCCGGCGACGTTGCTCCTCGATGTGCTTTGGCGAGGCATCACCGGCGGGCACATCGTGGATGAGCACAAGGCGGAATATCTTCTTGGAACCGTGGCGCCGTTCAGCGGATGCTGGGTTTTTGCGATCTTCACGGGCGTGTTGTTGTGGCTGTCGAGCCTGTTCGCCGCCTGGGCGGACAACTGGTTCGTGCTGCATCAACTGGGTTCCGCCCTGGCGCAGCATCGCGGCGGGCACCGCTGGCTGGGCCCGACGCGCACGCGCCGGCTGGCGGTGTGGCTGGAGCACAACATCGCGGGGCTCGCGGGAAACATCTCGCTCGGCCTGATGCTCGGCATCATTCCGTCGGTGGCGGTGTTCTTCGGCCTGCCGCTGGATGTGCGTCACGTCACGCTCTCCACCGGCCAGGTGACGGCGGCTTTTGCGATGCTGGGCGGCGAACATCTCTGGAGGCTCTCAACGGTGTGGATTGTATTGGGCATTCTCGGCACCGGCCTGCTGAACATTCTGGTGAGTTTCTCACTGGCGCTCCGGGTGGCGATGCGGGCGCGAAATGTGCGCGGACCGGAATTACAACGGTTTCGACGCACCTTGTTAAAGCGTCTGCTGAAATCACCGTTGAGCTTTGTGCTGCCGGTCGGGGTCGTGCAGTCACCCAACACCTCGCCGCATTGATATGGCCTGCATCGGATGATCTTGGTTGGAAAATCAGAATTGGGCTTTCGCGGTTTTGCTGGATCATGATTAAGCGTCCTGTGTGGAAGGGTTCGTGGGATGTCTCAAATTGGCAATTTTCCACACTTTGCAAAGTGTGGAAGTGCGAAAATTATGCTCTCAATAAGGCAAGTGGAATTAAAACTCACCCCCTAGCTGCGACTACGCTACAGCTAGGGCGGCCAACGCCTGTCCGATTGCTTCGGGATGCTTGATGGCTGTGCATCGGCCAACGTCGTCGAGTTTGACGAAGCCGCGCGCGACCAGTTTTCCGAGATGGCGGGAGAGTGCCGGGGCAGAGATTGGGATGCCTGATTGGATCTGGATGCGAGTTTTCCGGCGACCATGCAAGTAACGATAGATGCCGATGCGGGACGGGTGGGTAAAGGCAGTGGCAAGTTTGATGATCCGCGCGGTCGGCACCGGCTCACGGCGCAAGGCGGTTTTAAGCGCGGCAATAAGATCAGCCAATGCCCCAGCTTCGGCGTTGGAAGGCGTGTGGTATTCCACGCGGCGGCGGATGCGTTTGACCTTAAGCAGGCCGCGTGATTCCAACGCTCTCAGGGATTGGCTGGCGACGGGCAGGGTGAACGAAACGCAGGCGGCCAACTGTGACACGGTTTGGGGCTGCCGGCGGACGAGTTGGGCCAATATCCGCAGACGGTTGCGGTTGGCGAGAACCCGGCAGGTTCGCCACAACGTGGGCTGAAGCGGTTCAGTCTTCATTTTCCACACTTTGCAAAGTGTGGAAATGTTTGTCCAGCCTCCGAAGATCTGTTCTCCGCGGCGGGTCTGGGGCAGCAAAACGGCGCACACTTTTTTGCGCAAAATATTTTCCACGCGCCAGACATTTTGGCAGGATCGTCTCATGGCCTGGCGCATTCAAGACAATGTGATTCGTGGTGAGATTGATAACCGGCTGAAGGGTTGCGTGCGCGGCAAGTTGTGGCTGCATGGTCACGACGAGCCGGTGGAACTGGACCTCGCAGGCAACGCCGGTCCCGATCTCGCGGGATGCCTGCTCACGTTCAAGAATCCCGCCAAAACTTTTTCGATGCGCAAGAAGCCGGCGTTCAATCCAATTCAACGCGGGAAGATCGGCAACCTTTCGGCGTCGCAAAAGGTGCGCGTGTTCACGATTCCCGATGCGGAGGCGTTTGCGATGATTGATCGTGGGGAGAAACCGCCGGAGCGTGTCGCCAACGCGCTGTATCTTGAATGGTTCAGTGAAGGTAACGGGCGCGTCGTCATCGAGAGTGCGGATTATGAATTGACGATTTCCGCGCCCGAATGGCGGTTGACCGCTGCCGAGGAAAAGCAACGGGCCAGGGACGCCGAGGCGGGCTGGGAAATGTTTTCCAAGCAATTGAACGACGCGCTGGAAAAACAAAAGCGCGGCCAGAAAGACCCGGAGGCCGAATGGAACGAACATGATTACGAAAAATTTCTGAAGGAGTCCGACGCCCGCACGGACAAATATCTGGAGCTCCAGGAAAAATACGGCGACTCGCCCGAGGCCGAGGAGAAGATTGCCAGGGAGATGGGCTGGTTGAAGGAGCAGACTCCCGAGGAGGCCGAGGAAGAAAGCCGGCGCATCGAGGAAATGAACCGCGCGTGCGAAAAGGCGTTGAACGAGCCGCCACCCGAACCCGAACCGCATCGCGAGGGGATTGACTGGATTCGGGACAAGCATGGGCACATTCATCATCCGCTCCAGCACCGCTGCACCGAGAGTTCGATGAAAGTCTGGAAACAGGTGGACAAACTCGGCCTGAAAAACTCCGAGGACGATGACTTGCAGGAGTTCATCGGCGAGTGGCTGACCACGGGCGCGAAGCTGGCCGGCGCGCTCGGCGGCATCGCGGAAGATCGCGGCACGGCGGACCCGGCATTCACGGTCGCGTGTTTGAAACGCGCGCTCGACCACTTGCACAAGTCGCAGGCCGGACTCGAGGCCGTCGCGCCCAAAAAACTGCTGCCGGAGAAAGTCATCGCCGGGGCGCGGAAGGAGCTCTTTGAAATCCGCGAGGGCATCTTGAAATTGATGGATGAATTCCGCGGACGCTGACCGGGCGAATTTATTCGCTCGATTTTTGTTTCAAAAACGTAACAATCGGCGTGTTAACTAAGGCATTGCCCCATGCAAACCATACTTGACGCCGCCGGAAATAATTCACAAGCAGGAACCGATGATCTTCGTCATCGCCGGCACACGCTCAATTCCGACCGTACGTTTCTCGACCGTTGCGGCATTGCGGCGCAGACGGCGGCCGAATGGAGCGTCGCCCGCGTCTCGCGCCACGGCGACCCGCACATCTACGACACGAAATTATTTCCGTGGGTGGCCGGGGTGGAGCGCGAATGGCGGCTCATCCGCAAGGAACTCGATGCCGTGATGACGTTTCGCGACCAGATGCCGAGCTTTCAAGACATCCTCAAGGAAGTCGGCGCGATCCAGTCGGACAACAACTGGAAAACCTTTTTCCTCGCGGGCATCGGCATGGACTGCGTGCAAAACGCGAAGCGCTGCCCGGAGACGATGCGGTTGCTCGGCAAGATTCCCGGCATGACCACCGCGTTCTTCAGCATCCTCTCGCCCGGCAAACACATCCCGGCGCATCGCGGCGCGTGGAATGGCGTCCTGCGTTTTCATCTCGGCCTGATGGTGCCGGAGCCGCGCGAACGCGTGCGCATCCGCATCGGCAATGATTTTTATTCCTGGCGCGAGGGCGAGGCGCTGATCTTCGACGACACGTTCAACCACGAGGTGTGGAATGACACGAACGGATATCGCGTGGTGTTGTTCGTGGATTTTGCGCGACCGCTTTACCAGCCGTTCCACTGGCTGAACGAATGCCTCGTCAACTTCGGTGCGCTTGCGCCCTTCCTGCGCGAGGCCGGCGAGAAACAGAAACGCTGGCAGGATGCGTTTTGGAAAAGGAAGCAGGTTTGATTTGACAAGATCGACGGGATTAACAGGATTTTTGGCTCATCACAGTTCACGTCGAAATTGGACGAACGCAATAGCCGCCACGCCTTCGAGCGGTGGCCGATAATAACACGGTTTCTACGCTTTGGGTTGGGCAAAAATGTTCGCCCTTCCCGCGCCGGGGGAGGGACGGGATGTTTCCAACCGACTTATGCTGCTGCTGACGAAAGCTAATCCGAAGGGCACCCAGCCCAAGGGAAATGGCCCAAGGCATGCGAGGCAATGCCTTGGACCGATCATCGGCCGAAGTTCAGTGTCGGAGGAGGAGGATGCTTTCGCAGGCAGCCTGAAGTTTACTTTCCGTCACCTGACTTCGCGGCTTGATTGACCAGGGCGTCGGCTTGTGCGGAGGTGATCAACCCGGCATGAAGCAGCGCTTGGGCGTTATATGCGATTGCGGAAACATATTCCCCATGGTTCTTCACCAGCACCTTGAGCGTCAAATCGTCAAAATAGACGCCCTGAACATATCCGCTGAAGTCCACGTAAAGCGTGAATGCCTGAATATATGCCGTGCCCGCTGGAGCCGTTGCGGTTCCGGTATCCAGGAAGATCCATTGTCCGGGCGTAACAGTTTCATCAACCAAGTTCGAGACTTTGGCAGGTGTGCCAGTGCCGGCGGTTTCAACCGTCCCCAGATTATTGCCGAAGATGTCGAAGAAGGTAACCTGAACCAAGCCAAACGCCGGACTGCCGAGAAGTGGAGCGGGAGTCAGCCCATAGCCCGTCATTTGCCATTTTTGGCCAGGAGCCGCAGGAAACTGCTCGAAGGTTCCCGGCACGCTGTAATAAGCCGGGTTAAACATGGACCAATGGCCAGTGCGTGCATAGTCCATTGAAAAATACCCGCCGAAGGAGAACCATCCCCCGGCCGAAGGCGGGGCCTGAAGCTCAAAACCCGGATCAACGAGGAAGTTTTGAGCGTAACCGTTCAAAGAGCTGAACGCAAGTGTGGCACTCACCAGGAATGCACCGACGATTTTGGTAATGGTTTTCATATTTTTTTTCTGCGGATGTTTTGTTGTTAGAAACGAAACCTCGCAAACGGAAAAGCCTGCCAGAGGCCTTGGGGAAAACTTTGTAAGGTGGCTTACACTCAGGCAAATATAATGAGCATTGTCAAGAAATAACCAAGAAAAGAAAATCAGTCGTGTGGGACCGGTCGTGACGTCAGCGCGGCCGCTGCGCCAGCCGTTTCACTGGCTGAACGAGCGCCTCGTCAATTTCGGTGCGCTCGCGTCCTTCCTGCGCGAAGCCGGCGAGAAACAGAAACGCTGGCAGGATGCGTTTTGGAAAATGAAGGTGGCATGAAACTTCAACCACGGATGGACACTGATGGACACGGATGCTTTTGAACCGCCAATCTTCGCGCCGAAATCGGATAAAGGCGGAAGCCGCCAAGCCACGGAGTGGTGACCGATAATAGATGGCATGGGTATTGGTGTTGGTTTGTGTTTTCATAACAATCTTGGTGTAGCGCGATTTCGCTCACCCGCCAATACCCATGCCATCTATTAGCTTTCGGGCTTAAAGCCCTTTTGGATCAGCGTGCATCAGCGTCAATCAGCGGTTCAAACTTTGTATTCCCGCATGCTCTCACGGCAAAAGGTATCCGTGTCCATCAGTGTTCATCCGTGGTTTAAACTCTTTTGTCCGATGCGGTGGCGATTTCTTACGGCTATTTTTCCACCGGCACGAAAAGTTTTCGGTTGCTGTCGTCCTGCGGGTCGTCGGGACGGGGGTAATCGCGCCAGAGCCAGCGGAGCATTTCGGGCAACATTGCGCCGCCCTGCTTGTTCGAGTGCGTGCCGATGCCCCAGCAATAGTTCAGGTCGTAGCCTTTCCCGGTCAGCGCAGCGGCCATCTTGAGATTCTGCGCGTGCCAGTCCCATTTCGCGTCGTAGGCGTTGGTGGGGTTGCGACGATGGCCGCGATTGTCGTTCAGGCCGTCCTGTAGAAAAATCCGGAGCGGTTTGTGGTCGCTCGCGCGGATGAGGTCGGGATAAACGTGTCCGCCGCGGATGTTGGTGAAACTCCCGATGGTGCTGATGACCTTGTGGAACTGATCCGGCCGCTGCCACGCGACGGTGAACGCGCAGATCGCTCCGGAACTCGCGCCGGCGATGGCGCGGTCGTCCGGGTTTTTGGAAAGGTTGTAATCTTTTTCCAGCGCGGGCAGGAGTTCGTTGACGATTAACTTCGCGTAACGGTCGTTCAACTCATTGTATTCCGTCGCGCGGTTGTTGATGTTGTCGCCCCAGTTCGTCGCAGTGGATTCGGGCTGTTCGGGCGTGTGGCCGGGATTGATGAAGACGCCGATGGTCACGGGCATTTCGCGGCGGTAGATCAAGTTGTCGAACACATACGGCACGCGGTAATCGCCGTTCGTTCTCACAAAGGCCTGCCCGTCCTGAAATATCATGAGGCAGGCGGCGTTCGTGGAAGTGTATTGCGCGGGGACATAAAGCCAATAGTGGCGCGCGGTGTTCGTGAAGACGTCGCTGGCCAGCGTGAGCGGCCCGATGACCCGGCCGCGCGGCACGCCATCATGCGGCGCGGAATCCGGGCCGAGCAGATAAACATCGTCCGTGGGCGCGGCGAAGGTGCTGCATGCGAACACCGCGCCGGTCATGACGGTGAAGAAAGAGCGGAGAAATAGCCGGCGATAGGATTGAAAGATATTCTTCATGGGAATGATGGTGGTTGCTGGTCGGAATTGAACCAGTTTGTCGCCGGATGAGGCAAGCCATCTTGCCGGCTAAACAAAAAGCCCGGCGCTGGCGCGCCGGGCTTGATTGATTTGAGAGAACGATTTCAGCGCCGGGACATCAACAGGCGCAGGACATACCAGAGCATGAGCGCCACGGAGGCGAATAGTTCCAGCGACGCCGCCACGTAGCGGTCTTCCGGGTAATGATGCAGCACGTTCGAGGTGTCGTAGAGGATCGCCGCACCGGCCAGGGCCACCATGGCCACCGAGAAATAGGTGCCGAGCTGGAAGCCAAAGATGACGCCACCGACAATGGTCACGAGGGCGATGATGCCACCCCACATCAGGATGCCACGCAGGAAGGAGAAATCCTTGCGCGTGATGAATACGACCAGCGTCAGCACCGTGAACGCGATAAAGGTGATGATGGCCGCACTGGCGATCGCGCCCGGAGCATAATTGTCGGCCATCCACAGAAGCGGCACGAAAATAAGCGCCTGGCCGATGACGTAAACGGCAAGTGCGGCGTATTGGGCGGCTTTGGATTCCGTTTTATGCACCACGCTCCGGGCGAACCACGAGAGAACCATGAAGCCACCCAGGACAATCAGCCACGAATGGCCCATCATCGCATTGGTAATCGAACCGGCTACGCCGGACTTGAACAGCGCGATCTCGATGAGCGTGAACGCGCAGATGGCGCCGAACAGATGGTTGTAGGTGCGCGCGATGAAACGCCCTCGCGACTTGTCGTCCAGTTCAATTACTGGAACAGCTACCGAATAGGTGTCTTGGTTATTCATAGTTGCCGATGAGCATACTCCTCAGAATGCTCATGTCAATATGCCACTAGCGCATGCGGGAAAGGGCTTTTGATGGCCGGCGATTTTTATATCGAAGCTCAATCCCCGCTCAACTAAACTGTTGTCATGAGCTATTTGCCTGCGTCCACACGTTATGATTCATCCAGCTTCTACCGCCGCTGCGGAAACTCGGGCGTCCGGCTCCCGCTGATTTCACTCGGTCTCTGGCACAATTTCGGCGCTAAGGATTCCTACGAGAACGCCCGCGCCATTTGCTGCCGCGCCTTTGACCTCGGCATCACGTGTTTTGATTTGGCAAATAACTATGGCCCGCCGGCCGGTTCGGCGGAGGAAACCTTCGGTCGCATCCTGCGCGAAGAACTGGGCCAATGGCGCGATGAAATGATTATCACCACCAAGGCGGGCTACGACATGTGGCCGGGGCCGTATGGCGAGTGGGGTTCGCGCAAATATCTGCTGTCGTCGCTGGATCAATCGCTCCAGCGGATGGGCCTGCCCTACGTGGATATTTTTTATTCCCACCGGCCCGATCCCGACACGCCGCTGGAAGAAACGATGGGCGCGCTCGCGCACGCCGTCCGCAGCGGCAAGGCGCTTTACGCCGGCATCTCCAATTATCAACCGGCCGAGACCGCGCGGGCGGCTAAAATACTGCGCGAACTGGGGACGCCCTGTCTCATCCATCAACCGCGTTACAGCATGCTGGATCGCTGGGTGGAGCCGCAGTTGCTGGCGACGTTGGAAGTCGAGGGCATCGGTTGCACCGTATTCTCGCCGCTCGCCAAGGGGGTTTTGACCGACCGCTATTTCAAAGGCATCCCCGCCGATTCGCGGGCCGGTCACGATCCAAGATTCCTCCGTCCATCGGACATCACCGACGCGGTGCTCGCGAAAACCAAAAAGCTCAACGACGTCGCCCAGTCGCGCGGTCAGACGCTCGCGCAGATGGCGCTGGCGTGGGTGTTGCGGCACAAAGTCGTGACCAGTGCGCTCATCGGCGCGAGCCGTGTGAGCCAGGTGGACGATTGCGTCGGCGCGACGAAGAATTTGAATTTCACCGGCGAGGAGCTGGCGCAGATTGAGCAGATTCTCGGCAGCTAGACTTTCAACGGATCACCGGCCAGTTGGTCAATGGGAACTCCCTGAGTTGATAATCGGTGCGGACATGATTGTTGGTGGAGAGCAGGTGCATGGCTGCATTGATGGCGGGAATTTGGCAGGCATAATTTGGGCCGCCTTGGACAACGAAATTATGGGAAACCAAAACGAGTTGATTGCCGACGAGCAGCATGTCCGGGTTGGAGGAATCGCCACCGCGCAAAGTTGCGTTCCAGTTTGTCGCGAGACCGAAGGGAGCGGTCTTGCTGCTGTCCCAGTTGACGAACGCCGGGGAGCCGAACGTCATCGGCTGGCTGAACAAATACATGTCCTGATTCATCCCAATTCCCTGAACGATATTCGAAAAAGTTGTGGGCAGGTAGTTGGTGAAATTGGCCGGCAACACCGGAAGAAAACCGACTGATGGCGGCAGGTCAGCGTCGAGGATGCCGACCGAAGTGTCACCGCCCACGTCCACCCGCTGCAGGCTTTTCCGCCAATACACCACGTTGTTCGTGTCCAAAAAGGCTTTCAGATAACCCTCCGGATGCATGTGCGTGGCGCAAACGTAGTGCCGGGGCGAAACCATCGTGGGCAATCCCTGGCCGCTCGCGGAATTGCTCAACCCGATTGGCGTCGCGCTCAACCCTTGAACGTCGTGCAGCCAGCACGCGCGCGACCAGGTGGCGTCGGCATACCCGGTCAACCGGGTGGAATGAGGCGCGACGAGTTCAACCTTGTCATTGTAACCGGCGTAGCGTCCCTCCGCGCGTGCGGCGGCGTTGGTGGCGAGGTGGTAAGCCAGCGTGCCGGGTTTCGTTGACTCCCCGGCAGTCTGTTGGGCGCGGGCTTGGGAAAGCAACAGCATGGAGCCGATGCACAACCGGAAGCAAAGCCGTTTGGAAAAGCCGGTCGTGAAAATTTTTGAGGGGTTGGAATGTTTCATAACGCAAAGGCGCAATCATTTTCGAATGGTCGCGCTGATTGGCAAACTTTTATCGCGGAATGCCGTGAGAAAATAAATCAGCACCGCGCCGACCAGGGCCGCCAGCCCGCCCCAGAACAGCGGCCATTTCGTGCCGGTGGAACGGGCGCATTCGCTGAACCACCAGCCGGTGCCGAGATAGCCGATCAGGTTGCCGATGCCGCCGTTCATCAGCGAGAGCAACGCCTGCGCCCGCGTGCGCCAGGCCGGATCAATGCGCTGTTCGAGATAAATCTGGGCGATGACGAACACCAGCGTGAAGGATGCGCCGTGCAAAAAAATGCCCAGCAGCAGCGTGGCTTCCGTGTTGCCCGCGGACAACGCGAACCGCAGCACACCGATGCCGAGCCCGCAGGCAAAGATCCATTTCAACCGCCAGTTAAACAGCAGCCAGCCCAGGCTGAACATCGCGATGATCTCCGAGATTTGCGCCAGGCTCATCCATGCCGTCGTATGCGTGAAACCAAGGTCGCGCAGATGCGCGGGCGCAAACGGATAGAACGCCGCAATCGGGATGTTGAACAGCGTCGTGGTGATGAAGATGACGCGCGTGTCGCGGTTTTTGAGCAGCGTGAGCGCGTCGAGCCCGAGGCGCTCATGCCACGTCAGGTTCTCGGCGGACTTGGGAACTTCCAGCGTTGGCAGGTAGAAAGTGAAAATGGCCACCCCCAGCCACATCGCCGCGCCAAGATAGCCAGCCCTGACCGAGGAATCCACGTTCAGTGCGCTGACGAGCAGGCAGCCGGACATCCAGCCGATGGTGGCCAGGCTGCGGATCGGGCCGAATTCTTTTTGCGCATTCTGCAGCCGCGCGAGGATGAGCGCGGAAGAAATGCTGAACATCGGCGCATAGGAAAAATAAAAAATCTGGATCATCAACAGGACCAGCCACGGATGGCAGTGGGTTTTGATGGCCGTGCTTACGAGGGTCATGGAGATGGCGGTTGCCACGGCGAGCCAGCGCAGCACTTTGGCCGGCGGCACATGGCGGTCGGCCATCGCACCGAACATCAGCGGGGAAATAAATGCCGCCACGGCGGAGGCGGCGAAAGCGAACGGCTTGATCGTGTGCAGTCCATGCGCGTCCAGGATCGGCCCGAGCGGCACGAACCAGATGGCCATCGCCGTGCCCTGAATGAAAAACAGGATGAGTAATTCAAAATACTCGGCTTTACGCAGGGTGGTCAGCACAGGCGGGAAGAATATGACAGGGCGGGAAAAATAAAAGTTTAGCCCGCACAATTATTTTGCCGGAACCGGCCACCCGTCGACCAGTCAATCGTTCCGACCGCCAGACGTGATTTCCCCTGCGTGTCCGCGTCGTAGTAATGATAACTGAAACGGGTCGGGCCATTCGTGGTCCCATCGTCCACGATGCCGACATGGCCGGGGCCGATGAACCGTCTGCTGCTTTGTAGAAATGGCGAGCCGCCGCCTTCCGCGAGTTTCTTGCCGTCGCGGTCGAGATACGGGCCGGTGATTTTTTCCGCGCGACCGCCCCGGACTTCATAGGTGCTGTTGGTGCCTTTGCAACACTGCCCCCAGTTCACAAAGAGATAGTAAAAATCATCGTGTCGTGTCAGGCACGCTGCCTCGATGGAATGATTCCAAGCCAGCGGATATAACGGCGAATTTGTGCTGATGCGCAGCCCGGTCTGTGGATTGAGTTCCGTCAGAAAAATCCCCTGCCAATACGACCCGAAGGCCAGCCACAGTTTTCCGTCCGCATCCAGAAATACGCTCGGATCAATCGTGTTGAAGGCGGAATTGTTGGTCGAGCGGATCACTTCGCCGCGATCGGTCCAGACGTGGTTGGTCGCGGCGGCATCCAGGGTGGTTGTCGTCGCGAGGCCAATGGCGGAAGTCTGCTTGCCCCATGCCGAGACGGAATAATAGAGCAGGAATTTTCCGTTCAGCCGGATGATGTCCGGTGCCCAAAATAGCCGTCGAAGCCGGGGGCGACATTTTTGGTCCAGGCCGGCGGCCGGCTGAAGGCCGGAGGTTCATTGGTCCAATGGATCAAGTCTGCCGACGAACGAACGCTGATGCCGGGTTTGGTGCCAAAGACGTAGAATCCGCCGCCGTCTTTGACAATTGTGGAGGGATCGTGGATGAATGTCTGACCCTCCAGTGGCTGGGGCTCAAACCTTGTCGCCGCCCCTTGGGCGGCGAAGGTGGCGAGCAAGGCAACCAGGATACAGATCAGGGAAGCGTGGCTGTTCATTTTCTAGCTCATTTGATGCGGTATACGATATATTGATCCGCCGGAACCCGATAGAATGCGAAGGGTAGTGGCCCCCAGCCATCGGAGTAATAACCCGCGCCAGAGAATGCATTCATGGTCGTCAGCCATTTTGAACCTTCCGTTTCATATTTGAATTTAAACTCGGTATGCTCAGGAGAAAGATTAAATGTGTAGCTGTTGTTCAGTGGCACGACGATCGCCTCGTTTGGGACCAAGTGCTGATTCGGATCTTTAAAAGCCAGCGCTTTGCCTCCCAGCTTCTCCATGTAATACTGAAATCCCCAATGCCCCTCAAACCATGTCTTGGTGGAGACCGCATCCAATTCTTGTTTGATTTGCGAAGCAGCCAGTCGGGCCGCGTCTGCCGACCGGTAATCCGCCCAGACAACGAACAGGGCAATCACCAGCGATATGCCAAGCGACCAGGTCAGACGTGGGAGATAGTTCCGGTTGTGAAGCGAATCCCGTGCTTCAAGTTGGCGCAGCATCAGAACGGAAACAGCCGGGAGCATGGGCAGAATATTACGGCCGCTGACGGTCCAGTTCACGGCGCAGGCGAAAATAAAGGTTCCGGCGACCCAGAGAAACAACAGCGCCGACGCCGGTGTTCTTCGTTCCCGCCAATCCGACACTACGAGGAAAACCAGGCTCATCCCCGCGACAGTCAGCAGCGAAAATTGCGCCACAAAGAACCACTTTGTTTTTCCCTCTGCCACGACGGGAAAGACTCCCACAGTTTTCATGGCCACGACCAGCACCCCGATCAGAATCATGACGGAAACGCCGGCGGCAAGACTCCTTTTCCTCCACAGCAACGGTGCCGCCGCCAGAAGAATGATCATACAGCCGCCACTGAAAGCAAATCCCGTCAAAATCTTTGAAGGCAATCCACCGCCGACGCGAAAGTTTGTCGCATAGGAAACCGCGTGCAATAACAAGCCCTGGCCATAAAGCCGCCAAGTCAGCCATTGGTAGCAGGCAAGGGCGATAATGGGGACGCAGAAATAAAGGAGCCACCAACCGACCCGCCGCTGTTCTAATAGTGAATAAACCAGCAGCAGCGGAACCAGGCAGAAACCGAAGTATTTTGTCAGGCAACACGCCGCGATGAGCAGAGCGGCCATAAACAACTTGGCCGCGTTCTCCGTCTTCAGGCCTTCCATCCACAAAAACACCGACCACACCCAAAAAGCCAGCATCATCGTATCACACATGACGCTCGTGCTGGACATGAGAAAAACCGGCGACACGCCAGTCACCAGCGCCGCCCAAAAAGGATGCGAACAAAAGTTCCGCGCCAGATAATATGTCCCGATGACGGCGCCCACCGCTGGTAAAAGAAAACCGGCATGCAACGCCACCTCACTCCAACCGAAAAGAAAACCGACCAGCGCCAGATAATAAGAAGCCAGTGGCGGATTCTGCGTCACCGCCGCCATCATTTCCTCCCGCCCCTGCCAGTTGATGTTGTATCCGTAGAAATCAATCGGATGGGATTGCAGGTGTTGGGCACACCAAACAAACAGGGGATCGTCGATGTAAAACGGTTTGCCGACAAACGGGACAAGGCAGGCCAAAGTGAAAATCGTCAGTATCAACACCGGAGAAATCGTCCGAGGCGCTATCAAGTTCAACGTCTTCATTTAAAAGGTTCGCCTTGGGCTTCAACCCGCGTTTCATCCGTGGCTGAATTGAATTCTCCGGCACACGTTGGATTTTCACGGGCGGCCGCTGGAGTCATCAATTTCAATCACCACGGCTTGCCGCCGCACGTCGGTGCCCTCGCGACCCGGCTTCATTGCGGACATGCGTGTGTCAACCAGGCGGGGATTTTTCTGACAATTTCTGAATCGCCTGGGCCAGCAGATCCGCCTGCTTTTCCCATTCCACGTTTTCCATCTCAAGCTGCTTTGCCCGTTCCGCTGCCAGTTCCTCGACCATCCCGGGCTTTTGCTCCGCGATCTGGCACAATTCAAAATCCGGGATTTCACGCAATTTATTTAACAAGTCCGTGACCGCTGCGATCTCCTTTCCCAACGCCTGATGCAATCGCTTCAGCTGTGTGAGTTCTTCGACGTCCTTGAGATCCAAGGTCGCCCAGCCATGTTGAACCTGGAAGCCTTCGGGATCTTCCGCGATTTTGCGCAGCAATTCGGTGTCGCCGCGGTGTTTGGCCTGATGGATGGCGGCGGTCAGCTGCTGATACGCCGCTTGTTTGCCCGGCTCGTTCTTGAACCGTTCGGGATGATACAGCATCACCAGCTTCTGCCAGATTGGCGTCAACTCGGCTTCCTGCCCGGCGGTTAACGGCTTCCTTTTGTCCGCCGCCGCGGCCATTTTTTCGTAATCCTCGTCCAGTTGTGCCTTGGCCTGCGCCAGATCTTTCTCGGCCTGTTCCACCTCGTCTGGTTCGTCCCGGATGAAGGAATCCAGAAATTTCTGGCGGTAATCCACGGCGAGCCGCAGCCGGTCGCGCTTTTGATAATGCCCGCGCAGCCGCTGGAACAACCCGGCGTGCACGGCTTCAACGCGCGATTGCTCCCGGGTGAAATCCGCTTCCGCCGCCGCCAGCTGCGAGCGCGCAGCCGCGACAAGCTGGCGTAATTCTTCCACTGTAGGATGGGTCGTTTTCATTTGGATTCTGGTTGTTGTGTGATCAATTAAATTGCTCCGGAAACGCACTGGATGCTCAACCCTCGCCGGGAGCATTGTCCATTTCAATCACCGCGCCAAGCAACTTCACATCGTTCCGGGCCGCTTCAAAACGTTCCTGGCATTTTATTGCCGCCCGAATCATCCCAGCCGGAAGCATGAATCTATTTCACGCCGGCAGATTGACCGCGAACCACGCGAAAGACACGAACGAATTTCCGAAAACTTTTTGCGTATCCGGCGTATTTCGCGGTCAAATGTTTTGCTGCGGCGCTGCGGCGTTCACGCCGCCTTGTCCAATGCCACCGAGACGCGCAGGCCCAGCGGTTCCAAAATTTCCTGCAGGGTTTCCAGATTCGGATTGCCGTTTTTGGAGAGAATCTTGTAATGCTCCAATAAGTTGGATGATGAGTTTAAGCTCTTCCATAATTTATTCAGACTAGCTTTCGCACATTTCCCCTGCGCGTTTAGGCAGATTGACCGCGAACCACGCAAAAGACACGAACGAATTTCCAAAAAACTTTTCGCGTGTCCGGCGTATTTCGAGCCTTCCGCTTTTTGGCAGGTAAATCAGACCGTTACTGCGACATGGCGGGCGTGGGCGATTTCGTCCTTGGCAATCTGCCGGATTTGATCCGCCAGCAGCGTGACGACGGCGAGGGTTTTGCCGGCGAGGGTCATGAATTCGACGGTGCAGCCCTTGCCGCCCTCATGGACGAGCACGACCGTGCCGATGTCGTCCTTGGCCAGGCCATGCTCGGGCAAGTCGGTCGTCAACACCACGCTGTCGAGTTCTTTGATCATAATCAAATATCCAATGGATACGCCCTGGCCAATGTAGCCGTTTCCGCATTTTTGGCAATAAACCAAACGACACGCACCACCGGCAAGCGGCCATCGGGAGTGGTCAGCGCGCCTTCAATCACAAAATTCTGTCCGAATGGTGTCGGCACGATTTCCGCCACTTCATGATTACGCGCATGATTCAACAACGCCAAGGCGAGTTCTTCCCACGCTTCCGGTTTGAATCCGAAAGCGCGAAAAAACTCCGCCTTGTGCTGACCGTCGCGATGCGCTGTCGAAAGCAGGTAGTGCGTGATCTTTCGGCTTGGCACAACCGCCAGTTCTGAATTCGGCAGTTTCATTCTTCGCGTCTCTGCGCCTTTGCGTTAAAACTTAATTGTTCTTATCAGACGTCCAACTTCTCCGCCACGCGCCGGATGCTGGTCGCTCTGCCGGTGGTCTGGTCAATTTCGATGATCGCGCCGAGCAGCTTCACGTCGTTGCGCGCGACTTCAAAACGCTGGGGCATGGCCGTGCGGAAGCGGGTGATGACCGGCGCGATTTCGCGGCCCAAAACGCTTTCCTGCGGCCCGGTGAAGCCGGCGTCGGTCAGATACGCCGTGCCGCCGGGGAAAATCTGTTCGTCCGCCGTCTGCACGTGCGTGTGCGTGCCGACGACAGCGCTGACCTGGCCATCCAGCAGCCGCGCGAACGCGATTTTTTCCGAGGTCGCCTCGGCGTGGAAATCCACGAAGATGATGTTGGTGTGCTGGCGCAGCCATTTCGCCTCGTCCAGCGCGAGGGTGAATGGATTATCCAGCGGCGGTTGCATGAAGGTGCGGCCTTGCACGTTCATCACGGCGACGGGCGGCAGGTCGCGGATCTTTAGAACGGTGCTGCCTTTGCCGGGCGTGCCGGGTGGATAATTCAGTGGACGGAGAAAACGCTTTTCGTTTTGCAGCAGTTCCATGACTTCCTTCTGGTCCCACAAATGGTCGCCGGTGGTGATGGCGTCCACGCCGTAGCCAAACAGTTCCTCGGCGATGTCGGGCGTGATGCCGTTGCCGCCGGCGGAATTTTCGCCGTTGGCGATGATGACATCCAGGCCGTGTGCCGACCGCAACTTGGGCAGCAGCTCCTTGACCGCGCGCCGGCCCGGACTGCCGACGATGTCGCCGATGAAGAGAAGTTTCACGCCGGAAAATTAACCACGAAAGACACGAAAGACACGAAAGAAAACGGCGTAGCAGCGGACGTGAGTCCGCTCTAATTAAAAGATTGAGCCGACTGACGTCGACTGCTACGGAATTTTAATTCAAAGCCAGCACGCAACGGCACCAAGGATGGCCGCCACCAGCCAGAGAAGGATGACGGACGTCGTTTTGCTGAACCCGGCGCGCACAAGGCGGTGTGAGAGATGATTCGTGTCGCCGATCCAGAACGGTTTTTTGTTCAGTGTGCGGAACAGGCTGACTTGAGCGAGGTCGAGCAGGGGAATTGCCAGCACGAGCAGCGGTGCGAGCACCGCGAGCGGACGTGGATTTTGCCGGGTGTAAAAATGCGGCAGGATGGCCATGACCGCGAGCAGGTAGCCGACGAGATGGCTGCCGGCGTCGCCGAGAAAGGCGCGGGCGTTTGGGAAATTCCACGGCAGAAAGCCGGCGAGCGCGCCACACATCAGAAAGCCCGTGAGCGCGACGAGATACTGGCCGTTGGTCGCGGCGATGAGCGCAAAGATAAATGCGCCGATCGCGCCGACGCCGGCGCAGAGGCCGTTCATGTTGTCCATGAAGTTGAAGGCGTTGATGACGGTGAGCAGCCAGAGGATCGTGACGACGTAACTGAAGACATCACTCTGAACAAACAAGGTGATGCGTTTGCACGCGGCAGCCACGGCAACGGCGATGAGAATCTGTCCGATGAATTTCGGGAGCGCCTTGAGTTCATGTTTGTCATCCAGCCAGCCAAGAATCGTGATGGCCACCGCGCCGAGCGCGAGCACGGCGAGTTCCATCGCTCGGCGGTCGATGCCGTGGACGATCAATCCGGCGGAAGAAATTTTCACGATGCCAAGCTTGAGCAGAATCGCGCCGGCGGCGAGCGGCAGGAGAATTCCCGTGAGCACGGCAAAGCCGCCGGCAAGTGGAATCGGTGTGGTGTGGATTTTGCGATGGCCGGGGTCGTCCACGAGGTTGGTGCGCAGACACCATCTGCGCCAGAGTGGCAACGCGAGCAGCGTCGTCACAAACGCGCCTGCAAACGCGGCGATAAAAAAGTTGAAGGGAAAGGTCAAGTTACCAAAGTGGCGCAGACTGGCAGTCTGCTGTGTCGCGGATTGGCAATCCGCGGTGTTTGCATGGCCGCGTTCTGCCGACTACCAGTCGGCGAAACGGCAGGTTCCCAACCTGCGCTACAGTTGTGTTGATAGTCATTTCAATCCGCGTTCGGCGGCGAGTTTCTGATAAAGAGCATAAATGCCGTCCACCATGCCTGCGACAGAAAAGTTCTGACGGACGAAATTCTGGCCGTGCCGTCCCAATTTCTCACGGAGCGCAGAATCATTGGCGATCTGGAGCAGCCGGTTTTTCAAGCCTTCCAGATCGCCGGGGCGGATGAGAAAGCCGGTCTGGTTGTCGAGGCAGACTTCACGCGCACCATCGCAATCGCAAGCGATGACGGGCTTCGCGGCGGCGAGCGCCTGCGGCAGGGCGCGCGGCAAACCTTCGCGCAAGGACAGATGCACAAGCGCATCCATGATGCCGACGAGCGACGGCACTTCGTCGGGCGGCACGAGACCGGTGAAAACAAAGTGACGCTCGAGCTTGAGCGACCGTGCCAGAGCTTCAAAGCGTGTCCGGTATGCGCCGTCGCCCACGAGGAGGAATTTGATCTGGGGACAGCGACGAACGAGTTCCGGCGCGACAGAGAATAAATCATCGTGGCCCTTCAGTTTGACGAGCCGGGCAATGGTTCCGATGACGAAATCCTCCGGCTGCAATCCGAGCCGGGCGCGGAGGGCGGGATCGTTTTTTGCGGCAAGGAATGGTTCCAGTTCAAACCCGCTGAAGACTTTCGTGAAAAGCCGGGGCTGGCCAATGCCGGCGGCGAGGTATTGGCTGGTCATCGCGTCGGCGACGACGATGAAATGGTCGGTGACGCGGCCGGCGCGGCGTTCGGCGGCGGTGAAAATGAAATTGCTCAACCCGTTTTGAAACGCGCCGAACGACGGGCCGTGAATGGTGTGAATGATGACCGGCACGCCGGCGCGCCGGGCGGCGAGCCGTCCGAGAATCCCCGCCTTGCCGCTGTGCGTATGGACGATGTCCGGCTTTTGTTCGCGGAAAATCTTTTCAAGCTGGCGCAAGGCGATCCAGTCCTTGAGGGGATGAACGGGGCGGACGAGTTCGGGGACGACCGAGAGCATGGCCGGGAGGCCGGCGAATTTGGTTTCCAGCGAGCCTTCGGCGCCGGTGGTCGGACCGGAAATCAGATCCACTTCCACGCCCGGTTTCTGGCGCAAACCGAGCACGGAGGCGACGGTGTTTTCCTGGGCGCCGCCGACGATGAGCCGGGTGATGACATGGGTCACGCGCATGGCGCGGTCAGTGTGGCTGACCTTGAAGATCCTGCAATCTTTGAATGATGTTCGTGGCTTCGGCCGTGTTGGTGTTCGCGTTGGCCAGATACGCTTGGTAATTTTTCACCGCCTCGTTGGTCTCGTGTTTGCGCCAGGCGATTTCACCCAGGCCGTAGGCGATCTGGAACGAGTTGGTATAGGTTTGCTGCAGTTGCAAGAAGTCCGTGCGGGCATCGTCAAGATGGTCGCTGTTGAGGTTTGCAATGGCGCGGTTAAAGAGTGCGTCAGGATTGTTGCTCTGCAAGGCCAGCAGTTGTGTGAAGGCGACAATTGCGTCGTGGTAGTTTTTCATCTGGATGCTGGTGAAACCCTTGGCAAACAACCAAGTCGGGTCATCGGGCGCGGCCAGCAGCCGGCGATCGATTATGGTGAGCGCGTTGGTGAACAGCCCGCGTTTCAAATAGACCTGGGCGGCGGTCATTAACAAGTCGGTGTTCGTTGGATGGCGCGCAATTTCCGTTTCCATGATTTGAACCCCGCGGACATTGTCATTTTTCTGGAAATAGGCGGCGGCGGCCAGAATGTTGAGCTGGGCTGAGTTGGTGGGGGTGAGGGAAAATGTTTGCGGTTGATCCAACGGTTCACGAATCGCATCCAAAGCGCGGTCGGGCAGGCCCGAGACAAGGTAGCACTGCGCCAGCCAGAGCCGGGCGGTCAAGTTGTCCGGCACGAGCTGGCGGACGCGTTCAAAAGGTTCAACCGCCTGTCGGAACAGCCGGTTTTGTGAAGCGAAAATGACCCCGGTTCTAAAGCAAAAGCTGGGTTCGTCAAACGGCCCATTCTCATTGAGCAAAGCGTTCCATGAACTGTATTTTTCGACGTTCACCTTGGCCAGGTCAAGCTGCACGGATTCTCCGGCCTGCAGGCTGCGGTTAAATTCAAGATTGACCTGAGCAACGATGTTGTCGGGATTGAGCTGCTGGGCCATTTCAAAATGCGCGGCGGCATTGGTCAGATCCCCGGCCCGCTGGTTTCGGACGCCCCAGAAATTCAGGCAGCGGGAATAATACGGGCCGGCAATGGCGGCGTTGGGGTTGGGCTCGCGCGACACATGAAAGCACGCAAGCAGTTTTTCACCGAAGCTTTTTGAGGCAGCGGAATTATTCTGGCTTGCGGCCGCGATGAGCGGCGTAAATGCCGTTTTGTCCGCCTGTGCCCAGAAGTTTTCGTTGGCGGCGATCAGGCTTTTATCCAAGGCCGGCGGCAGCAGCGTGGCTTGCGGGAGCGTATTCAGTTTGTAAACGACGCCATGTGGTTCCGGGTAAAACTGCTCAAAGTAATAACCGAAGCTCGGATGCAGGTAATAAATATCGTTCGTTTTGGCAAGGGTCGCGAGCAGGCTGATGTTGTGCAGCGGGCTGATGCCGTTGGTTTTTTCCGAGGCGCCGACGGTGTCCGGCCATTGTTGCGGGGAACTCTCGTGCAGAAAACTGTGATAGGTTGGCGCAGGTAAAAACTGTGTATCCACCATGAGAAAATCTTTCGCCCGTCCGCTCTGCGTCAGGGCGGCCTGGACAAAAATCAACCGGCGCGGATCGTCGCTCAACACAATGCCGCCGGCGCGCGGCAGATTATCGGCGGCGAACTTGGCGTATTGCTTGAGGATATCACCATTCGTATCCCGGATTTGCGGGACGTTTTTGTAGACCAGGCCAGTGACCACGGACGCAGCGAACAACCAGACGGCTGCGACAATCACGCGGTTCAACGCACCGAGCGGCACTTTCCTGATTTCCTGCGAGCGGCTCTTGCTCCGCCGCGAACCGTCTTCCGCCGGCTTCCCGAAGATGAGCAGGAAATAGCCAATAAAATATCCGATGCCCAGCGCGCCCAGATAATTGAAGGTCAGAAACGGCAGGCCCTGACCCTCGTGGCGTGCGCCGATCGGCGGATCGAAAGCAACCCAGACGCACACCATAAGAATGAGGGCGTGGAAGATGTGGAACATCAAACTGGTGAGCGCCAGACCGAGCTTGCTGTTGTCGCCAAATGACGATTTCCAGCGGATGGCCATCACCAGCATTGGAACCAGCGACGTCGGCGAGAGCAGCAGCACAGTGCGCCGCACCGATGAAACGGTAAAAAACGCCTTGATCACCGTCCATTGTGCCAGCAGGCCCAACTTCAATGTCTGCCAGAAGGTCAGTTCCACTTTGTGCGAAACCGCCGCCAGCAGCGGCATCAGCAGGTAGAACAGCATCCCCGCCAGCCCGCATAAAATCATCCGTCGCAGAAAACGAAGATTGAAGAAACTCAGGCCGCGAATCCAGATGATGGCGCCGATGAACACAGGCAGGAAGCCGGCCATCGCCCAGTTTTCCGCCATGCCGGCGCCATAAACCAGGGCGGCCAGATATAAACGTCCCGTGCGTTCATCCAGCCGGTATTCCAGCAGCAGCCAGATCACGAACGCGAACAGCAACAGGTCGAACATTTCCGTGGTGCAATTCGTCGCCTGTTCCCAGAACGTCATTTGCAGGCCGCAGATCAGCACGGCGAAAACCGGGGGCAGCCACGCGCTCTTCATCGTCAGAAAGGAAAAAGCGCTGTGTTCCCGCTCGCGCTGCGCGTCCGTGCGATCCTGCGGCAGAATGGCCACCGAGCGCGCCAGCAAGCCGAGGGTTACGGCAGCGCACAAGGCGGAAAACAAATTCAGCGCGATGGGGATTTGCGCCGCGGGCAACCAGCGGAACGGGGCGGTGACGGTGAAAAACAACGGGTTGTAGATTTCCGGCTGCCACATCCAGCCCGAGATTTTGGCAACGGCGAGATAATTGAACAGCGATACCCAGTGGTTCAACGTCAGTGCGTAAATCACGAAGACAGCCACCGCTAGCAACCACGGCAAAATTTTCGGGGCAAAGTTTTTGCGCGGGTCGGTTTGATTTCTAATGGCCATGAATTACATCAGTTTGAATTGAATCCGGGCGGCTTGGCAAGTTTTGTCCTGCCCGCAAATCCGCCACGCATTCGACGTGCTGGGTCTGCGGGAACATGTCCAACGGCTGCACGCGCGCCAGTTCAAAGACACCGTCCGCGCACAGGATGTTCAAATCCCGCGCCATCGTCGCTGGATGACACGAGACGTAGATGACCTGCGCCGGCCGCGTTTCGCGCAACAGCTGCAAGGTCTCCGGCCAGCAGCCTTTGCGTGGCGGATCCAGGATCACCGTCGTGGCCGCGGGTGAAAATTTCTGCAGCAGCTCCGGCAGGATCTCCTCCACCGCCGCCGGAAGGAATTCGCCGTTGGTGATCTTCCGCGACTCCGCATTTTTGCGCGCCGATTTGATGGCCAGCTGATCCAGTTCCACACCGACGAACGATTCGACCGCATCCGCCATCTCAATCCCGAAAAAGCCCACGCCGCAATACAAGTCCACCAGATGCTTCGTGCCGCTGCTTTTCAGAAAGCCGCGCACGGTCTCGACCAGTTTGGGCAGCAGGAAAAAATTGTTCTGAAAAAAGGAATCCGGCGGCACGTTCCAGTCTTCCGGCGGAATCCGCAGCACGACCTTGATGCCGCCCTTCGGCGGCGGATTGGCGCGGACCTCCTTGATCTGTTCGCTGATGGCCGGTTCCGCGATCTTGCACTCCTCGATGTCCTCCACGAAATTGTTGTCCGCGCGGATGAAGCCAATGACGAGCTTTTTGGCCGGGCCGTTCCACTGGCTGCGGATCATGATCCGATTGCGATAACCGTAGGGCGACGGGCAGGGGATGACCGGCGCGACCTTGTCGCGGGAGATTTTTCCAAAACGCTCGAACAGATCCGCGATCTGCTTGTGCTTGAAGCGCAACTGCGCCGGATAGTCAATGTGTTGATACTGGCAGCCGCCGCATTGCGTGAAGTAACGGCACTCCGGCGTGACGCGCTCCGGCGCGGGTGTGATCACACGCAATAATTTCGCCCGCGCAAAATTCTTTTTGACCTCGGTGATCTCCACCTCGACAGTTTCCCCGACGATGACGAAGGGCACGAAGACGACGAAAGAATCGGGTGACGGGTGAGGGGTGGCGGGCGACAGGGTTTCACCCTCGGGCGTCGCCGGGACATTTTTGTCACTTGTCACTGGTCCCTCGTCACGTGCCACGCGGATGCGTCCGACGCCTTCGCCGCCGAAGGCAAGGTCGTGAATGTTCAGGGTGATCTTATCCGCGATTTTGAGAGACACACCTCCAAGTTAGAGAAAAATGCAGCACGGCAAAAGATTTTTCGCGCAGCGGCTTCTGGGCAGAGCGCCGCAAACGTCATGAAGAACTTAAAATGGCCGAGGCCGCCGGCGCGACGCTACGGCTTTTTCAGGCCGGCGATTGCTTCCTTCATTTCGTCAAAGTGCGTCTGGGGATTCATGGCGTCAGTGACATGCACGATTTTGCCGTCCGGGCCGATGAGAAAACTGACGCGCTTGGACATGTTCATCAGCGGCATTTTCGCGTCGTAGGCTTCAATGATTTTTCCATCGGGATCTGCCAGCAGCGTGAAGTTCAATTTGTATTCGTCGGCGAATTTTTTGTGGCTTTCCACGGAATCGTGGCTGACGCCGATGACCACGACGTTGTTGGTTTCCAGTTCGCCCATCCGGTCGCGCAGGCCGCAGGCTTCCTTGGTGCAGCCGCCGGTGAAATCTTTCGGATAAAAATACAGCAGCACGATCTTCTTGCCAATAAAGTCGGCGAGCTTGACGGTTTTGCCGTCCTGATCCTGGCCCTGGATCAATGGCGCGGTATCGCCGGCTTTGGGCATCGCGGCGGACGCCGTGGTGGCGGAGAAAATGACGGCGACGGCCGCGAACAGGGCGACGACTAGAATTATTTTCATGGGAAGTAAGACGTTATTTTGCGTCGCGAAGTTTCACGCCTTTGATTTTCTCCGCAAATTCAGCAAAGCCAACGGCTTGGGCCTTGAGCCGTTCGACTAGTTCGGCGTCCTTAATTTTTCCCGACGCGTCGAGCAGGTTGTGGATTTGCGGCATGAAGACCCGGGTGGGATAAATATGCGCGTTGCGGTAGCCGAAAATGGCCTGAAGCTGCTCGACCGGTCGCAGGGCACCCCAGATGCCGGCGGACAAACCGGTGAAGCAAACCGGACGATTTTCAAAGCTCTCCGGGAACTTCAGCATATCAATAAAATATTTCAGCACGCCGGGCACGCTGCCGTTGTATTCGGGCGTGACGACGTGCAGTCCGGCGGACTGCAGCACGGCGTCGGCGAACGGCTGGAATGATTTCGGTTTCTCGGCGTAGGAGGTGGGCGCGAAAATTTCCGGCGGCAGCTTGGCCAGGTCCAGGACGTGCAACGGCACTTTCAGCTCGGCATAGATGGTTTCGATCTGGGCGGCGGCTTTGCGCGTGTTGCTGCCCGGACGGTTCGTGCCGACGATCAACGTAATCATGGCCAACACTCTAAAACGCGCTTCGGTTTTGGCAATCGTTTGTTTGCTCGGTCAATTGGATTCACTTTTTGCGGCACACGGAAAGAAAGGAGCAGAGCCGCAATACAAGCGACTGATCTTTTACGAATCTTCGCCCTTGAGCGATGCCCAAAATTGTTCGAATCCCAATTTTAGATTTGGCAGATGATTGCTATCAATAGAATCGCTTTGATAAAAATAAACAGCCCCCTCCACAGTTGAACAGTCGACAAAAAAAATAATCGCCACCACCATCAATCGCAAAAGGGAAGAACTGTTGTGGAACTAATTTTTTATCGAGAACCAAACGCTCATATGATTTGAGAGCTGTGCCCTTGCGTCCAGACTTTAACGGAAGGAATTCCGTCACGACTATATCAACGTGCGCGTCTTCAAACACATGAGGCTCTGGATTTCCTCCGTTAGTTGAAACGTAGAGATTACGCACCGGAGACAGAAAACTGACACCAAGAATTGCTTCGACATTCGCGATATCTCGCGCGTTGATTGATGGCTCTGAATTCGTGAATCTTACAAAAAAGTCAGTCTCTATTATTGAAATTTGCCCCGCACTTACGCGGATTTATTTTTCACCCGCGGCCAGCGGCGCAGGCCGTTTTGCAGCCAGAGCCACCAGACCATCCAAAACGCTTCCACCACAATACCGCGAGACAATTTGGAAGTGCCTTCCACGCGGTCCGCGAAGGTGATCGGCACCTCGGCGACCTTGAATCCGTCGCGCCAGAGCCGGTGCGTCAGTTCAATCTGAAAGCTGTAACCGTTGGATTTGATGGCGTCGAGCTGGGCGGCCTGGAGCGCGCGGCGGCGGAAACATTTGTAGCCGCCGGTCGGGTCGGTGAACGGCATGCCGGTGATGAGCCAGACGTAAATGCCGGCGCAACGGCTCAACAGCAGCCGTTTGAGCGGCCAGTTCAGCACGCGTACGCCGCCGGTGTAGCGTGAACCCAGGATGAGATCGGCGTTCTGCGCGGCTTTGAGAAAATTTGGGATCTCGTCCGGATCGTGCGAAAAGTCACAATCCATCTCGAAGATGAATTCGTAATTTTTTTCCAGCGCCCACTGGAAGCCGGCCAGGTAGGCGCGGCCCAACCCGTTTTTCTTGGTCTCGTGGAGGACATGAATTTCCGGGTGCTGGGCGGCCAGTTCATCGGCGATCTTCCCCGTGCCATCCGAGGAGTTGCCGTCCACGACGAGCAAATCCACGCCGACCGGCAGCGACAAAAGCCGTTGCGCCACGCGCGGGAGATTTTCCCGTTCATTGACTGTCGGCACGATGATGAGCGTCTGGTTCATGCTGGCAGCGCAGATGATTCAAAAAATCACGGGCCGAAACAAGGTGAGAATTCGGATGGCGCATCCCGATTCAGAAGAAGTGGAGCTGTGCCGAAGACCCGGCGAAGCGATTTTCGGGCGCCGAGGCTGGCGTTTCGCACGCAGTCGCATCCCGCTAATTGTCGCGTTAGGGCGGCGAGTTGGTCGGCGGGCGCGCGGCGGTCAGCATCGCGGCGGCCAGTTGCTGGGGCGTCCATTGGTTGCCGTCGAACTGGCGGGCGATCCGGCCCTGCGGATCCAGCACGACGGTGCGGAGGTTGTGCGAGATGGTGTTGTCTTCGCGGGCGATCTTCAGATCCAGCAACGGTCCCAGAGCGGCGAGCGTGTTGGTGTCGGCTGCGGAAAACAACCAGCGGTCAGCATCGGCCTGCCGGTAGTAGGCCGCGTAGTTGGTCAGCGTGGCGGGCAGGTCGAATTCGGGGTCGAAGGAGATGGAAAGGAATTGCCAGTTGGTGGGCGCATCCGCCGCCGTGCGAAGCAACGCGCGCGTATCGAAAAAATTCAAGTCCATGCGCGGGCAGAAATCCGGCAGCGGGCAGCGGGTGAAAAAAAACGTGAACGCCAGCACGCGTCCGCGAAAATCGGAGAAGTGAATCGTCCTGCCGTCCTCCGCGGTCAGCGTGAAATCCGGCAGCGGATCACCGGGTTTCAGTTCGGCCGAGGGCGCGTGAAACGTGAATACATGGTTGGTCACGTCCTCCACCACATGCGAGACGAACCGGACCGACTCGATCCATGAATCGGTTTCCGTCACGAGCAGCTTGAATGTGATTTCATCGCCCGGCGCGATCCGTTGCAGGTCGTTGGTGTTGCGCACGGTGAAATCCATCGTCATCGCCCCCATGAATCCGGGAATCGCATCATGCTTGATGGTGGCTTCCCGCCGGTCGGACGTGATTCGCCGGACGATGCCGTGCGCATCGTAGCTGCGGGCGGCGGGGGCATCCGCTTTCGGCGCGGTGGGTGCGGGTTTGCAGCCGGCAAACGCCAGCAGTAATCCAGGCAAGAGCGGGAAAAGTTTTTTCATAATGAATCGTTGTTGGCGCGCAATTGATTGATCTCCTCGGCCACCGCTTGCGATGTTTCGGGTTTAAGTCCGTCAAAAAACGTGCGCAGATGACCGTGGGCGTCCACCACGGCGATGCGTTCGGTGTGGGTAAATCCGCCGGGCATGAAATTGTAAGCATCATTCGGATCGCGCGGAATGAAACTTTTTTCGATCAACTCATAGAGCACCGCCTTGTCGCCGGTGAGCAATAGCCAGCGATTGGTGTCCGCGCCGAAACGGTTGCCGAACTCCGCCAGCACGGCGGGCGTGTCGCTGCGCGGATCCACTGTCAGGGAAACCAGTTTTACATCGGGTTGCGTGGCGGTGAGACCCTGGATTTCCGCCATGCGCCGGTTCACGTCCAGGCAGGTGATCGAACAGCCGGTGAAGACGAAATTCACCACCAGGAATTTTCCGGCCAACTCCGCACGCGTGACCGTGCGTCCGGTGCGGTCGGTCAGGGAAAAATCCGCCAGTTCGCGTGGAGCATCCGGCGGTATGCCGCGGGAGGTTTTGGCGGCGGCAACGAACCAGCCGCCCAAGCCCGCCAGGGCGGCGAGCACCAGCACAACGACGAGAAAGGTGTATTCCTCGCGCCAACGTCTGGTTTTCACAGTTGCGGACATTTAATTTTAAAACCCGGCCGGTGTTGCGCCGGATTAATCAGCGACATCAATACACGAATTCCCATGCAAGTGTCAGGCAATTTGCGTTGGAATCAGGCCGGACATCATTTCGCCAGGCGCATTGGGGACAAAAGAATGGCCATGGAAGCCGCCGCTTCCCGGGATTAAAAGTTTAACCTGACCTGGGTTCATTCCTGGTTTTGGCAAAGGACGAACCGCCGACGCCAAATTCAGCGTTGCTTTTTAATTTGTTTGTGAGCATCTTCATTGCCCCTGCGTCGGGGCGTAGCGTAGCCTGGTAGCGCGCTTGTTTCGGGTACAAGAGGTCGTGAGTTCGAATCTCACCGCCCCGACCATTTTTCCCAACCCTTGGATTTAAGTCTTTACCGGGCAATTCGGACATAAACCGGATTCAACTCAATTCCCGGCCAACACCGCCCAAGTGCTTGGGCCTCCACGGCCGTCGTTCCGAAACCTGGAAACGGCTTCAGCCCAAAGTAACATTTAGCCGTGAGTCAACGCGATCACCGCAAATCATCCGCCCCGGCTTCAGTTCACGATCGTTGGAGCGCGTGCGTGGCTCGGTTTGGCTTTCATGGCCGTTGACGTCGTGTTGCGCCTCACACAAACAATGACCCTCCGCCAATTCAAGACAAGCCCGCAAAAGCTTGCGCGAACCCGCGCCGGCAGGTAGTTGTTCAGCCCGAATTATTCAAACCACCAGCTAACATTGAGCGCTGCATCACCATCCGCCGCCGAAAACCTGATCGTTCAACTGGACACGATTCTGCAGCCGTTGAAACTTGCGGAACTGTTTCAAACGCCGCAACCGCTCGAAGTGGAGCTCGGCTGTGGCGACGCCTCGTTCCTCGTCGAATACGCCCGGCGAAATCCTCAAACCAATTTCATCGGGGTCGAACGCCTGCTGGGCCGGCTCCAGAAAGTTCATCGCAAGGGCAGCCGGATGGGGTTGCAAAATGTGCGCGGTGTCCGGATTGAGTCTTCCTATTTTCTGCAATACCTCCTGCCGCCGCACGCGGCTGCGGCCCTGCATGTTTATTTTCCCGACCCGTGGCCCAAGAAAAAGCACCGCCGGCACCGGCTGATCAATGAACACTTTCCTGCACTCGCACGCGCCGCGCTCATCCCCGGCGGGGTGGTGTATCTGCGGACGGATGACGCGGATTACTTTTCGCAGATGACCGAGGTGTTCGCGGCGGGCAAAGAATTTCAAAAAATTGAAACGCCAGGTGGGCTGGCCGAAGTGCTCACTGATTTCGAAAAGGAATTCAACGCGCGGGGAATCCCGACGTTGCGGGCGGCGTATCAACTCAAATAAAAGCTCCAAGCTCCAACATCCAAGCCCCAGAGAATCTTCAAACTCCAAGCATCAAACCGTCGGGCAAAATCGGACGTTGAAGTTTGGAGCTTCTCTGGAGCTTGGCGCTTAGGATTTGGATGTTCAATTCACACATCGATCACCGGGCCGTTGCCATCGTCGTCGGGCCTTTTATCGGACGGTGGCGGGCGGCGCTGGAAGGAGACGCGCGTTTTGGTGTTGCCGGTCAAGATGTTCAACGCGCCGGAGATGAGACTGATGATCAGCGCTCCGAGAATGGCGTAGCCAAAACTGTCCACGTGAAAGAACGGCAGCAGTGCGGACACGAAGCAGAGCATCAGCGCGTTGATGACCAGCATGAACAGGCCGAGCGTCAAAATCAGCAGCGGCAGGGCAAAGACCACGAGAATGGGGCGGATGAACGCATTCAATATCCCCAGTAAAAACGAGGCGACCAGCAGGTTTTCCACCTTGCCGCCATAACTCATGTGATTGTGCAAAATGATGACCGTGACCAGCACCGCCAGGGTGTTGATCAGCCAGCTTTTGAAAAAGCGCAGGAGCTGTTTTGATTGAGGCTGCATTGATTAAGATGCTGACAAATCAGCGGAGATCCAAAATGCTTCAGTTTTTGGTCAAAAACAAGATTCAAACTGGGAGAGTTTCACAGCGCCAGGGTCTCGCTGGCCAGCTGCACCGGAGCGCGACGCCACCCGCCGGCGTAACGCCATGGTTCCCTGCCGTTGGCTGTCATCTGCACAGTTTTTATTGGCCCTGAATCCTTCAATGCGGTAAATCTCTCGCATGAATCTTCCAAAAACGATCGTCCTGGCGGCAGGACTGGTTTGCTTCAGCGCGACGGTTTTTCCAGTCGTGGCGGCGGAGAGTGTCGTTGCGCCCGGCGCGAAATTGGAGAAGCTTGCCGGCAACTTCCTCTTCACCGAAGGCCCCACCTGTGATAAGGCCGGCAATCTTTTTTTCGTGGACCAACCGAACGACCGCATCATGGAATGGAGCGCGGACGGAAAACTTTCCACGTTCCTCCAGCCGTCCGGCCGCGCCAACGGCATGTGCTTCGACGCGAAAGGAAATCTGATCGCCTGTGCCGATGAGCACAATCAACTGTGGTCCATCGCCCCGGACAAGACCGTGACCGTGCTCGTCACCAATTTTGAGGGCAAATATCTGAACGGGCCAAATGACGTCTGGATTGCACCCAACGGCGCGATGTATTTGACCGACCCGTTTTACAAACGCGCCTGGTGGGATCACACCACGATGGCGCTGACGAACCAGGAGGTTTTTTATCTTTCGCCCGACCGCAAACAACTGGTGCGAGTGACCGATGATTTAAAACAACCCAACGGCATCACCGGCACGCCCGACGGCAAAAAGCTTTTTGTGGCCGACATCCGTGCCAATCAGACATGGCGCTACGACATCCAGCCCGACGGTTCGCTCACGAACAAAACTTTTTTCTGCGCGCTGGGTTCCGACGGCATGACGATTGACGTGGAAGGCAACCTTTATCTCACCGGCCACGGGGTGACGGTGTTTGACAAAACGGGCAAGCAGATCGACCACCTTGACGTGCCGGAAAAATGGTCGGCCAACGTCTGCATCGGTGGCAAGGATCATCAAACGCTTTTTATTACGGCGAGCGAATCGCTTTATTCGATGCAACTTCGCGTTAAGGGCGCGAATCCAGCGAAGTGATTATTCGACCGCAACTGACGATTCATCGGGACTCTCCACTTTCAGTCGCTTCAGATTCTTGAAGAAGAAAAACCAAAAGAGCGGTGCAAATACGGCATAGCTGACTAGGGAATAAAGCAGATAGCCGGCAATGAGGAACGGGCTGGCCCGGAATTTGTCGGTGACTCCATTTCTAAATACCTCGCCTTGGGAGAAGACATAAACGAACGGCATCAAATTATTGTAAGTGCCCACGGCGCTGCCGCAATGCTCGCAAAACCACGCCACGTTTGAATGCGGGGTCAGGCAACGGTGACAAATCGGGGTCGCGTCTTCCGCCTGCAAGGATGCTTCAATTTCTTCACCCCATGGTTCGGGTTTGGGTCTTGCCGCGCGCACCCAGAGTATCAGCAGCCAAAATGCCGCGAGGCTTAGTCCCGCCACTCCAAGCCAGGCCACGATCTGATTGGGATCATTGATTTCAACCATAAGTCTCGGTCGACTTTCCCACTCTGTCTTTCGCGGGTCAAGCGGCTAACCGTAATTCATGCGATTCACCGGATCTATTTTTGGCGGAGGTCAAATTGTTGAAGTGATCCCGGCTTGGCTGGTTTTGGCGGCCAGCCGTTTTTAAATCACCTGAAAGAGTCAGTTTGCCGAGTGGAGAATGACGTTCGAGGCAAAGAGAATGATCATCACGACGCCGATTGAAAATTTTCCAACGATGCCCAGCAGCAGGCCCAGTGTCGCACCAACGCCGGCGTGGGCGGCCTTTTTGAATTCCTTGTCGCCCAGCATTTCAAAGAGCATGGCCCCGAGAAACGGGCCGAGAATGATTCCCGGCAGGCTGAAGAACAGCCCGATGAGCCCGCCGATCACCGCACCGGTGATGCCGCGCCAGGTCGCGCCAAATTTCTTTGCGCCCAGCATGCTGGCGAGAAAATCGAACACCAGTGAAACCACCGTGAGCGCGACCAGAATGCCCAACACGAGATTACTGACGCTGGCCTCGCCGAAATAAAGCCGATGCCCGATGGCCGCGACCAATACCAGCGGCACGCCGGGCAGCACCGGCAGGAGGCTGCCGATCAAACCGGCCAGCATCACCAGCAAGGTGAGGCTCAACCCAATGATTTCCTCGGTCGTCATGGCTGGCATTGTAGCAGCGAACGTGAGTTCGCTCCAATTGAAATGAGCCGACTCACGTCGGCTGCTACGATAAATGAAATGTGCTCCGCTGGTGGCTATCTGCAAATGGTGGCTGTTCGCAAGAACCTTGATTTGGTTTGGGTTTGGTTCTACAAAGATGTCGCGCCGACGGCGCTTGCCAATATGAAAAAGCCACTTGAAAAATTTGGGAAGTTTTTCGTCCAGAACTTGCGTGACAAAATGCTTGATGATTTGGAAATGCTTCTTCGCGGTGGTTCAAAAGCACCCAAAATACAAGAACTGCAAAACAAGATTTCCAATTTCAACGAAGCGCAAAAAGGGATTGTCCGTGAAATGGCAGAAGAGATTATCACTTCAGGGATGCATGATTTACTTTTTGCAATTCAAGAAGAGGCTGATGCCAACGGTGCAATTAAAGTTCTGGTTGACGGCCAAGAAGTAGCAAAACTTTCCGATGGTATGCACGGCGAGATTTTTGGCGACGATGGATGGATTGTTCGCTACAGCAAGTATCCGTCTGCCGTGGAAATTGAGCGTTCAAAATGGGCAAAGCAACGAATTAAAGAATTATTTGGCGAGAAATAAATCGCCAAAATTATTTCCGCGCCCGTTTTGATTTCCGATAACTCACCGGCTTCGCTTCCGGCTTGCCGCCGTCAACGATTCGCTTCAGTTCCTTGATCTGGTCGCGCAACAGGGCGGCTTTTTCGAACTGCAAATCCTCGGCGGCCTTGAGCATGTCGCCTTCGAGTTCGCGGATGGTCTCGGTCACGTCCACGTCCATTTTGGCGTCGTGCAGCACGGCGTCGGCCTCGGCATGGGTCATTTTGTAAACCGCCAGGCTTTCCTCGACCGCGCGGATGACACTGCGCGGCGTGATGTTGTGCTCCGTGTTGTAGGCGATTTGACGGTTGCGGCGATATTCCGTCACCGCCAAAAATTTCTTGATGCTGTCCGTCATCACGTCCGCGTAAAGAATCACTTCGCCGTTGAGATGGCGCGCGGCGCGGCCGGCGGTCTGGATCAAACTCGTTTCGCTGCGGAGAAAACCTTCCTTGTCCGCGTCGAGAATCGCCACAAGCGAAACTTCCGGCAGGTCCAGACCTTCACGCAAGAGATTGATGCCAACGAGCACGTCGAACTCGCCTTTGCGCAGCGAGCGTAAAATCTCCACGCGTTCGATGGCGTCAATTTCGCTATGGAGATATTGGACGCGAATGCCGATGTCGCGAAGGTAATCCGTGAGTTCTTCCGCCGTGCGCTTGGTCAAGGTCGTGACCAGCGTGCGCTCCTTATTGTCGCCGCGCTTGCGGACCTCCTCCATCAGATCGTCTATCTGGCCTTTGAGCGGCTTGATGGTAACTTTGGGGTCGATGAGCCCGGTCGGGCGCACGACGAGTTCGACAACTCCAGGTTGCGTAGCGGCGTTCGGTAGAGCGCCGCTGATTTCACCGGCTTTCTCCCGAAAGCCGCTACGATCTGTTTTTGCACTTTGCCGCGACCATTCGATCTCGCGCGGCGACGGCGTGGCGCTGACATAGATCGTCTGGTTTTGCATGGATTGAAATTCCAGAAAATTCATCGGGCGATTATCGAGCGCGCTCGGCAACCGGAAACCGTGATCCACCAAAACGGTCTTGCGCGACTTATCACCTTCATACATGCCGCCGATCTGCGAGACGGTGACGTGCGATTCGTCCACGACGAGGAGATAATCCTTCGGGAAAAAATCAAACAGCGTGTTGGGCTGCGACCCGGGCTTGCGCGCGGCGATGTGGCGCGAATAATTTTCGATGCCGGAACAGAAGCCCATCTCTTCCATCATCTCCAGGTCGTATTCTGTCCGCATTTTGATGCGTTGCGCTTCGAGGAGCTTGCCGTGCTTCTCGAAGAACACGAGGCGCTCGCGGAGTTCCTCGCGGATGTTGAGGATGGCGCTTTTCAATTTGTCGCCGGTGGTGACGAATTGTTTCGCGGGGAAAATGGTCACGCCCGCGAGCGATTCAAGCTTCCTGCCCGTCAACGGCTCGAAGCGCGTGAGGCGTTCGATGTCTTCGCCGAAAAACTCGACGCGCAGCGCGTCTTCGCGGCCGGCGGGACAGATTTCCACCGTGTCGCCGCGCACGCGGAACTGGCCGCGCTCAAAGGCGACATCGTTGCGCGAGTATTGAAGATCCACGAGACGCGAGAGGAGTTGCTCACGCGAAATGCCGCCGCCGGCTCGAAGCGGAATGATCATCTCCTCGTAATCGTCCTTGCTGCCGATGCCGTAGATGCAGGAGACGCTGGCGACGACGATCACGTCGCGCCGCGAGAAGAGCGAACTCATGGTGGAGAGCCGCAGGCGTTCGATCTCCTCGTTGATGCTCGAATCTTTTTCGATGAACGTGTCGGTGCGCGGGATGTAGGCTTCGGGCTGGTAATAATCGAAGTAGCTGACGAAATATTCGACGGCGTTGTGCGGAAAAAAACTTTTGAACTCGGCGTAAAGCTGCGCGGCGAGCGTCTTGTTGTGCGAGATGACGAGCGTGGGTTTGTCCACGTTCTTGATGACATTCGCGACGGTGAATGTTTTGCCCGAACCCGTGACGCCGCGCAGCGTCTGTGCTTTCGCGCCGGCCAGGATGCCTTCGGTCAGCTTGGCGATCGCCTGCGGCTGGTCGCCAGCGGGCGCGTAATCAGAGACGAGTTCAAACATGCGCAGCGAAAGTAGAAGCGAAACGGCAGCACGTCAACGGGCGGATGGCGCAGGCTTTCGCGGTTCACAGCCAACACACAGCGTCAGGTTGCCGGAAATTGCGCCGCTATCGGTTGTCGCCGTCCAGCAGGTTGCCCAAGCCGCCCAGCACCGAGCCTTCTTCGCGGCGTCCGCCGGTCTTGGAGGCGGCCACGATGCGATCGGCCATGCGGCTCAACGGCAGTGATTGCAGCCAGATTTTGCCCGGTCCGCGCAGTGTGGCAAAGAAGAGACCTTCGCCGCCGAGCAAAGCGGATTTGATTTTGCCCACATACTGGATGTCGAAATCCACGCCGGGCTCAAACGCCACGATGCAGCCGGTGTCCACGCGGATCAACTCGCCCGGCGCCAGCACCCGTTCATGGATATTGCCGCCGGCGTTGAGAAACGCCCAGCCATCGCCTTGCAGGCGTTGCATGATGAAGCCTTCGCCGCCGAAGAAACCCGCCCCCATCTTCTTGTTAAACGCGATGCCGAGGCTCACTCCCTTGGCGGCGCAGAGGAAGGAATCTTTCTGGGCGATCAACTCATTGCCGATTTCCGCGAGGTGAACCGGAATGATTTTCCCCGGATAGGGCGCGCCGAACGCGACGCGTTTTTTGCCCGCGCCGCGATTTTGGAAGACGGTCATGAACATGGATTCGCCGGTGAGCAACCGCTTGCCCGCGCCCATCAAAGAACCGAGGAAACTGCTTTTCTGCTGCGAGCCGTCGCCGAAGATGGTTTCCATCTCGATGCCATCGTCCATATACATCATGCCGCCGGCCTCGGCCACGGCGGCCTCGTTGGGATCGAGTTCGATTTCGACATACTGCATCGCGTCGCCGAACACCTTGTAATCAATTTCGTGCATCTGGTTCATAATGTGATTTGGTAAAAAGTTTGCGGCCGTCATGATGCAAGCTTTCCGGCCCGGAGACAGCACAAAACCACCGGACACCGCCGGTCGCCCGCGCTTAACCTGGGTCCGTGCGAATCCTTGCGCCGTCGCGCGCGGGATTTTTCAACGGGCTGGCTGCAAACAAACTTGCCTTGCGTCGCCGCCGGAAACTATGCTGCATCCAGCCTGACGAAGCTATGATCCGTTCACTCGCATTTACGACCAAGGGGACTTTGCACAGCCGGGACATTGAAATGTTTCCCAGTGTGCAATTTCTTTAACTAATTAGGTGAATTGTGTGAAAACAATCGCAAAAAGGCATTTGGAATCTGTAATCCGAATTGGCCAACCGAAAAGGAACATTTGTAAAAAACATCCGTGTGAGTTCAAATCGTAAAAGATTTCAAGAAAGGAAAATGATTATGCCTAAAAAACAACGCCTAAACGCCAGTGCTAAAAAACGGATTTCAGAGGAAATTGAAAAAGCATTTAGTCATGGGTGGAATGTAAAATCATCCCTGCATGGGTGCTTTAAGAAAGATGATTCCATTCGCATTGAATGGGATAAAATGATGAGCGAAATGACCCGCTTGCGTTCATCCATTCCAGCCGAAATTAGTAAAAGAATTTCAAAATAGTGAGTCGCTAGTATGACCAAAAAGTGGCTTATCATTTGCGGTGTTGTTATTCTTGTTTTATGGGGTTGCAATATAATTTGGAATCCAGGTAACCCCGTCCATTTTGATGGAATCTCCATTTTAATTATCCTTTTTGGTCTTTCATACCTTTTCAAAAAGGGTCGGATAAAATAAAAATCCAAGCCAAATTAGGACACCGGAATTCCAAACGCAATTCTCCCGAACAAATCTGCCTTAACTTGACTCCAAAAAATTTAGTGATTGAATTGAAGCACGAAAAAATCAATAGCGAAAAGCCACATCACGGTTCAGAATCCGTAAAAAGAGGAAAATAATTATATGGAATTTTTTGTAGGTGGATTTGGAAAAGACAATTCGTGGTGTTTGGTTTCAGAATGGCCATTCATGGTCGAAGACAAGAAAGAACACAAATTTATTGCAGTCGAAACCCTTAAAGAAGCGGCCAAGTATTATGAATCAGACGCCATTTATACGGTTTACGTTTGGAACGGTGGCGTTTGGAATGAAGTCCATTTCTTGACCACAAGCGACAAACCTTCAAAATCAATTGGATTTATCCCCCACGAAAAACCGAATTCAGACACCGGCAAAATCTGATAAAATCTTGAAATGCCAATAAAATCACTGGTTTTTAACCAAAAAGGAAAAAGTGTCCAACCATTAAGGGATATTGATTTGTTCCTGATGCCGACCTTGCTGGCGGACACGAATTTGTTTCTCTGGATCGACCTGGAAGCGCCGACCAAGGAGGAAGTCCACGTGATTCTGGAAAACGTGTTTCATTTTCACCCTTTGTCCATCGAGGATTGCGTCACCGTCAGCCAGGCGCCGAAGGTGGAGGAATATTCGCCGAAGGAGGACGACCTGTTCACGCCCTACCTGTTCATGGTGATCCACGCGGTGGACTACAGCCGGCAGGATGGACTGTTCGCGACGAGCGAGCTGGATTTTTTCCTCGGCAAAAACTTTCTCGTCACCTACCACGAGAAACCGCTGCGCAACGTGACCTATGTTGAGGAGCGCTGTATCAGCGGCACCATGCAAATCGCCCGGGCGCCCGACCGGGTGGCGCATTCGCTGCTCGACCGGCTGGTGGATAATTACAAGCCAGCGCTGGACGAGCTTTCGATGGAGATCGGTGAACTGGAGCAGATGGCCTTGCAACATCCGAACAAGCAAACGCTCAACAAGATTCTCCAGATCAAAAAAGAGGTCATGCACTTGCGGCAAATCATCGGGCCGCAACGCGAAGTTCTGGCCCGGTTCGCCCAGGGCGAGTTCAAACTCATCCGTCCGAAGATGGTGCCGTATTTTCGCGATGTGTATGACGCGCTGTTCCACATCGGCGAAACCGCCCAGGGCTACACCGATTCGCTCACCGGCATCCTGCAGGTCTATCTGAACATGTCGTCCAACCAGACCGGCGAAGTGGTCAAGCTGCTCACGCTCATCACCGTCATCACCACGCCGTTGATGATGATCGGCACCTGGTATGGGATGAACTTCAAGGACATGCCGGAACTGGAACATGCGCATGCTTATCCCATCGCCGCCGGCCTCATGGTGATTTCCACCGTGGCGACTTATTTGTATTTCAAAAAGAAAAAGTGGTTCTGAAACCGGTTCTGCAAAATGAAACAAATCTTCGCCTCGGTGATGCTGTTCTCGTCCCTGATTTTATCCCGCGCTGAAATGCAAGCTCCCATCCCGCTCTGGCCCGACGGCGCCCCCGGCGCGCTCGGCAGTTCCTCCAACGACATTCCCACGCTCACGGTCTATCGGTCCGATCCGACGAATGCCACGGGCGCGGCGATGGTGATCTGTCCCGGCGGCGGCTATGCGCATCTGGCAGCGCACGAGGGCAACGATTACGCCCTCTGGCTGAACCAGCATGGCGTGACCTGTTTTGTCTTGAAATACCGCCTCGGCTCCAGCGGCTATCATCATCCGGCCATGATCAACGACGCTGCGCGGGCTGTGCGCTGGGTGCGCGCCCATGCGGACGAATTCAAAATTGACCCGCAACGGGTCGGCATCATGGGCTCGTCGGCGGGCGGGCATCTGGCGGCGACGTTGCTGACGCATTTTGATGCCGGCGACACGAATACCACCGACCTGATCGAGCGGCAAAGCTCGCGGCCCGACATCGGGATTTTGTGTTATGCGGTGATTTCACTGGGTGAATTCGCCCACAAAGGTTCAAAAGATAATCTGCTCGGGAAAAATCCGTCGCCGGAACTCGTGCAACTGCTTTCCAACGAACTGCAGGTGACGACGGACACGCCGCCCTGTTTCATCTGGACCACCTACGAGGACAAGACCGTGCCGATGGAGAACAGCCTGATGTTCGCCTCGGCGCTGAGGAAAAACCATGTGCCGTTTGATCTGCACATCTACCAGAAAGGCCGACACGGCATTGGTTTAGGCGACCGGACGCCGCCGTTCGTGCATCCGCATCCATGGGCGGGCGACTGCTTGTTCTGGCTCAAGGTGCAGGGGTTTGTGAACTGATCCAACGATTGCGCATCGAGCGCAAGGACATCACGCTCTGAAATTCGCCCGGGGCCGATGTTTTGATTGTGGCTTTCAGTCATTGTTTCTGTCCGCATTCAAGTCAGCATTGCCCACCTTCGAGAACTTGAACCAAGGGATAAATGCTTGAATTACTTTGGCATCTTGGTTGCTCAAAAGTCTCCTGTTATGAATGCCACAAATCCGTTTCAAATACCTTCCTGTTTTCAGATCAGCCTCCAACAGCGCCGGCGCGAGCGTTTCAAGAAAAGTGTCATCGCGGTCGTGGCCGGCACAACTGTTTTACTGGCAGTGCTTTTGATACTGGGCTGCAACAACGAACATGCCCGCGCCGCTTCAGCCGTGACGGTTGCCACCGGTGCTTTAATCGCGTCACCCGTCACGTCCGAAGCGGATTCGGTAACCGTTTCCCAGCCTGCCTCGAATCCAGCATCGTCCTTAACGAGTCCAATTGTTACACCTGCGCCGGCAGCGATTGTCTCAAAAGAAGGCGCGAACCTGTTGGCCAGTCAACCGGTGACAATTTATGTGGTGAAGCCGGCGGACACTTTGAGTCGTATCGCCAAGATCCACGGCACGACCGTCAGCGCCTTGAAGGAGGCCAATGGCCTGGATACCGACCGGATTGCCGTCGGGATGAAGTTGAAACTGCCCGAAGCCTGAGCGTTCGTTGTTGGTCCCCCGGCATAAACTGCCGGGGCAAAGTAGCGTCCGGTCTGTTTAGGAAGGATTTAGATGGGCCATTCCCAGCCTTTCCCACCCAGAGTTGACTTTCTGCTTGCCATTCTCCCCGTTTCCACTAATTTCATGCTGCCTGAACGCCGCGTGTGCGGATGTTCATTGAGGCTGAGAAAAAGCAGTCAACAAACAACCTAACCCTTAACCTCCGTTGCCGTTTGCAGCGTTTGGTCGTTAGGCAATGGAGTCTTCGAAGTCCCGTTCCGGGATATCCAAGCCTCCTTTAGTTCATCACATAGTAAAAGTATGCTCACAATGGAAGAAGCCATGAAGCAAAGCGCGACGCGTTTTGCCCAGGGCGAAATCGTCAAAGGCACCGTCATCGAACTCCGCAAAAACGAAGTCCTCGTGGACATCGGCTACAAAAGCGAAGGCGTCATCCCCGGCAATGAATTCATGGACCTGAAGTCCGTGAAGGTCGGCGACCTGATCGACGTGCTTATCGAAAAGCTCGAGAACAAGGAAGGCACCGTCGTCCTCTCGCACGAGAAGGCGGAATTCAAGAAGAACTGGGACAACATTCTCTCCATCTGCAACGAAGGTGGCATCATCAAAGGCAAGGTCACGGCCATCGTCAAAGGCGGCCTGGTCGTCAACGTCGGCGTCGAGGCCTTCTTGCCCGCGTCGCAGATCGATGTCATCACGCCGAAGAATCTGGCGGGTTTCGTCGGCAACACCTACGAATTCAAGGTCGTCAAAATCAACCAGGAACGCCAGAACATCGTTCTGTCCCGCCGCGAATTGATCGAATCCGAACGCACCACGAAGCGCGCGAAGATTTTGGGCGAAATGACCCCCGGCGACATCCGCAAGGGCACGGTCAAGAACATCACCGATTTCGGCGCGTTCATTGAATTGAACGGCATCGACGGTCTGCTCCACATCACCGACATGAGCTGGGGCCGCATCGGCCATCCGTCGGAAATTCTCAAGGTCGGCCAGGAGATCGACGTGGTCGTGCTCGACGTGAACAAGGAAAAGGAACGCGTCAGCCTCGGCCTCAAGCAGAAGCTCGCCAATCCGTGGGACAGCATCGAAACGAAATTCCCCGTCGGCCAGAAGGTCAAGGGCAAGGTCGTCAGCCTCGTGCCTTACGGCGCGTTTGTGCAGCTCGAACCCGGCGTCGAAGGCCTCATCCACGTCACGGAACTTTCCTGGACGAAACGCATCGCCAAACCGAGCGACGTGCTCAAGCAGGATCAGGAAGTCGAAGCGATCGTGCTCGGCATCAACCGCGAAGAGCAGAAAATCTCCCTCGGCGTCCGCCAGCTCGAATCCAATCCGTGGGACGGCGCAGCGGCGAAATACACCGTCGGCACGCATGTCAAAGGCCAGGTGCGCAACCTCACCAGCTACGGCGCGTTCGTCGAACTGGAAGAAGGCATTGACGGCATGATCCACGTGTCCGACATGTCCTGGACGCGCAAGATCAATCATCCCAGCGAAGTCATGAAGAAGGGCGACGTCGTCGAGGCCACCGTGCTCGAAGTGGATCGTCCGAACCAGCGCATCGCGCTGGGCATGAAACAGCTCGGCACCGACCCGTGGTCGAACATCGAAACGCTCTACAAAGTGGGCGATCTCGTCAGCGGCAAGGTCACCAAGCTCGCGAGCTTCGGCGCCTTCGTTGGATTGCAACACGACATTGACGGCCTTGTCCACATCTCGCAGGTCACCGAGGAACACGTTGACAAGATCAAGAACGTGCTCAAGGTCGGCCAGGATGTGAACGCGCGCGTCGTGAAGATTGACAAGAGCGAACGCCGCATCGGCCTGTCCATCAAAGCCGCCAGCTACACCGACGAGCAGCTCAAGGAAGAGCAGAAGATCCTCGACCAGCTCAAGCCCGGCGAAGATCTCGTGGCATTGCAACACGCCTTCGATGCTGCCGACGAAATGGTCAAAGCGGATTAATCGTTCCGGACGAAATCAAATTACGCGAACCGGCGGACTGGCAACAGTCCGCCGGTTTTTATTTGTAGCCTCCTCTGTAAACAGTGTCATTCTCGCTGACTGGAAAATTTTTTCCATTGAGAAAGCCGACTAGCTGGGAGTGGGTATTGCTCCAATTTTCGCGGGGTGGCAGCGGCGAACTTCGTCAACCGGATCATCCACATAGTCTCCATTTCGAGACGCTATTGTCCAATTTTTTGGCTGTTCGCTGAGTTTGGAGGAGATAATCAACTGCGGACCAGCCTAGAATCCAGTGATTTGCACTTAAATAGGACTTTGTTGAGCAATAGACCACAGTTTTGTCCCGTTGGCATTGATGCTGCGATAGATGGGAGAGTAGTCTGAATCGCAGGCTTGTGCTTGGCTGAAAGTCAGAGTGTTAAACTAAACAGAAGCCAAATGTGTGCATCAAATCCAGACATAACAACCAGGGTCGCCGGCCAGAAGCTGGCTTTTTACTGCCTTACTTTCAGGGGCGAAGAAATCACGAAAGGCTTGACTGACAATCGAAGGGATGCTGGCAAGAACCCTGAAGTCGCCCATGAGCATCAGGCTAACACCCACTGACCGTGAAACTATTCCAAAACATCTCGATCCAGAAGAAGTTGGTGTTGATGGCACTGATCAATTGCGGGTTGGTGCTGCTGATAGCCATCACCGCGCTGTTTAGCTTCCAAGTATGGAACTTCCGGTCTCAGTTTAAAAGTGATGTAGTTGTTCTGGCCAACATTATCGCCAAGAACAGCGCCGATGCGCTGAGAACAAAGGACGCCCGATCGGCGGACGCAGTGATTGGTTCGCTCGCCGCCCAACCCGATCTGATGGCAGCTCACCTGGTGATGCCAGATGACTATGTCCTGGCCAGTTTTGGTAAGGAAGATGCCAACACAAAAAATCTGTCACGGTTTCCGAAGGACCGGGAGTTTAGCTCCCTTAACGGTCAATTGTTTTATACCCAGCCGGTCGGTTCGGAGCGAAAACGGGTTGGGACCCTTTATCTTCAATTTGACTACAGCAAAACGTTTCATGAACTGCTTTTCTTTTACGGCCTGGTGATCCTGCTCGTCGTGATCATTTCGTTCCGGCTGGCCATGATTCTCACGAAGCGCATGGGGCGCAGCATTTCGGAACCGATTCTGGCGCTCGACAACACCGCCAAAAAAGTTGGCGAAAAGCGGGATTATTCGGTGCGGGTGAACACCCCCACCAACACGGGAGAACTGGGGCATCTCGTCCAGACATTCAATGAGATGCTGGCGCACATCGAAAGCCAGGACAAGGCCCTCAAGGTCAGTCGCGATATGGAGATCAATGAATCCCGGGAAAAGTTGCGTTCCTTGATCCATTCGATTGACGGCATCGTCTGGGAATCCACGCCGCACAAGGCCTACGACTTCACGTTCATCAGCAGCCAGATTATGCGCATTCTGGGCTATACGCCCGAAGCGTGCCTCAATCAACCCGGATTCTGGCGGCAAAAGTTGCATGCGGAGGATTCCGCCCGTGTCTTGCAGACGTGCGCGGATATGCTTGCCGAGCGCCAGTCCTATAATCAGGAATACCGGGTTCTCGGTGCGGACAGTCGCTGGGTCTCCATCCGGGAGAGTGTGACGATTCTGGTCGAGAGAGGTAAGCCGATATCGCTTCGCGGTATTTTTCAGGATGTCACCGAGCAGAACATCGCCGCCGAACAGCTGGAGGCGCTGAACCGGAAATTAGTCGAGACCTCCCGCTGCGTGGGAATGGCCGAAATCGCCACGGGGGTCCTGCACAATGTTGGCAATGTGCTGAACAGTGTGAGTGTGTCGGCCACGTTGGTAAACGATCGTCTGCGGCGATCCAAGGCCGGCAATTTGCGCCGGGCGGCGGCCATGCTGCGCCAGCAAAACGGTCATCTCGCGGAATTTTTGACCGAGGACCCCAAGGGGAAAATGCTTCCGGATTACCTGTGCAAGGTTGCGGACGAGCTGGCGGATGAGCAGGATCATGCGATTCTGGAAATGAGCTGCGTTGGCCAGCACATTGAGCACATCAAGGAAATCGTTGCCATGCAACAAACCTATGCCAAGGTTTCCGGCGCCTTGGAAAGCGTCTCAGCAGCCGAGATGGTGGAAGAGGCGGTGCAGATGAATGTGGCGGGTTTTGAGCGGCACCTCATCCGGGTGGTTCGGGAGACGGAGCCTGATTTGCCGTTGGTCCGCGCGGAGCGGCACAAGGTGCTGCAGATTCTCATCAATCTTCTCCGCAATGCAAAGCATGCCCTGGACGAGAAAGCTGCGGAAGACCGGAAGCTGATCATCCGCGTGACCCGCTTGACGCCGGAACGGGTGGGCGTTGCCATCTGTGACAATGGCGTCGGCATCGCGCTGGAAAACATGGTCAAGATTTTCAACCACGGGTTTACGACCAAGCAGGACGGACACGGATTTGGCCTCCATAGCGGTGCGAACGCCGCCAAAGAAATGGGCGGGCGTCTCACCGTCCAGAGTAAAGGCCTCGGCCAGGGTGCGACCTTTACCTTGGAATTGCCGGTGGCCAAAAGCGAAAAAACAGAAAATGCCGCCAATCCAGGCACCTGATGAAAGTCGGACCGCAAACACCCAATCATCGGATTCTCGTCATCGACGATAATGCGACGATTCATGCCGACTTCCGGAAAATTCTCTGTCCGACGAATGGAGGGGATGCGAACCTTGATCGGATGGAGGCCGCGCTTTTCGATGAGGTGCAGCCGAAGGTGGACAGCTTGAAATTTGAGGTGGATTCAGCCTATCAAGGCCAGGAGGGTTTGGAAATGGTCACGAAAGCGGTGGCGGAGAACCGTCCTTACGCCATGGCATTTGTGGATGTGCGGATGCCGCCCGGCTGGGACGGAGTCGAAACCATCGCTCACATCTGGAAAGTCTATCCCGAAATCCAGATCGTTGTTTGCACGGCCTATGCGGACTATTCCTGGGAGGAACTCCGGGCCGAAGTTGGTCAACCCGACAGCCTGGTGGTGTTGAAAAAGCCGTTCGACAACGTGGAAGTGCAGCAACTCGCACACGCCCTGACCCGGAAGTGGCAGCTCAACCTCCAGGCCGGCCTGCAGATGGCCGAGCTGGAAGCCATGGTGCAGAAACGGACGGCAGAATTGGAGCGGACCAACGCAGAATTGGTCGCCACGCAGGAACGGTTTTCCAAGGCGTTTCACGCCAGCCCCATTCCCAGCGGGATCCAAACCCTGCCTGATCTCCGCTTCGTGGACGTGAATGAAGGCTTCATCAAATTGACCGGATGCAGTCGTGAAGAGCTGGTTGGCCATGCCGCCAATGAATTGTTCATCTGGGAAAATCCCGCCACGATGGATCAATGGCTCGAGCAGGTGGCCCGGAATGAGGACATGCGGGATCAAGCCGCCCAAGTTCGCCATCAATCCGGAGTGTTGCGCGACGTGCTGGTTTCCCTTGCGCCCGTTTCGCTGGACGGCAAGTCTCATGCGTTGCTGCTGGCGCAGGACATCACCGAACGACTGCAGCTCGAACGACAATTGCGTCAGGCGCAGAAAATGGAGGGCATTGGCCAGCTGGCCGCCGGGGTGGCCCATGATTTTAACAACATCCTTACGGTCATCCAAGGACACGCGGGGATGGTCAAGGAATTTGTCGACGCCAAAAGTCCGGCCATCAAATCAACCGAACAGATCCTCAAGGCCAGCGAGCGTGCCGCCACCCTCATCCGTCAATTGCTCATGTTCAGTCGCAAACAGGTGATGCAGTTCCGCACCCTTGATCTCAACGACTGCCTCACGAATTGCATTACCATGACGGAACGCCTGATGGGTGAGCATATCCAGGTGGAGTTCAATCCTGGCGCCGAACTGCCGCCGATCCACGGGGACAGCACCATGATCCAACAGGTGGTCATGAATCTGTCGGTCAATGCCCGTGACGCCATGCCCGATGGTGGTCAGGTAAAAATTGCAACCGCCGATGTGAAGGTCAAACGGGACGCCACCCCGATGGATCCTGAAGCCCGTGACGGTCATTTTCTATGTCTGACCTTCGCGGATTCCGGTTGCGGGATGAATGCCGAGGTGCTCGGTCACATCTTCGAGCCTTTCTTTACGACCAAGGCCGTTGGCAAAGGCACCGGGCTGGGCCTGGCCACCGTCTATGGCATCATCCGCCAGCACGGCGGCTGGCTGGAAGTGGAAAGTCAGCCCGCGAAGGGAACAACCTTCAGGATATTTCTCCCTCCCAGTGAGCAGCCGGTGGAAACGCTGGAGGTGACTGAACATGCGGCCCTTTCCACCGGGCATGAAACCATTCTGGTCGTCGAGGATGAGGAAGACCTGTTGGATATGGTGGCCCAAATCCTGACCGTGCAAGGTTACCAGGTCATCACCGCCAATTCCGGACGCCAGGCCATTGAAATGTGGGAACGAACCAATCCGGCAGTGGACATTCTCGTGACGGACATGGTCATGCCCGGCGGCATCATGGGTCGCGAACTGGCCTGTGAGCTCGTCGCCAGAAATCCCGACCTCAAAGTGATTTTCACCAGCGGATACAGTCCGGGATTGGCGGGTAAGGAGATTTCACTGATGCAAAGCCGCAATTTCCTGCCCAAACCCTACTCGATTTACAAACTCGCACAGCTCATCCGCAAATGTTTGGATGAACCCGCGACAGTAGAACTGGCGCTAAGTCCCGTTCGATAGATTGAGCTTCATTGCTACGACCTCTTTGGCGGCCATGCCGGAAAATCCGGTGCTTGCGGAGTGCCGCGGCAATTTTATTTTGCCAGCGATTTGTGCCGGTAATGCAGAATCTTGAACTCCGGTTCGTCACGCATCGTTTCCACCAGTTCAAACTTGTCTTCAAACGGGGGGAAGAAAGCGTCGCCGCCTTCGACTTCGCGTTTGACGAGCGTGAGATAAAGATCGGAACAGCGCGGCAAAGCCTGCTCATAAATCTGCGCGCCGCCGCAGATAAAGATGTCATTCGGAAATTCCTCGGGATCCAGCTTGTCCAGCGACTTGAACACAAAAATCTCCGTCTCCACTTTTTCCCCCAGCTTCGAGAAATGAAACTGGTAGGGTCGTTTCAAATATTTTCCGCCGCGCCACTCGTGATACTGGCCGAAAATCTCCGGGTGCTGCGTGATGAGTCGCTGCGGATGTTTCGTCAGCACGAGGTTTTTGCGGTTGGGCAGCGGCCGGCCAAGACTCTCGAACGTCTTGCGCCCCATGACGACCACGTGGCCCATGGTCGTTTGCTTGAACCACTTGAAATCCTCCGGCAGATGCCAGGGGATTTTATTGCCCGCGCCGATCACGCGGTTCAACGACATTGCCGCGATGGCTTTGAAATGTTTCATTTGATTTCCGGTTCCTGCCGGGAGCCGTGCCAGACTTTCAAAATCCGGACGGTGCGCTCAGCGTCCTTGATATGATAAAAAATGCGATGGGACGGGACGGAAATCTCACGGACATCATCGCGGTTCAGCTTTGAATACACTTTTCCAAGGCGGGGAAATGAACCGAGAATTTCTACTTTCTGAAGAATAGCCTCACCGGTCTTGCGGGCGGCTACCGGATTTTTTGGCGCGATAAAACGAACGGCCTTTCCCAATTCCTCAATGGCTTGGTCATCCCAGATTATTTTGTAATCCATGAATTGAGCATTTTGACGACGGCTTCATGCGGAATACCGGGCACGCCCCGCTCGCTTTTCGCCAGACGCTCTTTCACTTCGTCCAGCAGCAGCAACTCATCCACAATCTGCCTGATGGAAAGGTCGTCCGGCAAATCTTTCACGGCGTCCAATACTAATTCACGGTCGCTCATAACGCTGTAACTATGCGCCCCGAAAATAGTGAACGCAAATCGAATTTGGACTGCCTATTGTGGTCACGCGGTTCAGCGACATCGCCGCGATGGCTTTGAAATGTTTCATTTCAATTTTTCTGCGCGCAGATGTTTCTTCAGCACCTTGGCCAGCCGTTCGGATTGCGGCAGGGAATTGTAAAGCTGTGCGGCCACGCATAGCGGCGGATGTGGTTGTGCGGGCCGGAGGATGACGGGCCCCTCAATCGCACGATTCCGGTGCAGTTTATCTTGAAGCGCGTCGAGGGCCAGCGGGGAATGCGGACGCGGGCGGGCCGGGGAATCAGTCAGTCCGAACATTAATCCGATGGCGGCCGGCGCCAAGCCTGCCAGGCCAGGGCTAACGGTTCGCTTCCAGCCATGATTTCTTGAGCTGGGAGGTTTCATAAATCTGCGACGTGGTTGGACCATTGCTGTGGCGTGGTTTCGCACTGCTGAACATCAATTGTCAGTGACGCCCAAGCCGCGCAACTTGCGGCGATACAACTCCGAAGCGGGGTCAAGCTTCAGGGCCTGCCGAAATTCCCCGACAGCCTCTTCAAATTTCTTCTCCGTTGCAAGCGCGGAGCCCAGATTATAATGAAAATGGGCGCGGTCGGGTGCGCCCTGGATGGCAAGGCGGAACTGTGCAATGGCCTCTTCCGTCCGCTGTTGCTTGAGCAGGACGGACCCAAGATTGTTGTGGGTGTCCGGCTTTCTCGGGTTTAGCTGCAATCCCTCCTGATATTGCGCCACGGCTTCGTCCAGTCGCCCCATCCGTGCCAGCAGGTTGCCATAGTTAAAATGAATGTCCTCTTCTGCCGGGTTGATTTCCAAGGCGGCCTGATAATGCGCCTCTGCCGCCGTGAATTCGTCGCGTTGCGCCGATATCCTTCCCAGGTTCGTGTGCGCTATCCATGAGCGTGGATTCTTTTTCAACGTGTCGGTCCAGAGCGTTTCGAGATTCTGGTAGCTGCCGCACTGGCTGTGGGTCAACCCTCCCAAAATCAGCAGCAGCGCCAACGCCAGGAGCAGTGACTGCGCCTGGCCGAGATTCCATCTCGCCGCCCATCTCCTCGCGCCGGCGGCGAAGAGTGCGATCAGTCCAAGGCAGGCGAGGTATTGGTAATGGTCGGCAACGAACGTAAAGTAAAACGTGTAGAGCGGGATGAATCCCAGCAAGGGCGACAGCACCGCGACGAAGAAAAACAACGCGGCCACCGGTCCGCGTCCCCATTTGCGGTGCCAGACCCGGAGGCTGGCGGCGACCAGCACGCAGCCAGCCAGCCAGAGGTATTGCCACGGGTTGTGAGCGTTGATGGCCCAGCGCGGATAACTGAACGTAAGATCAACCGGCCAGAAAATCTTTCCGGCATAAAACCAGAGGGCACGGGTTGCAACCAGCAGCCGGTCCAGCAGACTGCCGGTCAAATGATACTTGGGCAGGTAATCGTTCAGATGATTTTCCCACCAGATCGAAAGCGATCCCATGGCAAAGCCCATGACCAGAAACGGTGTGACCTGCAGCAGCCGCCGCCGGTTGACCGGCTCATCCTTCAGCCACAGCACCAGGAGCAGCACGGCCGGAAGCGTGCAGGCCGTGGTCTTGGCGAACAACGCCAGCGCATGCAGCAGCAAGGCCAGCCCGTAAAACCACCGTGATTTGCCGCCGCAAAATTTCAGCCACGCCAGCACCGCCAGCAGATAGAAGAAAGTGGACTCAGTGTTCTTCAATTCCGTGACCCACGCCACCGTTTCCACCTGCACCGGATGCAGGGCAAAAATGGCCGCCGCCAGCCACGCCCCCGGCACCGCCAGCCGCTTCAGCAACGTCCACACGAGCAGCGCGTTTACAATGTGCAGGCAGACGTTGACGACGTGATAGCCCGCCGGATTAAAACCCCACAACGCGTGTTCCAGCCGCAAGGTCGAATACACCAGCGGAAAATATTGCGACTGGAAATGCGCGGAAAACCAGATGCGCCACCAGCCGTCCGCCGCCGTCAGCAACTCGTTGTTCGTCACATAGGCATCGTCATCCCAGATGAAACCGGCCGGAAAAACCGGCCAATACGCCGCCAGTGTCGCGCAGATGATGAACAATCCACCAAGCAGGACCGGTCCCGGGAGTCGTCCGATGGTTTTGAAAAAGTTGAATTTGTCCCAGATTGACCCTGCCGGGTTTTCAGAATCAGGTGTGCCGGATTTCATGACCTTTTTCCATGTGACAGGATTTGTTTCATCGCCTTGGCCAGACGTTCGTATTGTGGCAGGGAATTGTAAAGCTGTGCGGACACGCGCAGCAACCGTTTTGGGCGCGTGGGCCAGGGGATGACGGGCACTTCGAATCCATGTTCGCGGAGCAGGGTATCCTGAAGCGCGTCGAGGAAAAGCGGGGATTGGGGCCGCGGCCGGGCAGGGGCGTCAGTCAGCGGAATCGCGGCGAGCGACCCGATCAGTTCGTCGGGACAAGGCAATGCGATTTCGAGCGCGTCGCAAATTGTTTTCCGGGCCGCCATGGCGAGCGCATGGTTGCGCCGCCGGATTTCCGGCCAGCCGCCGGGTAACAGCGCGCCCATATAGTTGATCGCCGTCGGCACGCTCAGATAGGCAGTGGGATCGCCCGTGCCGGTCCAGCTGAACTCAACCTGAAAACGTGAGCGATCGGTGCGCGTGGAATTGGCCCCGTGGCTGATGGCCAGCGGGCGGATGGACTTCTGCTGATCACACTGGACATGAAGGAAGGCGGCGGTTTTCGGGGCGCAAAGCCACTTGTGGCAGTTGCCGGTGTAATAGGTCGCACCCAATTCTTTCAGGTCGAGCGGAACCATGCCCGGCGCATGCGCCCCGTCCACGAGCGTCGGGACACCCTGCTTGGATAGCTCGCGCACCAGCTTTTCGATGGGAAGAATCAATCCGGTCTGGCTGGTCACATGATCGAGCAAGGCCAGCCGGGTGCGCGACGTCACGCACTGCAGAATCGCGCCGGTGATTTCGTCGGCCGACTTCAGAGGGAAAGGAACGCTGGCCACCACCACGCGTGCGCCGCATTGTTCCGCCGCAAAGTTCAAGGCGTTCCGGGACGCATTGTATTCGTGATTCGTCACGAGCAGTTCATCACCGCGTTTGAACCGCAAAGAACGGAGCACTGTATTAACCCCGGCGGTGGCATTCGGGACCAACACCAGATCGTCGGGGCTCGCGTTGACGAAACGCGCCAGTGCATCCCTTGCCTGATCCAGCAATGGCTCCAGATCACGCACCATAAACTGGACCGGTTGCCGCTCCAATCTGCCCTGCAACTCCTGTTGAAACTTCAGCACGGCTCGCGGGCAGGCACCGAACGAGCCATGGTTCAAGAATGTGATCTGGGGATCCAGCAACCAGAGATTGGGATTACAGGCGGGCCGGTTCAGCGATTTTGCCGCGATGGCTTTGGAGGGTTTCACGGCGTGACTGCGGAGAGCAGAATCGGTTCCTTCGGTCCGAGGAATTTCGGATTGCGATGCAACAGATACAAATCCACCGCACACCAGTTGCGGGCGAGTTGCTCCCGGACATCGGCGCGCAGCGACCAGCTTTTCAAGCCGACATCCGGCGCGGCGAAGGCAATGGCATCCAGTCCGTGCTGGCGGGCAATCCAGACCGCGCGCGGACAGTGAAATTCCTCGGAAATGATCGTGCACTGTTGCAGGTTGAAAACCTCTCCCGCCCGGATCACCGAATCCAACGTGCGGAACCCCGCATAATCACAGGTGATCGCGCCGGCCGGAACGCCCGCGGCAATCAAGGCATCGCGCATGTCGGTCGGCTCGTCGTAAGTGGCTATGTGGTTGTCGCCGCTCACGAGCAGGTGATGAATTTTTCCGGCGCGATACAACACCGCAGCCGCGGCGATGCGCTGGTTGAAATGCAGATTCGGCTTTCCGCGCTGGGTCAGTTTTGAAGTTCCCAGAACCAGACCCACTTCGTTCGCCGGAACCGTTTCAATGGAGGTGAAGATCCGGCCAGCCGCCGCATTTTTACAGGTGCGGTTCGCCAGCAAAGTCAGTCCGACCGCCAGCCCGGCCAGCAACAATGATCCAACCAGCAATCGGCGAACGGTGAACGGGTGCTTTTTCATGGGAGTTTTTGGTTCGGGTTTAAATCATCGTTGCGGCCTGGTTGTTCGGAGGGAGCAAGCCGGTCTTCATTTTTTCAGCCGGTAAAACGCCAGCCGGTTCGTTTGCGTCAATGTCACGATGTTTTGATTGATGCTGACGACCGGCGCATTGGTGAGGGTGTTCCATACGGCGGCGGACGCGAGGTTGGTGGTGGTCTGTAAAATGTAAGCGGGATCGGTGCTCAGCGGCCAGTTGAGCTCCACCGTGGAACCCGTGCGGGCCAGGTTCAGCACCGGCGGATTGGTGACCATCGAGATCAGGGTGATTTGCGTGCCCCAACTGGTGCTTGACGCGGGGATCTCTTGGATTGTCCAGATCAGATTGTCATCGGTTGGATCCACCATTGTGGTGCTGTAATCGCCCCAGCGGTAAGGCTGCGAGTCGCCGCTGAAGCTGAAACCGCTGACGCTGCCTTGTTTCAGTAGAAACGGCGCGCCCATTGTCACGATTCCGTTGGTGATCGTGCCGACGGCGGCGTAGATGCTGAGGTCGCCTGCGGGTGCGACGGTGCCGCAGCGGTTGAATGCCAGCAGGATTTTGCCGCCGTGACTGGCTGCGATGGCGGGCTGGAAAAAATCAAAGCTGGCGTCGCTGATAAGACCTTCACCCACCACCACATTGTTCGTTTCGTTCAGCACTGCCCAATGCACGGCGTCCTTGCTGCCCTGCAGGATGGTGTTGGCCATGAAAATATAGCCACCGATTTGTTTGACCGCCCCGGAAAAGCGGTCGTCGCCTGCGTCCACCGTCCGGTTGCTGGGTTGTATTACGGGGTTTGGTTCGGCGTCATACTGGGTGCTGATTCGCACCCGGGGGGAAAGCGTCGCGCCCGCCGCGCCGGAACCGTTGATGGTGGTGCGATCAATGAATTTTAAAGCATCGTCAACGGCGATGAACACACCGTGACCCGGCCCGGCATCCGGATTACAGACCCCCTGCAAGGTGAAGCCATAAGTTGTTTCACTCAGGTTTTCAAACTTGGTCATGTTGGCGAGCGTCGGCGTGCCGGCCGTCAGATTGGTCTTGGGGATCGAAAAGAAAGAGACGCCGGTAAAGCTGCCACCGCCGGTGAAATCATTCACGCCAATATAAACCCCGGTGGAATCCACGCCCAGCGTGTCGAAATCGGCGAAGCCGGAATTGCCAGTAAAGGATAATGCCTTCCAGCCGCCCGCCGGATCGGAAGAATTGGATCGCCCGATCAACACTTTGTTGCCGGTCGTATCCACCGTAAGTTCCGTGGCGAACCATCGTCCGCTGGCGACGTCATAAATGATGCGCGGATCGGTCAGGCCGGCGGACAGGGTTGCGCTGCTGATGCCTGCATTTGTCCAGAAGGCGATGTCCGAAACCAGTGATTGCCGCCCGCCCGCCTTGCTGTAAATGGCAAACCCGCCGTTGATGAACACCACAAACTGGTTCGTGCCGGCGGCGCCCATCGTGTCCGGCGGTGTGCCGCCGGTTCCGAGCGCGGCGACATCGCTTGAGTTCAGGCCCGAAAAATTCTGGATGATGGTCTGCGCCGGCGAACTCGACAACGTTAGCGCGAGGATTCCCAGCACCAGATAAAACTTTCCGGTCCGCAAAAGTAATTTGTTCGTTTGTTCCAAGCTGTATTTCTTAAACCGCAATCGGCGCCTTGATGCCGGGATGCGGGTCGTAGTTCAACAGTTCAAAATCCTCGAACTTGAAGTCGTGGATGTTTTTCACCGCCGGATTCAATTTCATCTGCGGCAGTGGACGTGGGTCGCGTGTAAGCTGCAATTTCGCCTGCTCGACGTGATTGGCGTAAAGGTGAAGGTCGCCGAACGTATGGACGAAATCGCCCGGCTTCAGGCCGCAGACCTGCGCGACCATCATGGTGAGCAGCGCGTAGCTGGCGATGTTGAACGGCACGCCCAGAAAAATATCCGCGCTGCGCTGGTAGAGTTGGCAGCTCAGTTCGCCCTCGCTCACGTAAAACTGGAACAGCGCGTGGCACGGCGGCAACGCCATCTGTCCGACTTCTCCCGGATTCCAGGCAGTGACGATTTGCCGCCGGCTGTCGGGATTGCTTTTGATCTGCGCGATGACCTCGTCAATCTGGTTGATGCTGCGGCCGTCGGCGGTGCGCCAGTCGGTCCATTGCGCCCCGTAGATGCGGCCCAGGTTGCCGTTGGCGTCCGCCCATTCGTCCCAGATGGTCACGCCGTTGGCGTTGAGCGATTTCACGTTCGTCTCACCGCGCAAAAACCAGAGCAGTTCGTGGGTGATGGATTTGAGATGGGTTTTCTTGGTCGTGACCAGCGGAAAGCCGTCGCGCAAGGCAAAGCGCATCTGCGCGCCGAAGACGGAATAGGTGCCAGTGCCGGTGCGGTCGGCCTTGAACTTTCCGTGTTCGAGGACGTGCCGCAGCAAATGGAGATATTGAATCATCGCGGGAAAAATTTAACCATGAAACGCGCGCGGGAAAAAGAAATTTAGCCGGGAGAAAAATACGAAGCGGAAAACTATTTGATTTGTCCGTTTTGTTCTGCCGTGTTCGCGTCAATTTTCTTTATTGCTTGAGCTGCGTTCTGTCGAACGGTTTTATCTTCGTCATTTAATGCTTCCGTTAAGGCGGGCTTGATTGACGCGGCCAATTGCCCCAAATCTCCCAAGGCGATTGGAGCAACGCGCCGACAATAGACGTTTGGACTTTTCAGCCAAGCCGACATGGTCGGAATTAATTCCGGATAATCTGGTTCCACTTTCGTCAGTGTCCAAGCGGCCTCAAACTGCATTCTTAAATCAGCATCATGAAAAGCCTTGGTCAAAACCGGAATCGCTTCTTTTGCCTCCCGACCGAAATCACGAAGAGTGCTGGAGTCGATTTGCAGCAAATTATTGTTTGTATTGAATTGTGTGGTCAAAAATGAAACCGCGGAACTGCCCGAAGAATGGAGCAAGCCAAGTGTCACATAGGCATTCCGACGCTTGTCCAGATCATCTTTTGAACTCGAATTGGTTCCAATCACCTCAATTAAATAAGGAACAACATCGGCACTCATTGCCTGAAGCGTCCGAAAGCTCGGCTCGTTAGTATTTATTGAAGACTGGCGCTTGAGAAATATGTCGACCAGTTGATGAACAAGTTGGGATTTCGATTTTGGTGTCCATTCCATCAAAAAAGCCAACACTTTTTCCGGGCTATAATGATCACCATCCTCCAATTCCTCTGTGTTTTTGGTAGTGAGATACATTCCATCCACGCCAAGAATGACTATGAATGGCAATCCAAAACCATTTTTGGCCGCATATCTTGATGGCAAGTCCTGATTGTGCGATTCACTCAGGTCAATCAGAACGGGAATATAATTATTCTTTAGTGCCTCACTCACGGTTTTGTTGCTGTCGAAAAAGGCGTGCAGCTTAAGACACCAGACACACCAATTCGCACCAAATTGGAGAAGGACGTTTTTATGTTCACTCTTTGCAAGACCCAGCGCATCAGAAATCTGCCGTTCACCATTTGCAGATTCATCGTAAATTTCCGGATGCGATTCCTCTGGCGTCTCATCTGCGAAAGCCACATGAGGCCAGATGCCGCTGAAAAAGAAAACAGCCGCCAACCAAATGCCCAATAAATTTATTTTCATGGGAATGTGTCTGCATTGGCGAATGCGGCGGAAAATTTGTTTCACATTTTTGATTTTATTTTGCAATCCGGTGTCTGTCCAGCGTTCCTTAGACACGGATTTAATCAGTGAAAATCAGTGAAATCCGTGTCATGGGGTTTGTGTTTCACCAGCTGCAAAAAACCATTTCACCTTTGCCAAGCTGGAAGGCATCGTCTAATTTGGCGGCATGAGCACGGTTCAAGATATTGAAACGGCGATTGCGCGGTTGGACGACCAGTCGCTCGGGCAATTGTCCGGCTGGTTTGATCATTTTCTGGCGGAGAAATGGGAGAATCGTTTCGCCGCTGACGTGCAGGCCGGCAGGCTGGACAAGCTGGGCGAGGCCGCCGACCGCGCGTTCGAGCAGGGCACATGCCGCCCGCTATGACGCATTTCACCACGCCGGAATTCTGGCAGCATTTCGAGCGCTTGCCGGAAGAGATCCAGCGGCTGGCGAAAAAAGATTTCGAGTTGCTGAAGCACAATCCCCGGCATCCCTCCTTGCGATTAAAAAAGGCGGGCCAATTCTGGACGGTGCGCGTGGGCATCCATTATCGCGCCGTCGCCAAGGAGCGCGCGGAAGGTTTGAACCGGTTTTGGATCGACCATCATTCGGAATACGACCGGCTCCTATCTTAATCATGAGAATCCTCGCCCTTGATCACGGAACCAAACGCATCGGCGTCGCGGTGAGCGACGAGACCAAAACGATCGCGCAGCCGCTGGAATATATCCTCGCCGAGCCGTTCGCCCCGTTTCTGGACCGGCTCAAAAAAATCCTCGTCGAGAAGGAGATTGACCTCATCCTCATCGGCCAGCCGCGCAACATGGACGGCAGTTACGGTCCGGCCGCGCAAAAGGTCGAAGCCTTCGTGGCCGTCTTGAATTCCGCCATCACCGTTCCGATCAAGATGTGGGACGAGCGGCTGACATCCACGATGGCGAACAAGGCTTTGATCTTGGGCGGCGTGCGCCGCGACAAACGCAAGGAGAAGGTGGATAAGATGGCGGCGGCGATCTTGTTGCAGAGCTATCTGGACATGGGGATGTGATTTAAACCGCAGATGAACGCAGGTCAAACAAGGGATTGTTGGATTAATGGATTGCTGGATTATTCGCGGGTGCGCCGTCCTTCATCCATCCATAAATCCATTCATCCAATTATCCGCCCCGGTTGTCATCCGTGTCCATCGGTGTCCATCCGTGGTTAATTTTTCTTTGTGGATAAACTCAAATTCAAACTCGTCATCGCCTACGACGGCACGGCTTACCAGGGCTGGCAGGTGCAGAAAACCGGCACGGGCGTGCAGGAATTGATCGAGGCGGCGTGCGGCAAAATGTTTCCGAGCGTCAAGCGCATCCACAGTTCCAGCCGCACGGACACGGGCGTCCACGCGCTCGGCATGGTGGCGCATGTGGAGATTCCGCGGGCGGAATTCAAGATGCCCGCCGGCCGGCTGGCGATCGCGATCAATTCATTTTTGCCGGACGACATCCGCGTGCTGTCCGCGGTGCGCGTGCCGGACGCGTTTCATGCGCGCTTCAATGCGACCGGCAAGCAGTATCGTTACTTCGTCTGGAATCATGCCGCGATGAATCCGCTCCTGCAAAATCGCGCATGGCATTTCCCGATACAACTGGACGTGAAGGCGATGCGGGCGGCGGCGAAATTATTCCTCGGCAAGCACGATTTCAAATCGTTCGCCGCCACGCGCACTTACGAGATGGAGTCGAATGTGCGAACGTTGACGCGCTGTGACATCAAAAAGTCAGGGCCGACATTCACGTTCATCATCGAAGGCGACGGCTTTCTCTACAAGATGTGCCGCGGCATCGTGGGCACCCTGGTGCAGGTCGGGCAGGGGAAGATCCCGCTGGCGGAAATCAAAAACATCCTGGCCAGCCGCGACCGGCGCGTGGCCGGCATGACGGCACCGGCGCACGGGCTGGTGCTATGGAAGGTGTTTTACAAAAAGCCAGCAGTTCATAGTCAGTAGTCAGTGGCATCAATCGCTATGCTCTGCTGCTGACCATGAACTACTGACTCCTATGAACATCGTCCTTGTCGAACCGGAAATTCCGCCGAACACGGGCAACGTGGCGCGGCTGTGCGCGGCCACCAAGTCCCGGCTGCATCTCATCGAGCCGTTCGGTTTCAAGCTGGATGACGCGCAACTCAAGCGGGCGGGCATGGATTACTGGCAGCACGTCGAATGGCGGCGCTGGCCGAACTGGAAGGCGTTTGAAGAAAAACTTCCGGCAGACGCAAGGTTGTGGTTTGTCGAATCCGGCGGCGGGAAAAATTACAGCGAGGTGAAATTTTCGCCGGACGATTATCTGGTGTTCGGTCGCGAGACGGCGGGGTTGCCGAAACAACTTTTGGAACAGTATCGCGAAAGTTGGCTGCGGATTCCGATGTTCAATGCGCAATCGCGTTCGTTGAACCTGTCGAACTGTGTGGCGCTGGTTTTGTTTGAGGCCTTGCGGCAGCAGGGGTTTGCCGGCGAGATTTAAATGGTGGGCGTTGAGGGACTCGAACCCCCGACCTACTCGGTGTAAGCGAGATGCGCTAGCCACTGCGCCAAACGCCCAGCCGAGGTCATGCTATCAGAGCCGGGCTCATTGGCAACGCTGGAGAGCGGCACCCGGATCAGCTCTCGTTGCCGGAAATTTTATGCTCGGGATGTTCATCCAGGACAAGCACGCCGTAGGGCGGCAGCTCGTAGGCGCCCGAGAAGGAATTGCCGGTGAGGAAATCGTGCATCGGCTTGTAGAACTGGATGCGGACGGGCGAATTCTGGTGGTTCAGCAGGAAGAAAACGCGCGTGCCTTCTTTTTGCCGCAGGCTGACCTCGACGTTTTCCGGGACTTTGAGCAGCGGATGCAGGCTGCACATCTGGCGCAGCCAGACCACGAGATCCTGATAAAAATACAGGTGGCTCATCGTGCCCACATAAATGGCCTTGCCCAGGCCGTAGGTGTTCATCGTGATGGCGGGGCGGCCGGCGTAAAAATCCTTCACATACGTCGCCAAAATCTGGCAGCCCTCCTTGGGTTCGATGATGTCGCACCAAAGCCGGGCGGGATGCATGTGGCTGGTGGGAAAGGCGCCTTTGAATGTGAGATGATTTTCCTCGCCGGGCGGAATGGGATCAAATTCCGAAACTTCCATGCCAAACAGCTCGGTCAGGTCGTTGGGATAACCGGTGTCGGGGGCGATATGGTTTTGATTGACGAGGCCGGTGTTGAAGGTGCCGACCAGCGTGCCGCCATTCTGGACAAAAAGTTTCAGGCGGTCGGCTTCGGCACCGGACAGCAAATGCAGCGACGGAGCGATGACCACTTTGTAACCCGATAAATCCTCGCTGGGGCGCGCGAAATCGACCTGAATGTTCTTTCCATGAAGCGCGCTGTAAAAAAGCTGGATGTGCTCCTGCAGCTTGAAAAATTTGTTCGGCTGGTTGGGCTGCGACAAGGCCCACTCGTTGTCGTGGCTGTAAAGGATGCACACGTCGGACACGACCTTGGTGTCCTTGAGCGCGGCGGCCAGCAGTTTGAGTTCCTCACCCACCTGGCTGATTTCCCTGAGGATGCGTGTGTTGCCTTCCAGGTGTTGGGATACGATGGCGCCGTAGAATTTTTCGCAGCCGATCCGGGGCTGCCGCCAGCGGAAGTAAACCACGCCGCTCGCACCGCGGGAGATGACTTGATAGGTGAACAGCCGGATCAGCCCGGGCCGGACCAGCGAATTGACTTCCGACCAGTTGGAGTGGCCGGCTTTTTGTTCCATCGCCCAAAAGCCGCTTTCGCCATCGGGGGTTTTGATGTCGGATTTCTTGAGACACCGCAGCATGTCCACATCGCAGGCCAGTTCGGCGGACTTGGTTTGGATGGCGACGTTGCTCTCGATGGAGACAAAATCCACCACGTCGGCCATGTCGAAATGGTCGAATTTCCGGACAAACGCCCGCATGGTGACCGTCACGGGATGCTGCGGACAAAGCTCGCGCAACAGGTCCGCCTGCATTTTGATGAACTGCACCATGGTGTCGCTGCTGAACCGGTTCCAATCCAGCATCAGCGCCGGGTTGTGCATGGCCGGCGTGTGCATCGGCATGGGCACCTGATCCCAGTTGGTCACGGTCTGCGCCCAGAAACGCAGTCCGAGCAGATCGTTGAGGCGCTCGATGGTCTGGTATTTGGCCTGGAGCCAGAGATGCCATTCTTCGCGGGTGACGTCGTTGAAGGAAAATTCCGTGTCTTCCCCGCCGATGCTGTTGTCAATCTGCCAGGCGATCAGCTGCGGATGTTTGCCCAGCGCCTCGACCATGGCGGTGACGATGCGTTTGGAGTAGTCCCAAAAAACGCCGCTGGTCAGACACACCGCGCGCCGCGTGCCCTCGTGCTTGAGCTGCCCGTTTTCGTCGAGGGGCAGAATCTCCGGATGTTTTTTCGCGAGCCAGATCGGTGGCGCGGCGGTCGGCGTGCCCAGCACGACCTTGATGTCGTGCTTGCCCATGAGGTCCATAACCCGCTGGAGCAGGCTGAAATCGTATTTGCCTTCTTCCGGTTCGCAGAGGCCCCAGGTGAATTCGCCGATGCGGACGACATTGATGCCCGCCCGGGCCATCAGTTCGGCATCGTGCTCCCAGACGGCTTCGGGATTTTCGGCGGTTCCACCGTGGGGGAAGACCCAGTGCTCGGGATAGTAGTCAACGCCAAAATACATAGAGTTCTCTTTCTTTCGGGTTTCCTCCCGACTCTAATGCAAACGGCCGCGCGTGCAAACGAAAAGTCGCAGGCGCGGCGGATATTTTCCGGAGGTTTATTTGCCGAACAAATGGCCGATGCCCTTGGTGATCTTGTTCAAGTTGGTGCCCGCCACACTGCCGGCGCCCTTGCCGAGATTCTCCACGCCCTTGCCGAGATCGGTGGCGGCACTGGCAACCGCCTTGACGGTGGCCGCGGTGATGGCGCTCATGACGGCGCGGGTCAGGTCCGTGGGCGTGAGGCCGTCGCCACTCGTGCCCAGATTGGTGAGATGAATGTCCGGCAAGGTCAGGGTCATTTCCCTGCCGCCCATGCCGGTCAGCGTGACATGGACTTTCGCGCCGGAGATGAGGAAATCATCCACCTGGATCCGTTTGGCCGGTTTGGCTTCGGTTTTGGTTTTGTTCGCGGACGGCGGCCCGCCACTTTTGGCCATGGCATTCACGTTTTCCATGATGTCGCCCAGATTATTTTTGCCCAAAGGATTTCCTTCGAAGCTGATTTCCGGGGAGATGACATGGACGGAGCGGATGATGATTTTGTCCGACAAAACTGAAAAGGGAAACACGCCCACTTCCGCCAGGCCGACGCTGATGGCCGAGGGCGTCTTGTAACCCGCCGGATTCCCGACGACAAGGCCTTTCGCTTTGGCCGAGCCGGTGACCAGGCCGATGTGCACTTCATTCAAGGTGACGGGAACCTTGGTGATCAGCGGGCCCACGGTTTCCACTCCTTTTTTTACGATGTCGTCCAGAAATACCGCGGAGAGGATGAGGCCGACCACGACCAGAATCAGCACTGCGATGCCGACGGGCAGCAGGATTTTTTTCGGTTTTTTCATGGGCAAAAGGTTTACAGGCATGAACCGATTTGCGCCAGCAAAATTGCCGGACCGCGCGTCCGTTCAAGAGCCGGCGAGTTTCTGCACCGATGCGATGAAGTCGCCGACTTGATACGGCTTGGCCAGAAAGGTATCCGGCTTGGCCGTGTCGCCCATAAAGATTTGTTCATCCACCGTGCCGCTCACCAGCATGGTTTTCTGGTCCGGATTGAGGCGTTTGCATTCGCGGATGAACGCCATTCCGCTCATCCCGCCCATCGCATAGTCGGTCACGACGACGGCTGGTTTGGCTTTGGCAAACTCGGCCAAAGCCGTCTCCGGATCGCGGAAAGTCCGCACGTCATAGCCGAGCGGTTCGAGGATGGCCTCCGCCAGATCCAGCAGCATCGGCTCGTCATCCACCACAAAAATTGTGGGGCGTTTGTCCGGCTCGCTGCTGGCTTTGGGCTGATTCATGGTTAAATCCAACGATAAGAAACACCCGCGCCGGATGGCTGGCAAGCTTGTTTGGATAAAAAACTGCCGGGGCTGTGGAAAATTCCCGTTGCTTCCGGCGAAGGCTCCCGGTAAATTTATGCCCTGGCGATAAAACCCATCGCTGTCAAAGCAGGGATTTCTTGGTTATGAAAGTGAAACCATCACCCATCTCAGCAAAAAAGGCCTCGTCCATTGGTGTTTCGAAAACATTGACCGGCAGAACCGTCGTCACTCCCCAAAAGACAGCCGCCCCGGCCAAAGCGAGGGCCGGTGACCTTGCGGAAAAGAAACCGGTCAAAAAAGCCTCCACACTCACCGTCAGCCCGCGATCGACCGTTCCCGCCCCCGCCCAATCAGAACCCGCTCCCGCCGCCAGAAAGAAATCGCCTTCCCTGTCCCGCACCCCCGCACCCGAGATTTCACTCAAGGTTAAACCCGTCGCCGTAACCACGGCCTCTTCCCAGGCCAAACCCTCGACTACTGTGAAAAAGAAAACCACCCCAAAAACGGAACCATCCCCGGTCAAACCCCCAGGCGAGACTGAAACCGCCGACGCCAAGCCCGAGCCCAAGGCTGCCAGGGCGAAGTCCACGCCCAAGTCGGTGGCCAAGTCGGTCATCAAAGCCGTCACCAGTGTGTTCACCAAGGCCGAACCCAAAACCGAGGTCACCTCGGAGACGTTGGTTCGTCGCACGTTCACGCGCCGGAAAAAAGCCGAGGTGCCGTCCATCCTGCTCGAAGGCGACGCCCCCGCACCGCCGCCGGTGAGCGGGCCGGGAGAGAAGTTTTCCCTTGGCGCGGTGCCGCCGGCGCAAACGTTCCCCACGGCGGAATCTGAACTGCCCGAATCCTACGGCACCCAGAAGCTGTTTCTCACTGCGCGCGATCCGCACTGGCTCTATGCGCATTGGGATTTGTCCCGCGAACAGCAATTGAAGCTGAACGCCCAGTCCTCCGACGGTCATCTCGTCCTGCGGATCTACGCGCACAAGATTGAAGGCCATCCGACCTACGAGATCCACGTTCATCCGGAATCGCGCCACTGGTTCACGCATGTCGAGCGCGCGGGAAATTCCTACGTCGCCGAACTCGGCTATTATTCGGCGCTGGGCAAATGGACGCGCATCTCCACGTCGAGCGGCACGATGACGCCGCCCGACGCCGTTTCCGCCGACACCGACACCGACTTCGCCACCATCCCGTTTGAATTTCCCTTCGCCAAATTGCTCGAACTCATCAAGGCTGCCGTCTACGAAAATCTTCCGCTCGCGCAGGCGCTCGAAGAACTGCGCCGCCAGGGCTATCCCGATCTGCCGCGCATCACGGCCCTGACGGCGGCGCCGCTGCCCGCCCGCTGGACGCCGCAGCAGGAACAGGCGCTGGCCAGAATCATCAACATTGACGAGGTGCGCCGCGTCTGGATGGGTTCGCTCGAAATCACGGAGCTCATCCGCCGCAAGCTCGCGCACGAAATCTCCTCGCTCGGCGCGTCGCAATTCGGCATCTCCAGCGCCGGCGTCTCCAGCTTGTCCAGTCCGTTCGGCGGCGTGGAGCGGGCGAAAGGATTCTGGTTCAACGTCAACGCGGAACTGATCATTTACGGTGCGACCGAGCCGGACGCGAAGGTGACGCTGGGCGGCCACCAGATCAAGCTGCGGCCCGACGGCTCGTTCAGCTACCGTTTCGCGTTGCCGGACGGAAACTATGACATGCCGGCCGTCGCCGTTTCCGCCGATGGCACGGACGCGCGCGCGGCGGAGTTGAAATTCAGCCGCGCGACGGAATATCTCGGCGATGTCGGCGCCCATCCGCAGGATCCTTCGCTGAAACCACCGTTGCCGGATAACGTGTGATTGTTATGGATCCTGATCGCGGAGCTTTGATGCTCGTCCGATTCACAGGCGTGTCGCTTCTCTGTGTGACACTGGTGGAACTGGCTTTGTATTGGGTCATTTCCCAGCACGACCACACCGCCATGGAAGTCTTTCCGTGCGTTTTGAAATCAATCCCCGCCGTGCTGGGCCTGGTCATTCTGATCAAAGCCAGGGCCGTGGCGGAATGGATTTCGAATAAATTCGACGAATGAGCGTCCAACCCGGCTGATCTTTCAAGACTCACCTGCGATTCTTTGAAGCTCGTCACCGAAGATTACCAGCCTGATCTCTTGAAGATACCCTTGCGCTCGTCCGGCGTGAGGTTGATGAGGAAGGGAGGTTTCTGCTGGATGATGGCAACCGCCGCTTTGATGGCCGCAGTTTATGTTTGTTTGGTAGTGAAAATTTTCAGGATCCAGCAAATATCTTGAGGCTAGCCGGTTGAAATTGTGTGCAAGTATCAAATAACTGATCCTTTGATTTTACCTCCTTAATAACGTTCTTTTTAGCGGAGGTTGCGCTTTGCCTGCTGCACCAGCACGGTTGCCATTTCTTCGCTCGAGAGAATTTTATCTGCGAAAACTTCCGAAAAGCGCGTCGTTAACTTAAACTCGTTATTTGCATTCACCAGTCGGATCAACTTCAACTGACCAGTCTCACCGACAGGAGAAATATATAGCCAGAACTGATTCGAGCTTGTGATGTAAAATTGGATGTTGAAGTCGTTGAAGCTTTTGAAATAATTCACCGTAGATTGGAGTTCATTGTTTTTGATTTCAGCGTTGACGAATTTTTGCGACCCTGTTTCCCACAGTGATAGAATTCCGTTGGTATCACTTGTTCGATACGCAGTGACCATTTCTCGCAGAAATGTCCATAGCAACCCGTCTCGTTCGAAAACCTGCTTACTTTCCGGAAAATCGGTAAGATGGTATTTAATTACTACGGTGGAATCGTCATTGGTATCATGGCCAGCCCCATGGCGGAATGTTGCATTAAGTAATTTGCTGCTTTCGGCTTGCGGTATTTCACGTTCTTCTTTTGTTTCCCAATAGGGGAATGACGCGAAGGACCATGAGAACAACCCCATTTCATTCGGTGGGGCGATTAACACATAACCTTCTGCTTTTTTGCGCAAGCACGCTGATAAAGTTACTCGATGACCCTGTCGCATAGCGGATTGATAAGTAATGCACGTTATCGGACCAAAGATGGCCTTGGATCTGAATACAAAATCATTAAAATTCGTATAAAACCGTTTCAAATCATTTGTATTGGCGAACCATTGCCGGGCATTTTCCCTGCTTTCGCCCTGCTCAAAGTCAGCCAGTGCCGCCGCCACATCGCCTTTTGAAAGCGATTGTATTTGGCGAACAATTAAATACTCCGGAGCGGCAGTGAAGTCTTTATTTGCATTCTCCAAAAGCCCCGACAATGCATTGGAAGGATATTCGCCAACCAGCAGCTCTGCTCCGAGCGCGACGCCAGTGCCATCTTTTAAGATTGAAAATTGTTGCCGATGAACATCGCACAGTCCGACCCCTTGCGCGTATTCATTGAACGGCACCAGCATCCCAAAACCCCCAAGCAAAAACCTGAATAACCATCGCATAAATTATTTCAATTCCGTTCAGTATGTGGATAAGACCGCATAGCTGGAGGCTTTCGTGGCGTGGCCCTGTTTCCATGCCCGCAACGCAAACCAGTAGCAACTCGCGCTCGAACTCGAGGCGAAAGGTTACGACTGGATTCTGAAGCGCGAAGCCGTTAATGCTTAATGTCCCCAATGGCTTCTTTTCGGGAAAGGCAAAATCCCTGCTGAAGGTTGGCTTGGTGATAAGATGGCGACGGACGGACGGGCACAAACCAGCACGAGAGTGCAGAAAGCCCATCATTGTTTGCCGGTTGCAGTATGCTTCCGGTGGACTTGGGCAGGTCAGTTCAACTTTGCAGTTAGATCTGTCAATTTGATCCAGTCCATGCCAACTCCCGTTGAATTGGCCCCGCTATGACGGAGCCAAACTGTAATACTGTTTACATCTTTTGGCAACGTGACGTTTTCTATTTCCAAACCAGGGCCTGGCTGATCTGTTGAGCGTTTTACCCATTTCCCATGCGTCGTCACTCCCGGCCCGTAGAGGGCAACCTGACCCGCCTCCGGCCCCTTGCTGCCATCGGGCAATGCAACCCGGCCAGCCAATTGAGCCACGGTCAGACCTTTACCATCAGGATTATCGCAGGCTGCATGAAACGAGAACGCCCAAGTATTCGTGCAAGCATCCATTTGCAATGTGTTCAATCGCACTTCAACTTTGTAGGTATGACCAGGCTTCAAACCTAAAAATCTCCTCCATACGCCTCCTTGAACTTCAGTTTGTGACGTCTTGATGATTTGATATAAAGGCTTGTCCCAAGGATCGCCTCGCACAGCCATGTCCACACCTGGTTTTATCCCCTGCTCACATTTTACTGCAACGGCATTGGTGCTGTCCGACCAAAAACTCCAGTTGGGTGCGAGTCCCATGTAGAATGGGAAAGTGTCCAATTCCTCTTGAGAATCTGTGTGAATGATAATAGACGCTGGGGGTGAGAAGGCATTTCCCTTTTTGCCTCTCACCAGACCACAGCACATACGATTCGGGTCACATGCAAACACATAATTTGTTGCGTTTTGAGGAAGAGTTTCGCCGACATCAATCGCGTCGTATTCCTCTGGTGGATTGATCCACGACAGACTCACTTCATGTTTTCCAGCATCATACGATCCACTGACCGACAACACCGGTTTGAGATTTACAAAGCCTTTGTCGGTTCCAGAGTAGCAATATCGCAGCCCAGTCAATGGCAATGTTAGCATATTTCCCGTCACCTTCACATATTGAGGACGCGGTTGCAGTGGCCTGTGCCAATTGAATGAACTGGAGCGACAAACCTCATCCGCCAGCCGATTCAACACCACTTCGGCGGATTCTCCCTGCGTCGTAACGACTGACACAAAGCCCGCGCCGATGGGTAAGATCTCTGATAAACTTAACACCCCGCCTTGGGCAGTGCCGTTTAGCGTGATGTCTGTTGTCGATATTTCAGTGGCACAAGCCGTAAAAGAAAATGCTGCAAACATCAAAAAAAACACGAGGCGGAGCAATACAAAATCCAAAGTAATCTTCTGGTTAATGTTTTTCATAAAATTACCATGGTGGACACGGAGAACAAGGAGTTCCTTGGTTTTCGCAACTATTTGCCGGATAGCCTGTGTTGTATCTTGTTTCATCGGCAGGGCGTGCCCAAGCACTGTCCCACGTCGGGCTGGTGCGACAATTCTGTGAAGGTGCCCCTAATGAAATGCAATCAAATTTTGTCACAGTCCAAAACGTCGGCGAAGTGGGTTTTTGCGTTAAATGCCAAGTGCGCGTGATACGACATTTATGTTTTGTGGTTTTGTATAGAAAACTGTTGATTCCCCCTTCGTAATAACAAGTTCCCACCCAAATTCTGTTGTAAGTATATTCAAAGTGGCCATTAATGCCGCCATAACAATTGCATCCTACGCAATCAATTGCCAAGCTATGCCCACACAAGTCATGATAAGGAGACGGATCAGAAAAATTGTCGCATAAGCATGATTGCGACGGTGGATTACTGTCGTAATAGTCATTTTCTTGTGTGTCTGCCTTCAGTATAATCGTCCTTGTTGAAGTACCGCATGTAACCGTAAAAGTAACAGGCCCGTTCGCAAGAGTCGAACCGCTCACTTTGTGGTTGAGTTTGTCAATTTCGACACCTCCGGTAAATGTCCAGCAGTCAGGCAACTGGTTTGCCGTCAGGCTGGGGCACGAACTTGCCGTCACGATTACATCGCCGGCACATGGACAGACCCAGTATGTCGGCGGGTCTGAACCATCCTCTAATCCACCTTGCCCCGCCGCAAGATCCGGATTGAGGCTGTCCACCGCCACTACGGTAAATTTTTTGTTCTTTGAAATGGTTCCGCCGCCGATTGGTTGGCCGGTGCAAGGATCGGTGTCTTTCCAAATGCCGTAAAAAGTGATTGTGCCATCACCGCAATTGGTCGGAGTAAAACACGCGCTCTTACCGGAGCCGTTGGGCGTGCTCACGCCAATACCTGTGACTTGCCACCAGTTGGTCGCAAAAAAAGGGCTTTGATTATTGGTGGAGTAGGTATCAGGGCAGTTGGTGGATGCCGCAATCCACTTGCTTTCAGTAATGACCTCACTGCATTTGACCTCGGCTTGAACGGTGGCGCAGTTACCTGATCCAATACAGATGATGGTAGCCGAAATATCAATGTTGGTAAAAGTTATGGAGCCGGTCGGAGCTTTTATTACCACGCAAAAGTTTGTTATACACGGGTCGTCATACCACGGGACGCCAGCGGTGCAAAAGCCGGATGTCTGTCCAAGCATCCAAACTGGCGCCACTAATAAAAGACAAGCTCGTTGTTTTTTCATTTTGCCGTGGGTTATCAGATTGTGCTCGGCAGACTGGTTAAATCGCTTTGAATTGTTTGAAGCTGTTTTTCCAATGTTCCCAGCGGCACCGAACCATGCGCAGGAATCTGGCTCAAGTCTAATCCGGCTATCAGGCAGCAAGCAGCGGCCTGATAGTTTCCCTTCCAGAACAGCGAACAATCCTTGCCCAAAGCCGCAAGCATTCGTTGCGCAAAATCTTTTGTCTGCGCCGCATTGCCCCGTTTCCATGCGCGCAAAGCTAGCCAGTAATAGGCAATCGCCGTGCGCTCACTGCCAGGGGCAGCCTGTGCCATGCGTTCGCAAATTAAAAACATGGCTTTAAAATCGTCTTGCTGGAGTTTAAGCGTCAAATAAGTCGCCCCCAAAATTGCGACCGCTTCCGGAGGAGTCGCCGCATCGTTCAGCAAATTGCCGCCAAAATTATCGGCTTGAACTTTTTGACCGCCGACAACGTAAGCCCGCAGCACCAGTTCCTGCCAATTCCAGTAAGCCAAATTCGTTGACCAAAGCCATTGCCGTTTTATTTCATCCAGTCGCGTCCATGTGGCGAGAATGTCATCCACGCGACGGAAGTCAAAAGCACGACGGGAAAATTTGAACAGGATATTCGCAGCCGGCGAAGGCTGTTCCGCAATGTCAAATGCCTGCAATGCCATTTGTTTTCCCCGTTGATAAGCATTTTCGGCCAATGCTTTCCCCTTTTGAAACCGGGAGAACCGGAGTTGCCGCGCCACATCCAGCAACACTTCGTAATCCCCAATTTGTGCCAAAGCCGTTTGCAACTGCGGCACGGCTTGTTCAATCAGTTCAGGCTGCTGCGCTTGGAAAAGTTCAAACGCGTATCGCATCAAGGCAAAAGCTCTGAACCGTTGCGGTTGGGAATCGTTTTGAGCGTAGTTCCAAAAACTTTGCGCGGCAGCGGGGTGGTCGCCTTGAGCACTCTGTAACCGAGCCAAAGCCCACAAAGATTTGCCCACTTGCGATGCGGTGGCGTTGGTGCCGGTGGTGTTACGTTGCAGGAGCGGCGCGGCCAAGTCAGCACGGCCAGCCTTCTGGCAGGCCAGGGCAAATCCATGGGTGAAAACCGGCTGGAGTTTGACGCCATAAGAAGTCACGCCTTGGGCAAGCAGAGTATCAAGGTTTAGCGTTTGGTTCTGTGCCAGAGAGGTGGCGACTATCTGCTTGCTGGCTGACAGCCATTCGCTCGGACTGATTCCAGGCGTTTGTAAAAGTGCCTGCGCGAGTTGTTGACGGCTGGCAACGGAAACGTTGGTAATCCGGGTTTGCGCGAGATTTAATTTTCGCAGCTCCGCCGTCACGACCGGGTTGTTGGCACCAGCTCGTTGCAACCAGTTCGTGGCGATCTGCTGCCAGCGGGCATCGCCCTGTCCGCGCAAATTTTTAACAATCAGCAGCGTGGCGCGGGCGCGAACTGCGGGCGGAGATTGCGAAAGACTCTTGAGCAACCGTGCATCCAGGATATCGGTTCCACTCTTGCGAGCGGCCGCGAGCAAAATCGGCCAGGCAGACAAGGTTTCCGCGTGATAATGATTGCTGCCCAGCGCCTGGCGGGCTGAAGCAATGGCGACCGTGGGATTATTTTCCCGCAAGGCAATCTCCGCCAGACCAAGCAGCGCCTTGTGGTTATTGGGATTGAACTGGATGGCTTGCTGGAAAAGCGTTTTAGCAATCGGTGCTTCACCTTCGGAAAAGAAAATTCTACCAAGCCGGCTGGCAACGTGACTGGGGTGGGACGGTTCCGCTGGAATCACTGCTTGTCCGCCCGCCGCCACGGTCACCTGCGCCTGTGCCAATTGCGATTGATACTGCTGATAAAAATTCGTGGCCGCCTGCATTGCGGCCAAAGCCCTTGTCTGTGCGGCGTCCAGTTGCACGTCTTTCAGCAAACTATGAATCTGGCCGATGGTGGGGCGCAGCCAGAAGGTGGGCTGGTTTTGCGTCAAATCGCAAATTTGTCCAAACGCAGCGGCCGCCTCGGCATACTTGCCCTGCCGGAAAAGACAATCGCCCGCGAGCGACAGCAATTCGGATTGTGCGCCAGCATCGGTGACACCCGCCACGGCTTGATTGATGGCCGCGAGAGCACCGGGGTAATCGCCGCGCTGAAGCATGTCGCGGATGGAATGAAGCAGGCTCGGATGAACCGCCAAACCGCTGGTCCGCTTGTGAAACCCCTGCTGGTTCTTCTTCCTTTTCATAAAGGAAAGAACTTGGCTCAACGCCATCGCTGGTTAGTCAAGCCATTTGTAGTCATTCATTGTTGCCACTCGAATGACAGCAAAATTGTCAAGCCGGTTCGGCGACCAACAGGTAGTCAACGCTGCGGTCTTTGACTTTGCGAACCGCCTCGCGAACGGAACTAAATGTCATCCGCTCGCTAAACCTTAAAAATGACGGGCTGTATTCCGTTCCGGAAATGGGACGGATGCGGATGACGCCCGCGCGATTCTGATTATGGTGCCCGGCAAGAAAACCGATTGAAGAAAACAAACCTGCGGCACCGGCACTGACGGCCATTACCTTTAAAAACCGCTTCCGAGTAATGCCTGAATTCACATTTTATTTTTACATTGCCCCCCGCCCTGACGTCAATAATAATTTAGGCGAAGTTATTCACCACATAAGCCATGAAGATCGTCATCGCAGTCGCGCTCTTTACCTGGCCGCTATTTCTCCCGTGTCTCTCTGCCCACGCGGACACGGTCGCTTTTTTCTACGCGCTCGACAAAGACTTTGAAACCCTCAAAACTGGGGGGCAACTGATCGGTCAACCGCTCAAGGTTGGCAGTCGCAGTCTCGTGGTTGTGCAAATCGCATCGCACCGCGTCTATGCGGTCAAGATGGGTTCCGGCGCGGTGGAGACGGCCGCGAGCGTGCAGGCATTGCTCGCCCGCGTGAAATGTGACGAGGCTTTTTCCGTCGGGCCAGTCGGCGCGATTTCGGATCAAATCAAAACCGGTTCCTGGTATCGCGTGGAAAGCATCGCCTGTTACCAAAAAGGCTCGTGGTCTAAAAATGGTTTTCATTTTTCCGCCAACGCGACCCTGAGCCTGACCAATCCTCCAAACGGCCCGACCAACCTGCCGGAACTTTTCCAGAACGCGAAACACATCACGGTGGCTTCGGGGGAAGTTTTCGTGGCCTCGGATAATTACCGCGCACAGCTCCACGACATCACCCAGGCGGGCGCGGTGGACATGAATCTCTTCGGTCTCGTCACCGTTTGCGCCGATCATCAACTGCCGCTCACCTGCTGGCGCATCGCCAGCGACTGCGCAGACGACAATGCCAGCGAAGATTTCAGAAAGTTTGTCGCGAACTATAATGGTGCGGGCGGGAAAGCCGTCGCGGAAATCATCAAGCGTTTGCCCGCCAATCCAAATTCGCCGGAAGCATATCCGAATTTAAGAAAAATTCTTTCGCCGTGAATGGCAAAGGTTTTGGTAATTTAATTTGACGGCGCATGGCTATTCCATTCCACTTTACCTGACTCATTTGATGGAACATGAGCCACATAACAATGCAAGGTTATCTCTCAATCGTCCTGCACGCGCACCTGCCGTTTGTGCGCCATCCCGAACACGAAAAATTTCTGGAGGAAAGCTGGCTGTTCGAAGCCATCACCGAGACCTACGTCCCGCTCTTGCAAGTCCTCGAGGGCTGGCGGCGGGATGGCATTGATGCCCGGATCACCCTTTCGCTGTCGCCCACCTTGTGCGCCATGCTGCTCGACCCGCTGTTGCGCGAACGTTACGGACGGCACATCGACGGCCTCATTGATCTTGCGGAAAAGGAAATCCACCGCACGCACTGGGACACCGCGTTTCGCGAACTTGCGTGGATGTATCACCACAAATTTTCCCTGGCGCGTGAAACGTGGCGTCACTACGAAAGCAACCTGGTTGGTGCGTTCAAGAAATTCCAGGACGAAGGCCGCATCGAAATCATCACCACCGGCGCGACGCACGGGCTGCTGCCGCTGCTCGCGGACCATCCGTCATCCATCCGCGCGCAGATCCTGACGGCACGTGATCATTACCGCAGCTGTTTCGGACGCGATCCGCGCGGTATCTGGCTGCCGGAATGCGCCTACACCGCCGGGGTCGAAGCCTTTTTACAGGAGGCGAACATCCGTTGGTTCATTCTCGACACGCACGGCGTGCTGCACGCCCGGCCGCGTCCGCGCTACGGCACATTCGCGCCGGTGTTCACACCTAACGGCATCGCCGCGTTCGGACGCGACTTCGATTCCTCGCGGCAGGTCTGGAGCAAGCATGAAGGGTATCCTGGCGATGCGCGTTACCGCGATTTCTACCGCGACATCGGCTTTGACCTCGATCTCGATTACGTCCGGCCGCATCTGCCTTCGCCGGAAAATCGCGGATTCACGGGCATGAAATATTACCGCATCACCGGCGGCGCCGGGCAGAAGGAGATCTATCAGCGCGACGAGGCGCTGAAAGCCGCGAACGAACACGCGCAACACTTTCTCAACGAACGCATCACCCAGGTTGACCGACTGGCCGGACTGCTGGATCGTCCGCCGCTCATCGTGGCGCCGTATGACGCGGAACTGTTCGGCCATTGGTGGTATGAAGGGCCGGAGTTCCTCGACAGCTTCGCGCGCAAGGCGTTTCACGACCAGAAGACCGTCGAGCTGATCACGCCCGGCGAATATCTGCACCGGCATCCGACCAACCAGATCGCCACGCCCAGTGCGTCCACCTGGGGCGAGGAAGGCCATCTGCGCGCGTGGCTGAACGAAACGAACGAGTGGATCTATCCGCACCTGCAGGTTGCCCAGGAGCGCATGAGCGGCCTGGTGAAAAAATTTGCAAAAAAATCCACCGCCCTGCAGAAGCGCGCCCTGCAGCAGGCCGCGCGCGAACTGCTCCTCGCGCAGGCGAGCGACTGGCCGTTCATCCTGCGCGCCGGCACGAGTCCCGATTATGCGCGCCGCCGCGTGAAGGACCATCTGCTCCGGTTCATCTCGCTGCACGACCAGTTGACCGCCACGAGCGTGGACGAACAGTGGCTGGCCGAAATCGAGGCGCGCGACAATCTCTTCCCCGACGTGGATTGGAATTGCTGGAAGTGAACGAGGCTTGGTTCACCCCGTTTTTGTCGGGGTTTCCGGTCACGCATCCTGCCGCGCCGCAACCTCGGTCCTGGTTTTCCGCAGCAACCGGAGGTTTCGCGCATAAATGATGGGAAGAAACAGGTAGCCCAGAATGACCGGCAGCTTGTCAATGTGGACCGCGTAGATGAGGCAAATGATGCTGCCCCAAAAGCTGAGATACCAGAAGACCGGCGGCACGACCACCCGCTTTTCCTTTTCCGAATGCAGCCATTGCACAAAGAACCGCAGGCCGAACATCAAATTTCCCGCCAGGCCAAGCGCCGTCCAATACAGCGACTCGCGGAACAGCCAGTCAAAGTTGGCGTCGATCAGTTCCTCAATTAAGCCGGGTGAATCATCCATAACCTTTCTGCGTCTCCAAATCGCCTGACAATTCGACGATGAAAAGCGAAAGCTGGTATACCACGGTTACCACGGCATGATGGAATTTCAAGTTTCCTCTTTTATCGGGAGGAACTTAAGATTCCCTTGGTGGCGGGCCGTGAACCTACAATCCGCAGTAGGGATGAACCACGAAACACACGAAAAAAAAGCATAACATGCCTGTTTTGTGTCCAGTCCAACATTCACTCTCCGGGTGAAATAGCGAGGTTCGGCAATGCCTGATCTCTTTTGTGTGTTTCGTGGTTCCAACTGCTGTTTCCAAGGTGAAAGGCGTCACGCCTTAAACGCGGCAGATTTTGCCGGCCGCATCCATTTGGGCGACGAGCGGACAGGTGTCGGGCTGGAGGCAGAACGCCACGTCGTCGCGCAGTTCGGGAATGGCCAGCAATCGCCGCGCGTTTTCGGAACGGCTGATAGCCCCGGCCAGATCAGTTTTCGCTTCGAGCCAGACCCGCCGCGCGATCTGCGCGGAATCAGCAACTCCCTCGCCCCGCCCAAGCGGGGAGAGGGTCGGGGAGAGGGGTTCGTTCAATAGCAACTCACACAGCGCACCCGCGCCCAGCACATCTTCCAGCGCCGTGTTTTCCCCGGTGCCGGCGCAGACGAGCAGAACGTTGGGAAAGTTTTGTCGCCGGATGAACTGTGCCGTGGCGGTGAGGTTCAGAAACGAGGCGGCCAGGACGGTTTGCGCGTTCGCACAGGCACGCAAGGCGCGCGTGCCGTTCGTGGTCGTGGAGACGATGATTTTGCCACGCACTTCGGTGTATTCGCGCGGGGAATTGCCGAGGTCGAAATCAATGCCGTCGGCGGAAATACGGACGCCATTGCGTTCGCCGCCGAGCAAAATGAATTCCGAACTCCGAATTCCGAACTCCGAATTCTTGATGGAGATGGCCTCGGCGATTTCGCTGACGGGGATGATGGCTTTGGCGCCGTGGTGCAGCGCGGTCACAAACGTGCTGGTCGCGCGCAGCACGTCGAACACGACGCACGCGGTCGCGCGCAAATCGCGTTGGGCGAGCGCGGGCAATTCCGCCGGCGTCAGGATGGTTTCAATGTTCATTTAATGTCGCACGAAGGACGCGAAGGCGGCCAAGGTTTAATCTGACGCCGAAGCGCGGCGGGCGGTTTCATGTGATTCAATCTTTAGATTTGAAAGCTCGTGATATTCTTGTTCGGAAAGACACAAAACAACCAGACTCTCGTGACTGACAACGCCCAGCATAATTTCGCCATGCCGATAAATTATGAAATCCTCAAACCAGCCTGCTGCGGTGTATGACGGTGAAAGGAAGATTCCATCCGAAACGTGGCGGCGCAAATGAGCCGCGCTGTCAGTGCACAAACCCCAAGTATCGGTGGGGCGTCGTGATTCTTCGCCAGCCATTGTTGTGACACGCTCCCGCTTGGGCGTGCCACGATGAAATGGTGCAAGAGCGCTCCTCAACTGACCATGCGAAGTTGGCCGCTCACCATCGAGGCCCAGGAATTGGACTGAAAATTCCTCGCCTCCGCGTTCGGCACACCAGTCAATGAGCCGCCAGCCTTGCTCATGCGTGAGGTCGTCAGCACGAATAAAACGCCGGGTGATTGCACTCATTGTGTGTGTTCCCAATCAACATTTTTGTTATCTGCAACATTCATCATGGGTTTATGAAAGCTGACTTGTAAATTCCCAACACGCAAAAGCTAGTTTAATTTCGTGCGGATGTAATGGAAAAGATATTGCTGGGCGTAGCCGGCGTGCGGGCCGAAATGCGTGGCGGCAAAACGGCGCAGGCGTTGCTCGCTGGCGCGGCGGCGCGGGAAATAAAGCTGTTGCAGCGCGCGTTCAATCCAGACATCCACCGGAAACGCGGAGTCAAATCCATAGGCGAATAGCAGAACGCAGTCGGCAATCTTCCCGCCCACGCCGCGCAGCTTCATCAGTTCCGCGCGCGCTTCGGCGTGAGGCAAATGGCGGATGCGCTCCACATCGAATCTGCCTTCGGCGATTTCCCGCGCTGCGGCGAGCAGGCTCGGCGCGCGAAAACCCATCTTGCAGGCGCGCAGGTCGGTTTCATTCAACGTGGCGATCCGCGCTGCCGAAGGGAACGAACGCAGAGGCGCAGAGGCCGCAGAGTCGCGCAGAGAATTTGCCGGCTCTGCGATTCCCGGCGGTCTCTGCGCCTCTGCGTTTATCCCTGCCACCGGTTCGCCAAACCGTTCGCAGAGCAGGGCGATGATCTGGCGGATTTGGACAATCTGTTTCGTGGACGACAAAATGAACGAGGCGAGACATTCCCACGGGTCCTGCTTGAGCAGGCGCAATCCGGGACAGGCGGCGACGGCGGCGCGCATCGGTTCGTCGTCGGGAAAGGTTTTCAACACGGCGGCCAGGTCGATGTCTGTCTGGAGAAACTGGCGGAGCCAGTCCCAATTTTCCACCGGAGCCGCAGTGGTGGCGTGGATACCGTCGGGCGTTTGGGTCAATCGCACCTGATGTGTTCCGATGATGCCGGTCCATGAATCAAGGAGCGCGGGCGGCTCGCCCGCGTGATCTCGTAACTCACGGGCGGGCCGCCCGCGCTCCTCAGTTCGATGCCAGCGGAAGGCCTGGCCGGAGTCGAGCGTGGCATCCAGGTCGTAATCACGGACGCGGAGGAGAATTTCAGACTGGTGGGGCGAGCGTCCCCGCGAGGTCTTTGCAGACGGCCACCATGGCTCACCGGGAGTCTCGCCCCACCGTGTCGGATCAATAGCCATTTTCAGCGCAGGTTGTAGCAGGCCCAGAGATGCACGCGATGAAACGTGCGGCCTTCGAACTGGATTTCCTGTTCGCCGAGGTCGGTGATGGATTCAAATTCATCCGCAACCTTCGGCGGCTTGAAACGGATTCGCTCCGGCTCGACATATTCGACGGGCTGATGTTTCAGCCATTTCCCCAGCCAGCCTTTTTCGAGCGGAAGCCGGGCCGATTCGGCGACGTAAATGGCGTTTTGCCCTTTGCGGCTGGTGCGATAATCATGTTCCGGCCAGAAATAGAACTGGTTTTTCGGTTCGTCCGAACTCACGCAGTAAACGAGCGGGTCGCCTTTCAACGCGGCTTTGGCGGGTGCCGAGTAAAACGAGAACATTCCAGTCAAACCGTAATGGTCCGCGATGATGAAGGCGGGTTTGCCTTCGGCGGCCAGTTTTTCGCGCGCGACTTCGGCCACGGCGGCGGTCTCCTGCCAAGCGCGCACGCGGCGCGACGGATCGATCTCGCCCGGTAACGGTTGCCCGGCAATTTTGCCGATAAGGTCGGGGTCATACATGAACCCGACGGCGATGAAGCCGAGCACCAGGCCGATCGCCAGCGCGGGTTTGACCAGCCGCGAACCGAGCCTTTCCCGCCAATAAACGACCATCAGGCAGAACATCGGCGGCACGGCCGGGGCGATCCAGTTCAGCTTGATGTCCGAATGGAGCGACCAGAGCAGATGGCCGAGCAGCACCGGTGCGCTCATGCAGAAAAAATACAGCCATAGCGGCTGTTCACGCCGGAATTTCCAGAAGCCAAACATGGCCACGATGGACCCGACAAAGAAGACGGGATTGAGCAAGCCAAACTCTCCGCTTAGGAAGTCTCCGAGGTGGCGCAAGGTAAACTTCCATTCCAAATTCAATCCGGCGTTGCCGGCAACGTGTTGAACGGTGATCCAGCCGTTGAGCGAGTTCCAGATCAGGATGGGCACGGTGGAAAGCAGGAAAATGAGCAGGGCAAGCCACGGCCCCGGCTTCCGGAGATGCACGCGTGCGGCCGGCCACATCACAAAAAAGATCGCCCAGCAGATGACCTGATAGGCCGCGGTGTATTTGCAAAGGAAACCCAGTCCGGTTGCGAGGCCGACGACGAGCCAGTCCCATGTCCGGCCGTCGGGTTGCGCCGCGCGCCAGCCGGCGACCAGCGCCCACATCCAGCACAAGACGAGCGGCGGATCAATCGTCATCAAGAGCGCGCCGGCGGCGAACAGCGGCACGGCGGTCACGATGAGCAGAAAAACAAACCCCGCGCGTGCGCTGACTTCCCGCGCAAAAAAGCGCAGCACCATCACGCTCAAAATTGCGGCGAACAGCGGCGAGAAAAAGCGGACGCCCAGTTCCGTGTCGCCCCACAGCGAGGTGCCGGCGAACTGGATGTAGGCGATGCCCGGCGGCTTGCTGTAATACGACAGCGCGAGGTGCTTGGACCAGATCCATTGATACGCCTCGTCCTTGCTCAACTCGACCACGCCGCTGGCGATATAAATCCATCGGGCGAGCAGCGTGACGATGATGAACACATAGCCGAGACGGAGCCAGTGGGCGTTGAGGGTTGAGAGTTGAGAGTTGAGGGTCGAGGATGCCAATTGCGGATCTCCCGCTCCCGGGTTGAGCAGCGACGGCACGACGGCATGCCAGCGCGGGAACCATTTCCTTCCAATAAATTGCCAGGCGGCTTCGATGGCGATCGCCACGGCCACGGCGTAGCCGGCACCGAGGAGCGCCCCGGCCAGCACATCGCTCGGATAATGCACGCCGTTGTAGACCCGCGAAAAGGCAACCCCAAATGCCAGCGGCAGCATGAGCCAGAGACTTTTCCGGTAGAACAGGAACAGCACCATGGTGGCGGCGAACCAGTTGGCCGCGTGTGAGGACGGCATGCTGTTGTGGCTGCCTTTGTTGGCCGCCATGTCCACGCCGTCGGCATTGATCTCCGGCACGATGTAGCCTTTGCCGACGTTGCCGAAGAGCCGTGCCTCCGGCAGCGTGACGAACGGGCGCGGGCGGGCCACAGCGTGCTTGAGTGTATTGCAGATCAGGCCGTCGTTGGTCGACATCACGAGGGTCATCAACAACACGCACAGTCGCGCGCGCCGGTTGCCAAAGCCGAGCAGGGCGACGCAGGTCGCAACGCCCATCGCAATGAGAATGTTTTTAGAACCGGTGCTGCCGCTCAAGACCGGCATGAGCCAGTCAAAGAACGGATTGACCAGCGACCGGTTGACGAAAAAAAACAGGTGGGTGTCCAATGTTTGCAGCCAGTGCATTGTCGACAATGTAGCGGGAAATACGGAGTTGAACACTGAATTGAGCGGCGCCCGCTGACTGCAAAGGCCTGGAGCACAGGGCGCAGCCCGGACGGTTGTTCAATAAGCCACGATGGAACGGATCGGAAACCCTTTAAGCTTCGCGCGCCCGTCCAGAAATTTCAATTCGATGAGAAAGCTCGCTTCCAGGATTTTTCCGCCCAGTTTCTCCACCAGCGCGACCGCGGCGGCGGAAGTGCCGCCGGTCGCGAGCAGGTCGTCAATTAGCAGCACGCGCGCGCCCGGCTTGAGCGCGTCAATGTGCATGGCCACGGTGGCGTGACCGTATTCGAGCGCGTAATCCTGTTCGATGGTTTGATAGGGCAGCTTGCCCTTTTTACGGACCGGCACGAAGCCGGCTTTCAATTTGGTCGCGGCGGCCGCGGCGAAAATAAATCCGCGCGCATCAATGCCGATGACCGCGTCCACGGAGCCGGGCGTGAAATTCTGCGTCAGCAGATCAATCGAGCCGGCGAACAGGCGCGCATCGGCCAGCACGGGCGTGATGTCCTTGAACTGGATGCCCGGCTTGGGGAAATCCGGGACGTTGCGGATGGCGTATTCGATTTCGGCGGACGTGACAGGGAAATTATTCATCGCGTTTTTTTGAAGCTTCCAGTTTTTCGATCATCCTGCGGAGTTTTTTCAGCGCGAGGTTCTGGATCTGGCGGACGCGTTCGCGCGTGACGCCGAATTTCACGCCGACTTCTTCCAGGGTCTTTTCCGAGCCGCCATCCAGGCCGAAGCGGAAGCGCAAGATCGTCGCCTCGCGATCGTCGAGGTGCTTGACCATTTCCTGCAACATGTCGGTGACGGTCTTGTCCTCGAGGTTGTCGTAAGGCGACGTGGCGTTTTCGTCCTGCACCACGTCGGAAAAATTATTCGAATCATCGTCGCCGATCGGCGCGTCGAGCGACGCGGGGCGGATGGACGCCTGCCGCATGAGCCGGACGCGCGAGGCGGTCATGCCCATCTCGTCGGCGAGTTCCTCGTCGGTCGGTTCGTGGCCGAGCATCTCCTGCAACTTCATCGCGGTGCGGCGCATCTTGGAAATCTTGTCCACGAGATGCACGGGCAGCCGGATGGTCTTGGACTGGTTGGCGAGCGCGCGTTTGATGGATTGCTTGATCCACCACGAACCGTAGGTCGAAAGCTTCCCGCCTTTGGCCGGATCAAAGCGTTCCACCGCTTTCATCAGCCCGATGTTGCCCTCGCTGATCAAATCCAGGAGCGGCAGGCCGATGCCTTCGTAATCGCGGGCGATTTTCACGACCAGGCGCAGGTTCGCCTTGATCATGTGCTCGCGGGCTTTCTTGTCACCCTTCTTGATGCGCGCGGCCAGCTGGATTTCTTCCTCCGGCGTGAGCAGTTTCACCTGCCCGATTTCGCGGAGGTAAAGGCGGATGGCCGTGTCGCCGTCGTAACGCGAGGCTTCCGGCCGGGCGAGGTCCGTCGTATCGCTTTCGGCGGACTTGGAGGGGCCCGGTTCGGGAATGACATACGGCGCCGGCTTGGCCGGGGCGGGTGCGGAAACTTTCGCGGGTCGCCGGACTTTGACCGCTTTTGGCTTTTGTTTTTTCGCCACCATAGAATGGGCAAGACGTTAAAGGTGAAACGCGCCGTCGCAAGAAAAATTAACCCGGCCGCAGCGAAAATTAGTTCCGGCGCGCGGCTGAAATCCAGTAAACCAGTTCCAACATGCTGGATACCAAAGCCGCCACATACGTCAGGGCAGCGGCACCGAGCACCTGGCTCACGCCGTCACGCTCGTCTTCACGGACGAGGCCGAGCCGGAACAACTGCGCCTTGGCCCGGCTGCTCGCATCGTATTCGACGGGTAGGGTGACCAGTTGGAACAGCGTCATCACCACGAAAACACCGATGATAACGGGGATGGCGACTTTCAACAGGCCGAAAATGATGCCCAGAGCGAAAATGCCTATGTAAGCGAAACTGGCGAATTGCGTCACGGGCACCAGCGCCATGCGCGCATTGAACAATCCGTAGGCCGCCTGATGCTGCAACGCGTGACCCGCCTCGTGCGCCGCCACCCCGATGGCGGCGACAGACCGTCCGCTGAAATTGTCCGACGACAGGAACAACGCGCGTTTCGTCGGGTCGTAGTGGTCGCTCAGGCGTCCGGGAATTTCCTCCACCGGCACGTTCGTGAGCCCGGCGTTGTCGAGAATCCGTCGCGCTGCTTGCGCACCGGTCAGACCCGATTCGACGCCGACCTGGCTGTATTTGCCGTAGGTGGAATGCAACTTCAACTGCGCCCAGATGCCCAGGAGCAAGCAGGGCAGGGCGATGATTATAAACCAAGGATCGAATATCATAATATCTGTTCAGTTGACAGCGTCGGCGCTGGTTTCATTCAAACCAAGCTGCGCATGTGCCAATTGAATTATGCAGGCTTTGCGGGGGATTCTCCTGGCGGAAAGATTTTTATGCGCCAGCGGGACACAGTTGAGCCGCGCGTTTTGGCGCACGTCAGAGTTCCAGGACTTTTTCAAACCGCGTCAGGTTCCTGGCACCGGTGGGCGTGACCAGCACAACGTCTTCCAGCCGCACGCCGCCGATGCCCGGATAATACAAGCCCGGTTCGACGGTCACGACCTGGCCGGTGCGCAAGGCGCCGTTGGAAGTCGCCCCGATGCGCGGCGATTCGTGGATTTCCAGACCAAGCCCGTGGCCGGTGCCGTGAAAAAATCCCTCCATGCGCCCGTTGCGCTTGCCGGTCTGGTAACCGCGCTGCGCGAAAAACTGCTGGACGCATTGATGGATCTCCGACGTCGAAATTCCGGCGCGGACTTTTTGCAGCGCGATTTTCTGCCCCTGAAAGACCGTGTCGTAAAGTTTCCGCACGGGCTCGCTTGCGTGCCCGCGCACGACGGTGCGCGTGATGTCGCCGAAATAGCCGGTCTTCTGCGAACGGGGAAAAATGTCCAGGATGATCGGCGAGTTTGCGCGCAGCAGCCCGTGGCCGCGCTCGTGCGGGTCGCAACCCTGTTCGCCCCCGGCGACGATGGTGTTCGCCGCGAGCCCGCACGCCTGCAAAATCGCGCAGTCAATCACGGCGCGCAGCCGTTCGGAGGTCAGCGGCAGGCCGCGATAAATCAACTGTCGCCGCTTGTCAATTTTCGAGAGCCGCAACGCCTGCATCCCCTCGGCCATGCCGACCTCGGCCATCGTCAGGGCGGCGGAGATTTTCCGGACTTCGTCGGCGGATTTGATCTCGCGCTTCGGGAAAAAATTTCCCGCGCAGGGCTTTGCCTTGATGCCGAGTTTTTTAAGGTCCCGGGCCAGGCCAAAGGGAAAATGCCCCGGCACGGTGACGCGCCGGATTTTCTGCTCGCGCAGAATGTCCCGGATGACGTGGGCGAAGCCGGGGGATTTCACGCCGCTGCGCCGGAGTTTTTTCTGGTATTCGCCCAGGGAGACGACCCGGCAATGCGGAGCCTGCCTGCGGGCGCGGTCAATTTCCAGGTCGCTCAGGACGATCAGCGGGCGGCGGCCGAAGCTGAGGTAGATGAACGGGTCGGGCACGAACAGGCCGGTGGCATAAAGCATGTCCGCGTTGTGTTCGCTGTCAGCGACCATGAGCAAGGTTTCCGGATTCTTCATCTGATTTTAAAAACCATGGATTAACACGGTCTGGAACATTAATTCAAATGTAATTTAAATTAGCAAATTGTTTGGGAAACTAAAGACAATTGAGCTTAAACCGCCAGAATTTTCGGCTATGGGCGGCTGCCTTTACTGGCAGGTTTCACTGACAGTTATTGCGGGTCATTGGTAAATGCAGCCAAGTGCGCGGAGCGATGAAAAATTGCCGTTGCCGATGACCACATGGTCCAGCCGTTCCAGCTTGAGAAGCTGGCCGGCGCGGATTAAATCCCGCGTGACTTTGATGCCGGCTTCTGACGGGCTGTTTTCGCCGTTGGGTGATTGTGCATGACAATCACGGCACTCGTGGCGGTGAGGATTGCCGGCCGGAGCACTTCGCGCGGATGCACCAAAATCGTGTCCATCGTGCCGATGGAAACAAGTTGATGACCTTTCAACTTCCGGCGGGTGTTCAAGAGCAGCACGGCCAGACATTCACAATCGGGGTTAAAGGGCGGATGGCTCGCTATCCGCGCTGCCTCGATTTACCTCGTGGCCACACCATGACCAGAAAACCAATTTGCTGAACTTGACGCACGCAACTTTCCAGCCTCGCAGAGTTGCCGAAGGCACCAACCTGAAAATTCCAACAAACGCCATAAGCCAAAAGGCTCACAGCGGCCGGCCGGCATAACGGACAGGCCGCACTTGACGAGCTATGACGGCATGCGTTATAGTGGTTCTCAGATGATACGCAGCTTCGCCTGCCCCGAAACCGAAAAGCTGTTCAACGATGAATCATCACGGCGTTTGCCGACACAGATTCAGAGGGTGGCGCGGCGAAAGCTGCTGCTGGTGCAGCATGCGGGGCGTTTGGATGACTTGCGCGTGCCGCCCGGCAATCGTCTGGAAGCATTGCAGGCGGACCGACAGGGCCAGTACAGCATACGGATAAACGACCAGTGGCGTATTTGCTTCCGCTGGCAGAACGGCCATGCGTGGGATGTGGAAATTGTGGATTATCACTGACAATTATGAAAACGAACAAACTGCCCCCCATTCACCCGGGGGAAATCCTCCGGGAAGAATTCATGAAGCCGCTCGGGCTGTCGCAGAACGCCCTCGCCCGCGCGTTGAACATCCCGCCGCGCCGCATCAATGAAATCGTTCTGGAAAAGCGCAGCATCACGGCAGACACCGCCTTGCGCCTGGCCCGCTGCCTGAACACGACGGCGGAATTGTGGGTCGGCTTGCAGTCTGATTATGACTTGCGTGTGGCGCGTTACGCGAAATCAAGACAAATTGAAAAACAAGTGCATCCTTTGGAATTGCAGGCGGTGGCGGCATAACAATCCTTTTCAAACCGCTTGCACGCCAGCAGTCGGCTGGTCGATGGGGCGCAGATTCGCATTGGCCCGGAACTTTTCCTCTGAACCGCGCATCATCAAAAGATGCGGTATGACTTCGTAAGTCGGACACATGACCCCGTCCCATGTATCGCCATAATATCCGTGTTTGCCGGTGTCCAACCGTAGTCAGGTTCCAAAAAGCCGGTCGCCCGCGTCGCCCAGGCCGGGAACGATGAACCCCTTTTCGTTCAGCTTGTGGTCCACCGAGGCGGTGAAAATCGGCACGCGCGGATATTTCTTCTGCACGGTGAGGATGCCTTCGGGTGCGGCGACCAGATTCACCATGCGGATGTTTTTTGCGCCCTGCTCGATGAGCAGATCAATCGCGGCCACGGAACTGCCGCCGGTCGCGAGCATCGGGTCGATCAGGATCGTCTCAAAGCGGCCAAGATTTTTCGGCAGACTCTTGTGGTAAAACATCGCCCGTAGCGTCGTCTCCTCGCGCTTCAAGCCGATGAAGCCGACGTGGGCGTGCGGAATAAGCTGCAAAATGGAATCCAGCATTCCCAGTCCCGCGCGCAGGACGGGGACCAGTACGACTTCCCGCTCGAGCTGAAAGCCGTTGGTCCGCGCCAGCGGCGTCTGCACATGCACTTTTTTGATGGCGAATGAGCGCGTGGCTTCGTAAAGCATGAGCGCGGCGATTTCACCCAGCAACCGGCGGAATTCCTGGGGCTGCGTCCGTTTGTCGCGCAACCGGGTGAGGTTGTGCTGCACGAGCGGATGCGCGATGACCGTCACGCCTTTCATTTATTTTCCGGCATTTGCCAGAGGAAATACATGCAGCCCGCGCGCAGTTTCGGGATGTCCAGACCGACGTCCAGCTTGATGTCGTGTGCCGAACCGCTCTGGCCAAACATCGAGAGAAAATCCGAGAGGTCGTAGCGCTCGCGGTATTCGATCAGGTTGGCGTCGGTGATATGCGCGATCTTCTTCGTTTGCTCCACCGCTTCGTCGAAATCGCCCACCTGGTCCACGAAGCCGAGCGTGAGCGCCTGGGTGCCGGACAGCACGCGGCCGTCGGCATAGTCTTCCCAGTCGTCGGCGAGGGCCTTGCCTTCGGCCTTGTTTTTCTCATGCGCGGCGGCGCGGCCCGTGCGCACGACGCCCTTGAATTTCTGGAATGTCTCGTCAATCAGCGCCTGCACCATCTCACGTTCTTCCGGCGGAATTTCACCAGGGTTGCGGTCGGGGCTCAACATGTCCTTGTATTTGCCGCTCTTGAACGTCATCGGGGCGACGCCGACCTTGTCCATCAGCCCGCGCCAGTTGTAACCATGCATGATCACACCAATGCTGCCGGTGATGGTCAGATCATTGGCCACAATCCAGCGGCACGGTGCGGAAATATAATAACCACCCGACGCCGCCAAGCTGCCCATTGAACAGATCACCGGCTTTTTCGAGTCGGCCTGAAAATTCGCGATCACCTTGTTGATTTCGTCGGACGCCATCACCTCACCTCCGGGTGAATCCACTTTCAAAATCACGGCCTTGACGCGCTTGTCGTCTTTCGCGCGGTCGAACTGTGCTTTGATCACGTCCACCATGTTGTTGCCCGCCTGATCCGCGCTGTGGCTGGTGATGATGCCATCCACCGTGACGACGGCGATCTTGTTGTGCGCGTCGTTGTCTTCCAACGTCACCTCGTCGAGCCGCGGACCGGCCTCCCGCGTCATGCTGCTTTTATAGCCGCGGCTAAAACTGCCCCCCAACGAGTGCGTAAAAGACTGCACCACGTTTCCGATCAGGCTGAACCCGAGCATCACGAGCAAGATCACGGATAAAATGATCCAGCCCCAGCTCCGGCGCGGCTTGGCCGGCGGTGGCGGCGTGATCACGGGCGGCGGTGGGGTCAACGGCGGTGGAGGTGGCGACGCCGGCTGGGTGCCGGGGGAAGAAAATGAATTATCCATAACTCGCGCAAATTAGCGCAAAGCCCGCACCGGGGCAAGGTGGATTGAGCGGAGCGCGGGCGGCTCGCCCGCGAGTTGTTTAATGGCACCCCGGAACTCGCAGGCGAGCCGCCCGCGCTCCGGTTCACCAATAATGATGCACCAGCGGCTTGATGTCCGCCTCGTAAAGCGCCCGGATTTTCTTCATCGTGGCGGCGGATAGCGGCGGCAGATCCGACGCGGCGAGGTTGTCCGTCACCTGCGACGGGCGTTTGCCGCCGGGAATCGCGCAGGTGACGGCGGGAAATTCCAGGATCCAGCGCAAGGCCAGTTGCGCCATCGTCGCGCCTTTGGGCACGAATGTTTTCAGTTCTTCCACCGCGCGCAACCCCGTTTCAAAATCCACGCCGGAGAAAGTTTCCCCGCGGTCAAACGCCTCGCCGTGGCGGTTGAAGTTCCGGTGGTCGTCCTTCGCGAACTTGCTGGCACGCGTGATTTTGCCCGACAACATCCCCGACGCCAGCGGCACGCGCGCAAGGATGCCGACTTTGCGCCGTTGCGCTTCCTGGAAAAACAATTCCGCCGGACGCTGCCGGAACATGTTGAAGATGATCTGCACCGACTGGACATTTGGAAATTCAATCGCCTTCAGCGCCTCTTCAACTTTCTCCACGCTCACGCCGTAGTGCCGCAGCTTGCCGGCCTTCACGAGGTCGTCGAGAATTCCAAAAACTTCCGGGCGGTAAAACACTTCCGGGTGCGGACAATGCAGTTGCAGCAGGTCAATAGTGTCCGTGTTCAGGTTCTTCAGACTGCGCTCGATCCAGGCCGTGAGGTTTTTGCGACTGTAACCCTCCGGCGTTTGCTGCGGCAACCGGCGTCCGGCTTTGGTGGCGATGTAAAACTTTTCCTTTCGCTCCTTGCGCAGTTTCGCCAGCAGACGTTCGCTGCGGCCGTCGCCATAGACATCCGCTGTGTCGAAGAAATTCACGCCGCCGTCCAGCGCGGCATGGAGTGCGGCCAGCGATTCCTCATCGCTTACGTCGCCCCACGCGCCGCCGATGGCCCACGCGCCAAAACTGATTTCCGAAACCTTCCAGCCAGTCCGTCCGAGAGTGCGATATTTCATGCGCGCAAGTTAACGGGAAAAAAGTTCAAGGCAAAGTCGCAAAGTGGGGCAGATCGTTTGACGTTGGCACATTGCGGATCATGTGGAAAGGGCACCCCACGCAAAGCGCCAGGGGGCTGGCGCACTCCACCGCTTTTCCCCGCGGCGTAATCATATGAGTCTAAGCGGCCAGATGCCGTGACTGGCGTTTGGGCAGGGAACGGTCGCGTTCGCGCACGACCGACCAGTTTTCTTCCGGCAAAAATTCCTTCAGGAAATTCGGTGCATCGCGGCGGCCGGTGCGCTGGCAATCCAGCCAGAACGTTTCCGCAACCAGCTTCGTGTCGAGTTTTCCTTCCTGTGTGAGGAATTCAAACAGCAGTTCCATCAGCCGCGCCAGCGCGATGCTGTCCGTGCGGCCGATCTTCGCGTAAAGCCAGTCGCTGAACCTGAGAAAAGAATGGAACGGCGACTTTGACGGTGGGGCAGGTGGGGCGAGCATCCCCGCGAGCCGTTCTGGAAAAACATTTTCCGTCAATAATTCTGATGGATTGCTCCTCCTCTCCCGTCCTTCGGCCACCCTCTCCTCCATTGGCAATGGAGGAGAGGGACGGGGAGAGGAGATGCTCCAGATCAGCGGCGCGGTGGCGACGAAGTTGCCGCTGTTCCCCACCAAATCCCAATAGCGCGCGAAGCGGCGCAGCCGCTGCATCGTCGCAAAGTCGAGCAGCTTGTTCTGCAAAATCTCGTAGGGCGGATGCGCGTTGTAAATCATCTGCCACTCGGCATCGTGCCGCACAATCGGCGTGCCGCGCAGCCGTTTCAAGATGCCCACCTGAATTTCCTGCGGGCTGAGCGCGACCAGTTTGTCGAAGCCGGCGGCGAAACTGCCCAGCGTTTCCCCTGGCAGGCCGACGATCAGGTCCGCGTGGATGTGGACGCTGGTTTCCTTGCGCAGATAATGAAAATTGTCCGCCATCCGTTCGTAATTCTGGCGGCGGCTGATGAGCGAGCCGACTTCGGGATTGAACGTCTGGATGCCGACCTCGAACTGCAACGAGCCGGGCGGAAACCTGGCGATCACCGCGCGCAGCTCGGCAGGCAGGCGATCGGGAATCATCTCGAAGTGGAAGAACATCCCCGGCTGGTAGCGTGCGAGGAAAAATTCCAGCAGCGCCTTGCTGGTGAGAATATTCAGGTTAAACGTGCGATCCACGAACTTGAACTGCTTCAGCCCGCGATCCATCAGCCGTTCCATCGAGGCGAGGAATTTATCCAGTGGCACCTGGCGCACCGGAATGTCGAGCGACGACAGGCAAAACTCGCAGGTGAACGGGCAGCCGCGCGATGCCTCGACATACACGATGCGATGCGCGATGTCCGCCTCGGTATAATAATCGTAGGGCAGGGCGATGCGCGAAAATTCCGGCAGCTCGGCGGCGATTAGCTTTGGGTAGGAGACGACGTGAGGAGTCTCATTATTTGATTTCGCACTCCGCATTCCGCGCTCCGCATTTGAAGTGAGACTCGTCACCTCGTCTCCTACGGATTGATTGAGCAACACCCGGCACACCTCCGCAAATTTCAGGTCCGCCTCGCCGGTGATGACGTGGTCGGCCAACTCAACGATCTTTTGTCCCTCGGTTTCGTAGCTGACCTCCGGGCCGCCGAGGATGATTTTGATCTCCGGCCGGACGCGTTTGATGGCGCTGATGACCTCGGTGGTCTGTGCGACGTTCCAGATGTAGATGCCGAAGCCGATGATTTGAATTGGAGCGCCGGGCACCGTCCCGGCCAGTTGCAAATCCCCAACCCCAACAAGCTGAGACGGTGCCCGGCGCTCCAATTGCGCGAGCAGCGTCTCGGCGATGTCGAGCGGGCGCAGGTTGATGTCGAACTCCGCGATGACGGCGCGCGGTTGCAGTTCGCCGAGGTTGGCGAACAGATAGCGCAGCCCGAACGCGGCGTGGATGAACTTCGCGTTGAGCGTGGTGAGGACGATGTCCGGCATCGCAATGAAACTAGCAACTAACGCCGTGCGTGCCAAAGGGGAAATGATTTTAACCACGGATAAACACCGATGCGGCCGTCAGGAGCGAGTTTCCAACCTCGGATGAAAAGAAACTTGAAATGTGTGCCTCTGCGGCACACATTAGCCCCATGCCGGTTCCAATCAAAGAACGTCGTGGAGAGCGGCTGGTCGCCCGCGTGAGCGGGTCGGACAAACTGCTGTTCCAGCGTGCCGCCGCGCTCGAAGGGCGCTCGGTGGCAACCTTTGTGATTACGCATGCGCGCGCGATGGCGCGGCGGATCGTTGCCGACCAGGAAACCATTACGCTGGATGCCATCCAGTCACGTCGTTTCGTGAAGGCGCTGCTGAATCCCACCATCCCGGTTCCGACCCGGTTGAAGAAAGCGGTCGCCGCTTACCGGCAGCGCGTGGCTGCCTGAAAGCCCGCTTGATAAGTAGCAGCCGACGTGAGGAGGCTCTTGATCAATTTCTGCTTTTCAGTTTGAGCCTCCTTACGTCGGCTGCTACGCGCAGAGTTGCGTTTGCCTCATGACTCGTCATTCTTTTCCAGTCCGAGCCATACGGGAACGGCTTTCATCGGCAGGAACATTTTATGTTCATCCAGCGGCTGAAAACCGAATGTGCCGTAGAACTGTGCGGCCGGTTCATCTTTCGGATCCACCACGACGGCGACCGAACCGATGACGGAGCTGTTTTCATAGCTTCGCTTCAGCGCGTCCACCATGAGCAAATCGCCGATACCCTGTCCCTTGAACGCGAGTGCGCGGGCGAGCCGCCCCAGCAACGTGGCAGGCAGTCGCGGATAACGCGGCAATTTCCTGGTCAGTTCAACGGGCAGGTTCTCCAATTTGATGGACGTGGCCGAGAGCGTGTAGTAGCCGGCGATTTGACCCGGATCAGCCTCTGGCACGAGGACAAAACAAGCTGACGTCCGCGACCTGGCCTCCTTCCTTGCCCGCGTGCGAAGAAACCCGGTCAACGCCGGCGACTCGCACGCGAACTCGTCCCGGCGATGAACGGCCGGATCAAGAATCTCCACGCGGAATTGCGATTGGTCGGCCATGCGATGGCGCCAGTATAGCGGGGTGATTCCGGTTTTCTAGCTTTCCGTGAGCGATGGAATCTCGTTGGGCGTTAGTCGGCGCACGGCTGCAGAAACTTCTGATCAAAAGAAAATCCGTGTTCATCCGTGTCCATTCGTGGTTGAAATTTCCCGTCATTGCGCCTTTGCGTCTTTGCGTTAAATTCGCCTCATGCAACTCGACAAGCTGACTCAGAAATCACAGGAGGCGTTGCAAGAGGCGCAACGCATCGCCCGCGAACACTCGCATCAGGAGATGGACGGCGAGCATCTGCTGCTCGCGCTGCTCGGTCAGGCCGAGAGCCTCGTGCCGGAATTACTCGCGCGCATCGGCGTGCCGCCCGCCAAGCTCCAACCGGATTTGGACAAGGAACTCGGGCGCCGTCACAAGATTCAAGGCGGCAACGATCCCTACGCCGGGCGCGATCTGCAAAAGGCGCTCGACGCCGCGCAGTCCGAGGCGAACAAGCTCAAGGACGATTACGTCAGCACTGAACATCTGCTGCTCGGCCTGCTGGATTCGTCGAGCGTGTCGCTCAAGAAAATTTTCGCCGCGCACGGCCTCAAACGCGACGCGGTGCTCAAGGCGCTCGCGGAATTGCGCGGCAACCAGCGCGTGACCGACCAGCAGCCGGAAGGAAAATTTCAGGCACTGGAAAAATATGGTCGCGACCTCACGGCGCTGGCGCGGCAGGGGAAGATTGACCCGGTCATCGGGCGCGACGAAGAAATCCGCCGTGTGATGCAGGTGTTGACTCGGCGGACGAAAAACAATCCGGTGCTCATCGGCGAACCCGGCGTTGGCAAGACGGCCATCGCCGAAGGTCTCGCGCGACGCATTGTCAGTGGTGACGTTCCCGAATCGTTGAAAAACAAGCGGCTCGTGGCGATGGACCTGAGCGCGATGATCGCCGGCGCGAAGTATCGCGGCGAATTTGAAGACCGGCTCAAGGCGTTTCTCAAGGAGATCACCGCGAGCGAGGGCAAAATCATTTTGTTCATTGACGAGTTGCACACGCTGGTCGGGGCGGGTGCCGCGGAAGGCGCGACGGACGCGGCGAACATCATGAAGCCGCAGCTCGCGCGCGGCGAACTCCGCTGCGTGGGCGCGACGACGCTGGATGAATATCGCAAGCACATCGAGAAAGACCCGGCGCTCGAACGTCGGTTCCAGCCGGTGCAGGTGGCCGAGCCGACGGTCGAGGCGACCATCGCGATTCTGCGCGGATTGAAGGAGCGCTATGAAGTGCATCACGGCGTGCGCATTCAGGACGCGGCGCTCGTCGCGGCGGCAACGTTGTCGCATCGCTACATTACGGACCGCTTTCTGCCGGACAAGGCGATTGACCTCGTGGACGAGGCGGCGTCGCGCATCAAGATGGAACTGGATTCCAAACCCACGGAACTGGACCAGCTCGATCGTCAGATTCTCCAACTTGAAATCGAGCGCACGTCGCTGGCGAAAGAAAAGGACGCGGCGAGCAAGGAAAGGCTCAAGCTGATTGACAAACAAGTCGCGAACTTGAAGGACAAGTCCAAGGCGCTGACCGCGCAATGGCAGAATGAGAAAACCGCCGTCAACGCCGTGAGCATCGTGCAATCGCAGTTGGAGCAGGCGAAGATTGAATTGGAAAAGGCGCAACGCGCCGGCGACCTCACGAAGTCCGCTGAGCTTCAATACGGAAAAGTTCCTGACTTGGAGAAGAAGCTGGCCGACATTGAGAAACAATCAACTCTCAACTCTCAACGATCAACTCTTTTGCGCCAGGAAGTCACGGACGAAGACATCGCGCGCGTGGTCGCGTCGTGGACGCACATTCCCGTCTCGCGGATGCTCGAAGGCGAGCGCGAGAAATTGCTCAAGATGGAGGAGCGTTTGCAACAGCGCGTCATCGGCCAGGCGGAAGCGGTGAAAGCGGTTTCGAACGCCGTGCGCCGGTCGCGCAGCGGCTTGCAGGATCCGAACCGGCCCATCGGCTCGTTTATTTTTCTCGGGCCGACCGGCGTGGGCAAGACCGAGACCGCCCGCGCGCTGGCGGAATTTCTCTTCGATGACGAGTCGGCGATGGTGCGGATTGACATGAGCGAATACATGGAGAAGCACACCGTGGCGCGGCTCATCGGCGCGCCGCCCGGCTACGTCGGCTACGAGGAAGGTGGCCAGTTGAGCGAGGCCGTGCGGCGCAAACCGTATTCCGTGATCCTGTTTGACGAGATCGAGAAGGCGCATCACGACGTGTTCAACGTGCTGCTGCAAGTGCTCGACGATGGCCGGCTCACCGACGGTCAGGGCCGCACGGTGGATTTCAAGAACACCATCGTCATCATGACCAGCAATCTCGGTTCGCCGATCATCCAGGAATATTTCATGGACGGTCACACGGACAAGTCGTCGCATCAGATCATGGAAGACAAGGTGATGGCCGAGTTGAAAAAACATTTCCGCCCGGAATTTCTGAATCGCGTGGACGACGTGATCATTTTCCAAAGTCTCGACGAAAGCGAACTGGCGCGCATCGTGGACATCCAGCTCGGGCGATTGGAACAGCGCCTCGCGCAACAGAATCTCACCCTCGATGTGGACGTCGATGCTAAGAAGCTGCTCGCCAGCGAAGGCTACGACCCGCAATTCGGCGCGCGTCCGCTCAAGCGTGCGATTCAGGAACATCTGCTCGATCCACTCGCGACGAAGCTGCTGGCGGGCGACTTCAAGCCGGGCGAAAGGATCAAGGTCAGCGCGAAGGACGACGCGCTGGTGTTTCAGAAGAAATAAAATTTAACCACGGATGGACACCGATGAACACGGATTCATTCAACGCAAAGACGCCAAGGCGCGGAGATGCAAAGTTAAACCGCGAACCACACGAACCATGCGAAAGCTGTTCCCTCTCCGCCTCGAACGGGGAGAGGGTCGGGGTGAGGTGTCGAAAACTTTACGCGCGGCCAACTTGTCGCGCCGAAGTCTGACGAAGGCGGAAACTGACTTGCCCCAAAGGGGCAAAGGAAATTAGCCCGAGGTTGGTGCGCGGTGGCCGTGCGCAAGCACCTACCCTGGGAAAACGTCCCACAAAATAAATCTCCCTCTCCTCGCCGAACGAGGAGAGGGCTGGGGTGAGCAGGCAAAATCACCGTCCTCGTGGGGTTAGTTATGTTTGCGCTAGGGAAGGCTCGTATCCGCCTCCACATGGCTTCGGCGCGACGAGCCAGCCCTGGGCTAATTTCCGTAGCGCTTTCAGCGCATTTTAAATCCGCGTCAATTAGCGAAATTAGCGTAAAGCGTTTGGGGTTCGTGGAACTCGTCCCTCCGAATCCGTGGTTGATCAGCCCTGATTTTGTTCGTCGCTAGACGTTCAGGCTTTGACCGCGTGGGCTTTCAGTGATTCCAAGTCCACGAACTCCAGCACCGAGATGTGGCACGCCTCCAGCACCACCGGTGACGCGCAACCCGCCGCGAACGCCTGCGCCCAGCTCCGCACGCAAACGCACCAGCGGTCGCCTTCGGTCAGGCCGGGGAAATCATATTCGGGGTGCGGGGTGATGAGGTCGTTGCCTTGCAGCGCCAGATAGTCGAGAAATGGCTGGGTGACCTGACAGCACACCGTATGCAGCCCGCGATCCTCCGGCCCCGTGCGGCAATAACCATCGCGATAAAACCCGGTCACGGGCGATTGACAGCAGGATTGTAATTCTCCGCCCAAAACATTCGTCGGCATGACGGGAGTGTGCCGCAACCGCACTGGCGGTCAAGCGACGGCTTGGCGGTTCGCGTCTGATCAGCCCTGGTATTGCACGTCGCTGACTTTTTCCATCCAGTCCACCACCTTGCCGTCGAGCTGTTCCTGAATGGCGATGTGCGTTATCGCCGTGGTGGGCGCAGCACCGTGCCAGTGTTTCTCGCCGGGTGAAAACCAGAGGATGTCGCCCGGGCGAATTTCTTCGATTGGACCGCCCTCGCGTTGCGCGCGGCCGCAACCTGCCGTCACAATCAGGGTTTGACCGAGAGGATGCGTGTGCCACGCGGTGCGCGCACCGGGTTCAAAGGTGACGATGGCACCGGCAATACGTGCGGGATCAGTCCCCTTGAACGGCGAGTCGATGCGCACCGTTCCAGTGAACCAATCGGCCGGTCCTTTGGCGGAAGGTTGTGAGCCGCTTCGTTTATTTTCCATGTTTGAACTCCTTTGCTTTGTAGCAGTGGTCTGTGACCGCCGGCTTTCGGCACTTGATTCTGCACGACGCTCACAGAGCGCCGCTACAACTTTTATTTGAACTCGTTCCCTTGATGTTTAGTCAGGACTTGAGCGAGGCCATGTCGATCACGAAGCGATATTTCACGTCGCTCTTGAGCATGCGCTCATAGGCGGTGTTGATCTCGTCCATGCGGATCATTTCGATGTCGCAGGTGATGTTGTGCTGGCCGCAGAAATCGAGCATCTCCTGCGTCTCGGGCAGGCCGCCGATGAGCGAGCCGGAAAAGGAGCGGCGACGGAAGATCAGCGGAAAAGACGCCACCGGGAGCGGCTTCTCGGGCGCGCCGACGAGCGTCAGGTTGCCGTCGCGTTTCAGCAGGTTCAAGTAGGCGTTGATGTCGTGGGTGGCGGAGATGGCATCGAGGATGAAGTCGAAGCTGTTGGCGTGGGCGGCCATCTGGGCGGCGTCGGTGGAGACGACGACCTCGTGGGCGCCGAGGCGTTTGCCGTCCGCCACCTTGCCGGGCGACGTGGTGAACAGCACGACGTGGGCGCCAAAGGCTCTGGCAAATTTGACGCCCATGTGGCCGAGACCGCCGAGGCCGACGATGCCGACCTTCTGGCCGGGGCCGACCTTCCAGTGGCGCAGCGGGGAATACGTGGTGATGCCCGCGCACAGCAACGGCGCGGCCGCGGCGAGATTGAGGTTGGCCGGCATGCGCAGCACGAAGTCCTCTGTCACGACAATGCTCTGGGCGTAGCCACCGAGCGTCGGGGCATTGAGATGCTTGTCCATGCTGCCGTAGGTCAGCGTCATGTCCAGACAGAATTGCTCCAGCCCGGCGCGGCAGTCGGGGCAGGTGCGGCACGAGTCCACGAGGCAACCCACGCCGACGGTGTCACCGACCTTGAACTTCTTCACGCCGCCGCCGACGGCCGTCACGCGGCCGACGATCTCGTGGCCCGGCACGGCCGGATACTGGGTGAAGCCCCATTCATTGCGGGCGAAGTGGAGATCGGAGTGGCAGACCCCGCAATAGAGAATTTCAATCTGCACGTCGCGTTCCGTCGGATGGCGGCGGTTGATCTGGGTGGACGCCAGCAACGAGGTGGCGCTGGCAGCGGCATAGGCTTTGGTTTGATACATAAATGATGGCTTTCTGTTCATTCAACGTTCGGCTGAAACCTTACACCAAGACGGCGCGGCTGTCGCACGCGGTCTTGCTCCACCTGATGTGGGTTTGCTCGAAAGTGCGGACCGGGAGAGTCGAACCGCGAACCACACGAACGTTTCACCCTCTCCGCGCTGGGGAGAGGGCCGGCATGACGTGATTCCAAAACTCGTGAAGCCAAACTGACTTGCCCCAACGGGGCAACGGAAATTAGCCCGGCGGTTGCCCCGAAAACTTTCGGGGCTACCCCGGGTAAATGTCCCACAAAATAAATCTCCCTCTCCTCGCTGCTTTCCATCGGCAATCGTAGGGCGTCGCCGCCACGCGTTTTGCAGAGGTCTCCAAAGCTGTTGACTCAGGCCTTTTCGGCCGGTGCCGTCACTGCCGGGAATCTTCCTCCACGTGCGCGCTACCCGATCGGTCATGGTAGGGTTACACCCCATAGCGGAAAGCGGCCGTCTCCTTTATGGTGTTAGCGGTGTAAATGGCCGGTCACTCCAGCGATTTTTGCGAGAACCGAATGTGTGACCCGCAGCGTGGCAGTGGACATGAATCATTTGCACAGCCTGAACACAAAAGTTCGGGCAGGCATGGCCCGGCGAACATTTTTCCTCCGGTGTTTACCGGGCTTTCTGATGGAGGCAAGGAGCGGGCATCACTGCCGGGCGGCTCACCGAAAAAAAGTCTGTCATGAACAACGCCATGGGGTCCAAGATTCAAATCGCCAGCCCTTGGCGGTTGATGGTAAATTCTGTGCGGCCCAAACGGAGCCCCGTGCGGGAGCTTAATCATCAACACCAACCGCGCAGCACCAACGGTCGGCCATGATGTTCCGCGCGGGGTGGTGACAAAACGAACATGAAAACGAAATCCAGGCCGGCGCCCCGGCCGAAAAAATCCACCTCTGCCCGCGGAACCATCACCGCCACAAACCTCAAGGCGTGGTTTCCCATCGTCGGCATTGGCGCGTCCGCCGGCGGACTGGAAGCCTTGGAACAATTTCTCGGTCATGTGCCGGCGGGTTGCGGCATGGCGTTCGTCATCGTTCAGCATCTGGATCCGACGCACAAGGGGATCATGCCCGAATTGCTCCAGCGCGCCACCCGCATGAAAGTCATCCAGGTCCGGGACCGCATGAAGGTGCAGGCGGACTGTGTGTATGTGATTCCGCCGAACAAGGACATGTCCATTTTCCACGGGGTTCTGCATCTGTTGGAACCGGTGGCGGCGCGCGGGCTGCGATTGCCGATTGATTTCTTCTTCCGCTCGCTGGCGCAGGACCAGCAGGAGCACTGCGTCGGGGTGATCCTTTCCGGGATGGGTTCCGACGGGACGCTGGGCTTGCGCGCCATCAAAGAGTCGGCGGGAGTCGTGCTGGTGCAGGATCCGGCGACGGCCAAATTTGACTCCATGCCGCGCAGCGCAGTGGACGCGGGACTGGCGGACATCGTGGCGCCGGTGGACGAACTGCCGGGAAAGATCATGACCTATCTGCAGCGCACGCCGCTGGTCGCGCGTCGGGACGTCGTTCTGGAAGACAAGACGCAGAGCGCGTTGGAAAAAGCGGTCATCCTTTTGCGCGCCCATACCGGTCAGGACTTCACGCTCTACAAGCGGAACACGCTCTATCGCCGGATCGAGCGTCGCATGGGCATTCATCAGATCGGCAAGATGTCGGCGTATGTCCGCTTTCTGCAGGAGAACTCGCAGGAGCTGGATCTGCTCTTCAAGGAATTGCTGATTGGCGTGACGAACTTTTTTCGCGAGCCCGCCGCCTGGGAAGAGTTGCGGAAAAGCATCCTGCCCACGTTCATCACCAGCCGGCCGGATGGCCAGGCGTTGCGGGCCTGGGTGCCTGGGTGTTCCACCGGGGAGGAGGCGTATTCGCTGGCGATGGTGTTCAAGGAGGCGGTGGAGAAAATCAAACCGCGCAAGCGGATCACGCTGCAGGTTTTTGCCACCGACCTGGACAAGGACGCGATTGACAAGGCCCGCAAGGGTTTCTATCCGGAAAATATTTGTGCGGATGTGTCGCCGGAGCAGCTGGGCCGGTTCTTCAAAAAGGAGGATCACGGCTACCGCGTGACGAATGAGATCCGGGAGATGGTCATCTTTGCCCCGCAGAGCCTCATCATGGATCCGCCCTTCACCAAGCTGGATATTTTAAGCTGCCGCAATCTGCTGATCTATCTGACCCCGGACGTGCAGCGGAAATTGATTCCGTTGTTCCATTACAGCCTGACTCCCGGCGGCATCCTGTTTCTCGGCAGTGCGGAAACGGTCGGAACCTTCAGCGACTTGTTCCTGCCCATCAACAATAAATTGCGCATTTTCCGCCGGACGGAATCCCCGTTGCGGACCGAGCCGGTTTCCTTTCCCTCGTCGTTCAGCGCAGGCCCACCCACCGTGTCAGAAGTGCATCCGGCACCCAAACCGCCAGCCAGTCTCCAGTCGCTGGCCGATCAACTGGTGCTGCAGCATTACGCGCCGCCGACGGTGCTCGTCAATGACAAGGGCGACATTTTCTACATCAGCGGACATACCGGCAAATATCTGGAACCGGCCGCGGGCAAGGCCAATTGGAACCTGTTTGTCATGGCCCGCGAAAGCCTGCGTTACGAACTTTCCAGCGCCTTCCAGAAAGCGCTCCGGCAAAAGGAAAAGGTCACGCTCCACGGGCTCAACCTCGGCAAGGACGGCGGCGGGCAATGCGTGGATGTCAGCCTCCAGCGGCTCGCCGAGCCCGGCTTGCTGCAGGGATTGGTGATGATCGTCTTCACCGATGTGGCGGTGCCGCCGGCTGCCAAACCATCGGGCCGGCTCTCGAAACCTCACGTCCGCAGCGCCCGGCTGGAGGAACTGGAGCAGGAATTGTTGCAGATCCGGGCCGAGGCGCGCACCGTCCACGAAGAGATGCAGACTTCGCAGGAGGAATTCCGGTCGGCCAACGAGGAATTGCAATCCACGAATGAAGAATTGCAGTCCACCAACGAGGAACTCACCACGTCCAAGGAGGAGATGCAGTCGCTGAACGAGGAACTGCAGACGGTCAACACCGAGTTGCAGGCCAAGGTGGACGAGCTGTCGCGGTCGAGCAACGACATGAAAAACCTGCTCGACAGCACGGACATCGCGACGCTGTTTTTGGACCGGGACCTCAACGTGCGGCGCTTCACCCCGCAGGCGACGAAAATCATCAAACTCATCCCGGCCGATGTGGGCCGGCCCATTACCGACCTCGCCTCGGACCTGCGCTACCCGGAACTGGCCGAGGACGCGCGGGGTGTCCTGCAGAAACTGGTGGCTGTGGAAAAACCGATCACCGCGCGCGACGGCCGCTGGTTCACCGTGCGCGTCATGCCCTACCGCACGCTGGACGACCGGATTGACGGCGTCGTGATCACCTTCGCCAACATCACCGCAGCCAAGACGCTGGAGGAGAAGTTGCTCAGTGAGCGCGCCATTTTTAAAAATAGTGGCGCGCAAAAATACCGCAAACCGATCCCTCGCCGGAAAAATTGAGACCGTGACTGCTTCCGTCCTAAAAAAGTTGCCGGAGAGTGCGCTCTCCATCACTGCATTGCGCCGCCAGGCTGAAGCGCGGCTGCGGGAGTTGGAGGGACTTCGTCCGCCGCAGCCGGATGTTCCCCGGTCGGTCGCGGACAGCCGGCGGCTGGTCCACGAGTTGCAGGTCCACCAGGTGGAATTGGAGATGCAGAACGCCGAGTTGCGGCAGGCCCGGGATAATCTGGAGGTGGCGCTGGAGAATTACACCGACCTCTACGATTTTGCGCCGGTGGGATATTTCACCCTCGCCGTGGATGGCAGCATTCAGTTTGTCAATCTCACCGGGGCGAATCTGGTCGGGATGGAGCGGACCAGGCTGGTGGGGCGGTCCCTGGCCCAGTTGTTTACCCCGGAATGGCGGCCCGCTTTTCGAGCTTTTCTCAAACAGGTTTTCGCGAGTCACGCCAAACAATCCGGCGACTTCGAATTGTTGCGCCCGGGCCAGCCGCCCCTGAACGTGAACCTCGAAGCCCAGCACTTCGCCGACCGGCCCGAATGCCGGGCCGTGATGATTGACATCACCGAACGCAAACAGGCGGAAGGCGCGCAGCGCCGCATGGAAGTCCTGGGCGGCGCGAACCTGAAACTGCGGCGCGAAATCATCCGGCGCCAGGCGGTGGAGGCATCGCTCAAGCAAAGCCAGCAGCAGCAGAGCCGCCTGCTCGCGCAATCGCGCCAGGCGCAGGCGCAGGCGCGATTCCTGTCCCGCAAGGTGCTGCGCGCGCAGGAGGAGGAGCGCAAGCGCATCAGCCGTGAATTGCATGATGTCATCGCCCAGACGTTGACGACCATCAACGTCCGGCTGGCGGCGTTGAAGAAGGACGCTTCGTTGAATGTGCACGGGATCGACCGCAGCATCGCCCGCACGCAACGCATGGTGGAAAAATCGGTGAACGTCGTGCATGCGTTCGCCCGCGAACTGCGCCCGGCGGTGCTGGATGATCTGGGCTTGATTCCCGCCCTGCACTCGTTTGTGAAACAGTTTTCCAAACGCACGCGCATCCTCGTTCACTTGAAAGTTTTTGCGGGGATCGAACGGATGGACAACACCAAGCGCACGGTGCTCTACCGCGTCGCCCAGGAGGCGCTGGCCAATGTCGCCCGCCACGCGAAGGCCGGCCGGGTGGAAGTGAACATCGAGAAGCTGGACCATTCCGCCCGCATGGAAATCAAGGACGATGGCAAATCGTTTGAAGTGTTGCGGGCGTTGAACTCCAGGGGCAACAGGCGATTGGGACTGCTCGGCATGCGGGAGCGGGTGGACATGGTCGGCGGCACTTTCGGCGTTGAATCCGCGCCCGGTCAGGGCACCATCGTCCGGGTGGAGATTCCCTTTGCCCGCCGGGCCGGGAAATCCGCGAGAAAAATATCCGGGAGATCAAAACTTAAGCGCACATGAAAAAAATCACGGTTCTGCTGGCGGAAGACCACACGATTGTCCGTGAGGGATTTCATAAGATGCTCGATCTCGAAGCTGACCTCGAGGTGGTCGGTGAAGCGCAGGACGGCCGGAAGGCGGTCGCCTTGGTGAAACAACTTCGTCCCGACGTGGTGTTGATGGACATCGCGATGCCGCTCCTCAACGGTCTGGAGGCCACGCGCCAGGTGCTCAAGGCCGTCCCCGCCACCAAGGTGCTCATGCTTTCCGCGCACAATGACGACGCCTATGTCGCCAAAGCCATGGAAATCGGTGCCCGGGGATTTCTGCTCAAACAGAGTTCATCCCACGAGGTGTGCCGGGCGATCCGGGAAGTCCAGGCGGGGAACACCTTTTTCAGTCCGTCCATCGCCGGACGTTCCGCGCGTCTCAATTTGCCGGCGTCTGGTGGCAAGGGCAGGCGCGACCGGAAAGCGGCCCGGTTGACTTCGCGCGAGATGGAAGTGCTCCAGCTGATCGCCGAGGGCAAGGCCAACAAGGAGACCGCCAGGGAACTGGGCATCAGTCTCAAGACCGTGGAGAAGCATCGCGAACATTTGATGAACAAGCTCGACATTCACGATGTCGCCGGGCTCACCCGTTACGCCATCAGCCTGGGCATCGTGGAGAGCAGTGTGCAGTTGACCATCGTCTAGCCCGCCACAGTCGGATTCGTTTTTCTCCGCCGGGATTCCTTCCAGGGGATAACACCCCATAGCCAAGGCTCTGCATTAATGGCTATAGGTGAGCTACGACTATTACCCGACAAATCAGCCGAAACTCCATCACCCCCAAAAACGGAATAATTCAATGAAAACAAATTTATCACCGATGATTGCGACACACCGCCTGCAGAAAATTCCCGCGGGACTCTTCCTGATCCTGACGGTGATGTTGTTGCATCAGAATGCGGCGGCCATTCCAACGACGGTAAACCTTGGCACGGCCTCCAGCTTTGCAGTTCTGGCTGGTGCCGGAATTACGGTCACCGGCCCAACCACGATCCGGGGAAATATCGGGACCTTTCCAACCACGACGATCACTGGCTTGGGGAACGTCACCTTGACCGGGGTGAACCGTGGCGGCGACGGGGTCACGCAACAGGCCAAAAACGATCTGGTCACCGCCTATAACGACGCCGCCGGGCGTTCCGCCAACGTCAGTTACGCCGGGGGCTTCGATCTCGTGGGGCTGACCCTGGTCCCGGGCGTTTACAATGACACCAGTTCGCTTTTTCTATCGGGCACCCTGACGCTTGACGCCCAAGGCAACCCCGATGCCGTCTGGATTTTCCAGGCCGGATCCACCCTCATCACGGCCTCCGGCAGCAAAGTGGCGCTGATCAACGGCGCTGACTCCTGCAATGTCTTCTGGCAGGTCGGCAGTTCCGCCACGCTGGGAACCGGCTCTTCCTTCATGGGGAACATTCTGGCTTTGACTTCCATCACGCTGACCACTGGCGCAATGGTGGATGGGCGGGTGTTGGCACGGAATGGCTCCGTCACCATGGACAGCAACACCACCACCGACTCGACTTGTGATACTGACACTGGCGGCGGCGGCACCGGGGTGCCGGATGCTGGCAGCACGTTGTTGCTGCTCGGCGCGGGGCTGGCACCGCTGGTTGCTTTGCGCCGCCGCATCGCCTGCCTGGAATATGCGCCGCAGGTGATTTCATCAAACAGCGCGCAGGCATCCTGAAAATTATTTTGCAGCCGCCAGGGGTGTCGTGGATTTGGATTGGCGAAAAAATAAAATATGGGTAATCCACCGTATATCGTCGCCAAAGGGCTCGCATTATCGTCATTCGGTGAAAGTGAAAAAAGCCTCGCAGTCGGGGGGCCCGACTCGGGCCGCTTTTAATCGCCGGTCCAATTCAGCACCCCGCATTCTGGTGGTGGATGACAACGTGGACATCCGCCGGCTCAACACGGAGGTGTTGATTCACGCCGGCTACAAGGTGGATGCTGCCGACGATGGCGCGGTGGCCTGGACGGCGCTGCAGCTGTTCGATTATGCCCTGCTGATCACGGACCACGAAATGCCAACGGTGACGGGTGTGGAGTTGATCATGAAGTTGCGCGTCGAAGACATGAAGCTGCCCGTGGTGCTGATGTCGGGCACGATTCCAACTGAGGTATTAAACCAGCACCCCTGGCTGCAAATCCAAGCCACGCTGGTGAAACCCTATTCCGTCCCGGAACTCCTGACCACGGTGAAAAATGTGCTGCGGCCAGGCCGCCACACCCGCGCGCCCGCCGGTCCGCCGCAAAACTGGCAGCGCCTGCCGGCCGCCAACCACTCGCGGATTTCCTGACGCGCCACTTGGCGGCCAGTTAATCTTCCATCCCCCACCATTAAAATGCCGCCAATAGACATTGCGACCATCAAGTTAAAAAAAATCCTGCTGGTCGAAGAAGATCCCCAGGATGCGGAACTCACGCTGGCTGCGCTGGAAGAAAGCCATCTGGCCAGCCAGGTCGCCGTCGTCCGCGACAGCGAGGAGGCGTTGGATTACCTGTATTGCCGGGGCAAACACAGCGGTCGCCCGCCGGGCGATCCGATTCTGTTGTTGCTCGACAGCAAAATGCCGAAGGCCAGCAGTCTGCGGGTGCTGAAGACGATCAAGGTGGACGAGCAATTGAAATCCATTCCCGTGGTGGCGCTCACATCCGCGCGCGAAGCCCCGGCCGTGGCCGAGTTATACAAACACGGCGTCATTGCTTATGTGGTGAAGCCGGCGGATTTCACGGAGTTCATGAAGGCGATCAAACAGCTGGGACTCTTTTGGGCGGACGCCAGGAAGCCAACGGCCGCCAGTTCGGCCGTTGCCCCGCTGGCCCAACTTGGCGCCGCCGTTCAATAAGAGCCGCCAGCCGGGTTGAGCATATTGACTCAAAGACGCCGCATTTTCGCCGCGCAATCTACGTCAAGCCTTTGCCAAAAAGTGATTGGAAGAATTCCGCGTCCGGGGCGAGTGTGGTTCACACTATGAAAAAGCTCGCACTTCTCGCACTCCCGGCGGCCTTCGCGCTCGCTTTCACCACCAACGCCTTTGCCGCCGACGGCAAGACGGTTTATGCCGACAGCTGTGCCAAATGCCACGGCGACGATGGCAAAGGCGCCACCAAGATGGGCCAGAAACTCGGCGCGCGTGATTACACCGATGCCACCGTGCAGGCGGCCTTCACTGACGACCAGGCGTTCAAATCCATCAAGGAAGGCATGAAGAAAGACGACAAAACCTTGATGAAGCCGTCGGAGCTTCCGGATGACGACATCAAGGCCTCCGTCACCTACCTGCGGACGTTCAAGAAATAAACGCGATCAGGTCGAGATGAAGCCGGAGAATCTGTCCGGCGCGGGCGGCGCGCTGCGTGAACTGGGTTTGATTTAGCGCGCGAAAAGTTTTTGACACGAATTGCCCGAAGCCAGCCCAGCGGGCCGAAAAGATGAAACCCCACAATTTCACCTGCCGGAAATCATCGCGCCCAAAATTCTTCTCCCTCTCCGCGGCACGCCGGTCCGGTGGATCAGCTCTTCGAAGGCTTCCGCAGCGGGGCGGTCATCCGCCCGTGCCGGGTGACGGAAAGCGGTGAATTGACCTGCGCGAGCGGAGTTGCACTCGTTGTATTGGACGGCGCCTCATCCGCAAGCAGGACGGTGCGGTAAAATCGTTGTTCAAACTGCCTGGAATTGTTGTCCACGAAGGTGAAGGGCGCGATGCTGGTCGCCACGCGAACCCAGTTCACCAGATCCACCGAGGCTTCCACTGCGAAGTTGGTGCCGGATCCGCCGGGAACGGTGAAACTAAAACTTCCGGCGGACGAAACAACGTTGCCCAACACGACGGGCAGCCCCGACGGGTTTGCCGGCACCGTATAGACCGCCTCATTGGAAGGCACGCTCTCATCGCCGGCAGTGTTGTAACAGGTCACCACAAAATAGTAGGTGGTTCCCGCGCCCAGGCTGGAAAGGGTCGCACTGTTGGTATTGCCCAAATAAATCCTGCTGGTGTAAACGCCGCTGGCAGCGCCGTAAAGAATCGAGTAACCCGCGATGTCCGGACTGGGGCTTGGAATCCACGTCAAGATGACGCTGCCGGTCGGCAGCGCCGCCAGCATGGGCATGCTCCAAAGAATCACCAGAGCCGCTCCCAATCTTTGCAGCCAGGCTCTGGCGGGTGTTTTGTGTTCCAAGGGACCGGCGTTGGTTGCCGGATTTAACAGGGGCTTTTGGAAAATCATTGCCGGGGTGAACCGAGTGGAAGAAATTCATCCGGCCGGAGGGCTTCACTTGGGGTGGGTGTTACCGTGTGCGGCTGAGCGTCAGATACAGACCATTCAGTTGTGATGTTCATAAATATTTTTGTCGGGACCTGCCCTCAGCGAGACGCGTGCCATCGCGAATGAATTTTCGCTTCTTTCGGTTCGAGGGCTGGGACCGGATCACCAACTGGATTGAAATCGTTCCGGAGTTGACGGAGCGGATCCGGACCGGGCGGAGAAAACTTGTCCTCGTTCATAGTCGTTTACAGCATAACAGCCACGGGTGAACTTTTTTCAAACGTTCACTTGCTGTCTCAGATTGCGAACGCAACGGAGGCGGGAATTATTTTTAAAAATAATTTTGCCGGAGGAGTTGTGGTTCCCGCCCCCTCTTTCAGCAGGCAATCAATTATTCTCCACAGGCAATTTTTTGATCACCGCCGCGGATGATCCGCGCGCGGGCGGGTTGCAGGCGGGAGAGCTAATCACAGAGCCGGCGAAGGAGGACGAATTGGTTTTCAGGTGGAAATCATTTCACCGCCGGATCCGACGAACCGGGTGAAAATTTTTCGACATGAATTAAAACGAATTCGCAGGTCGCAGAGGTCTTGCGCAGGCTGGCGCCGGCAGAACTTCGCTCAAGCCTGGCAAGTGTTCTTAAAAATTCAGTTCATTCTGCCGGAACTCCGTGTCTGCGCGTGCTGGCGGTCAGTGCTTTGGCATCCCGGCCATGAATTCTTTGGCGTTGGCGGCAATCTGTTCCGGCGTGTAGTCGTGCCGGTGCGTGGCGATGGCCCATTGATGGCCAAACGGATCTTCCACCACGCCGTAATGGTCGCCCCAAAACGTATCGGAGACGGGCATTCGCACCGTGCAACCGGCTTTAACGGCGCGGTCGAAGGCGGCGTCGGCATCCGCGAGGTAAACGTGCAGATAGACGCTGGTGCCGCCGCGGCTTTTGGGCGAAAGGTAGTTCGGCGGCATTTCGCTGCCGAGCATGAGGATGGAATTGCCGATCGTCAGTTGGGCATGCATCACGTTTTTGCCATCGGGCGTCATGAGCCGCGCATTTTCCTTCGCGCCGAAAGCATTTTTATAAAACTCAATCGCCGCCACGCCGTCGGTTACGACGATATGCGGCGTGAGCGTGTGGAAGCCATCGGGTATCGGTTTGGTCATGATTATTCCTGAATTTGAATTTCCAGAAACGTTTCATCGCGCGGGCGGAAATGCAAGCATGTTGTTGGTGATTGGAGGACGATCGCGCATCTTTGCCCTTGTCCGTCGCGTTGGCGGACGATTATTCTCCGTTCGTCGCCATAAAACCACATTTCCATCAGCCTATGAAACGACTGTTATTCGCCTTGTGCCTCACGCTGCTCGTTGCCCCGGCGCTAAAAGCGCAAAACGTTTCCAAGGAAGAGGTCAACTCGGCGGTGAAGTATCTCCAGAAAACGGAAGCCGGTGTTTTGGCGGCCACCAAAGGTTTGTCAGAAGCGCAGTGGAATTTCAAGCCGGCCACCAACCGCTGGTCGGTGGCCGAGGTGACCGAGCACATTGCCGCCGCCGAAGATTTTCTGATGAACCTGATTCAGGAGCAGGTGATGAAGGCTCCGGGGCGCACCAACGCCGTTGACGCCAAGGTCATTGATGAATTCGTGCTCAAGGCCATACCCGACCGCACGGTCAAAGCACAAGCGCCCGAGCCGCTGCAACCGGACAACCGTTTCGGCTCGCCGCAAGCGAGCTTGAAACATTTCAAGGCCAGCCGCGCCAGGACCATCTCTTTCCTGGAAACAACCAAGGATTTGCGCGGGCACGCGATCACCAGTCCGCTCGGCAAAGAACTCGACGGCTATGAGTGGGTGCTGTTCATCGCCGCGCACAGCGAACGCCACACGAAGCAGATTGAGGAGGTGAAGGCGGACCCGAACTTCCCGAAGAAATAGCCGGACGGGAATTCCTTGCCGGGTCGGTTCCGCTTCACGGCAGGGGAGTGCAAAGCTCGACGAGGAAGCCGGAGTTGTCCCGGACGTAGGCGACGGTCTGTCCCCACGGCTTGGTCGCCGGTTCGCTGACGGCGGTCGCGCCGGCTTTGAGTGCGCGCTGAAACAACGCCGGAACATCGGGTGTGGTCAGGGCGATCTCCATTCCCAGCGGTGGCTGGTCCGGCGCGGCGGCCACGACGGGCTGTTTCAAATGCCCGGTTGCCAGGACCACGCTGGCGAAGGCCAGTCGGGTCGCGCCGGTTTCCAATTCGCCATAAGCCTTGCCGTTGTCGTCGTGGAAAAAACGGCGGGCCAGTCCGAACGCCTTTTCATAAAAGGCGAGGCTGGCGGCGACATCGCTCACATATAAGATCACGTAGCCAAGGGCAGGTGGGGTCATGGTTTTATTGAGCCAGAAGCGCCGGAATATTAAAGGATAATTTTTTCGCCGGCTGGCGGATTTCAAGCGGCTTTTTTATGGCCCTAAAGTTCCATTCGATTGCCACCGGAATTCGTGTATGGTCAAGCTTGGGTTAGGCTTGAATGTTCTCATTATGCTGAATCTATTCGAGGCCATCCGCACGAATCCGAGCTATAACAAGCTCGAGATCGGCGATTTTTTGTTTGTTGAATACACCTGCGGCGCCAGCGAGGAAAAGCTCCCGAATTGGACGGACACGGATTATCTCATGCACGTGGTCACGGGGGCAAAAACCTGGCACACGATGGATGGCGTTTGCAAAGCCGAGCCCGGCGAGACGCTGTTCGTCAAAAAAGGCGCGACCATCGTGGAACAACATTTCGAGACGGAAGTCTGCATGCTGACGTTTTTCATTCCCGATGCGCTGGTGCGCAGCACGGTGCGGGAAATGGGCGGCAGTGCCGGCGTTAAAACTTCCGGCGTGAAACCGATCAGATCCGCCGCGCGGGTGGAAAATGATGTCGGGCTGACCGCGTTCTTCCAATCCATGCGCACCTATTTTTCCGGCCGGGAAAAGCCCTCGGAACCCTTGCTGCGATTGAAGCTGAAGGAATTGATTGTCGGCGTCCTCACCGGCGGAAAAAATCCCGCGCTGGCCGCCTATTTCCACCAGATCGGTGAAAGCGACGCGCCTTTGGTGAAGGAGATCATGGAATCGAATTTTCGATTCAATCTTTCGCTGGAAGAATACGCGAAGCTTTGTCATCGCAGCCTGTCCTCCTTCAAGCGTGATTTCCAGGAGCACTTTCAGGAATCGCCCGGCAAATGGTTGCTCCAAAAGCGCCTCGATTATTCCGCCGCGTTGCTGCGCAGTTCCCGGATGAACGTCACGGAGATCGCGTTTGAAAGCGGGTTTGAGGACGTTTCCCATTTCAGCCGTGTTTTCAAGGAGCGGTTCGACGTGCCGCCGCTGTCCTATCGGCAGACCGCCCCGGCCGCCTATTGAGGCTCGCGCAATACGGTGACGGGCTTCAGCCCGCTTGGACGGCCGAGGACGCGAGGCGCATCAAATGCCCGGCCCGCTTGCATGTTGGACGGTGAAGCGGCGTGAACGCCGCGCGCCAATCGCGCCGGGTTTTTGTCACTCTCATTTGCGGGGCTCAATAGTGGGCTTCCCAGTCAAATGATTGAGCCGTGCAGCAAAGCACGGCTCTTTTGTTTTTGTCATGATGATTCCCGTAATACAGCCGGAATCAATGATGCCAACACGAACCGTTAAATCTGTTTATTTAAACGAAAGCCCGGCCGGGCGGCATGCTCCATCCCGGCTTTTGTTGAGTGGGCCGGAAGACCCATTTCGGATCGTGACGCAAAATGCAAAACTATCAAAATGAATCCAACCGCTTCTGAACTATGAATGACAAAGAAAACCTGACCCAACGGAGAGCCGGCCAAGACAGGGACGCTTATCTCAATGCCGCGACCATCCCCAATCTCGAAGCCGTCAAAGCGAAGCAGAAGGCGACGTGGGAAGCCGGCGACTTCGGCCAGATCGCCCGCACCATCGAAACTGTCGCCGGGGAATTCATGGCGCGGCAACTCCTCCAGCCCGGCACGCACGTGCTCGACGTCGCCTGCGGCACGGGGAACCTCGCGGTCATCGCGGCCCGCCACGGTTGCCCGGTCTGGGGCATCGACATCGTGCGCAACCTCATTTGCCAGGCCCGCATCCGTGCAGCCGAGGAAGGGTTGCGCATCAATTTCATGGAAGCGGACGCCGAGGCGCTACCGTTTGATGTCGGGCAGTTCGATCTTGTGGTGAGCATGTTCGGCGTGATGTTCACGCCGCGACCCCATGTCGCCGCCGCCGAGTTGCTGCGCGTGACCCGGCCCGGCGGGCGGGTCGCGCTGGCCAACTGGACACCCGAAGGGTTCATCGGGAAAATGTTCAATGTCTTCAAAGCGCATCTGCCGCCGCCGCCCGCCGGCGTCCCGTCGCCGATGGGTTGGGGTGACGAGGCCACGGTGCGTTCGCGGCTCGCGCACGGTTTCACAGACGTGCGTCTCACTCGGCGAATCGCGTTGATGCGCTATCCGTTCCCGCCGGCGGAAACCGTCGAGTTCTTCCGCCAATACTATGGCCCGACGCAAAAGGCGTTTGCCGCGCTCGAGGTCTCCGCGCAGGACGCACTGCGGCGGGAGTTGGTTGAACTCCAAACCGCCAACAACCTCGCCAAAACTCCCGGCACGACTGAAGTCGCCGCCGAATATCTGGAGGTGGTTGCAGTGCGAATTTGAAATTATCGGGGAACAATCGACGAAGTTGCACCTCTCAATCAAACACCATGAATAACAATAGCGGATCACCGATTTCGCAAACGGACGGCATCACGGCTGAGCGGCAAGTTGCGTGCATTCATCGCCGTATCTGGTCATTTTTTTTGGCCGTGCTGGTTCTGGCAGGTTTCGTGGCTGCGATCCCAGCGCAGGAAGTTTCCATTCCTGACCCGGACCTGAACGCCGCCGTCCGTGAAGCGTTGCAAAAACCCGCCGGCCCGGTCACGCAGCAGGACATGCTCGGCCTGACAAACCTGTCTGCCATCTCCCGGAACATCACCAATCTGCAAGGGCTGGAGGCCGCTCATAATTTGAGCACGCTTGTCCTTGATGACAATCACATCACGGACGCTTTCTTTCCGGACGTGCTGACGAATCTTTCCAAGCTGGCCGTTCTTGACCTCAGCGAAAACTTAATCACCAATCTCACCCTGCCCAATGCGCTGACGAATCTGACGAAACTGCGCGCCGAAAACGGACGATTGGCCCGGCTCGCCTTGCCGGCTGCGGGTTTGACGAGCTTGACCAATCTTAGCCTCGGGTTCAACCAACTACCCAGTCTGACCTTGGCCGCTGACATGACGAACCTGAGCGTCCTCAGTCTCTATCAGAATCAGCTTACAAACCTGACCTTGCCCCCGACACTGGCCCACTTGAGCTGGCTCGATCTCTCCGGCAACCATCTCTCCGGTCTAAACCTTCCTGCGGGTCTGACTAAATTGGGAGTTCTGATTGTCAGCGATAATTTACTGACTAATTTCACATTGCCTCCGGATCTGACGAATTTGACCACGTTGTTTCTGGATGGCAACCTGCTCACGACCTTCGTGCTATCCGAACCGCTGGCGACCACGACTTTGGCCGGCACAGTCGCGACTCTGGAAAGTCAGGGCGTCTCCGTGTTCACTTATCCGCTGACCGCCCAATTGGTCAAACCACTGCCGCTCATCGGCGCGTTCAAGTTCGGCATCACCGGACCGCCGGGGGTCTACGTGATTCTTGGCTCCACAAATCTCTCGACTTGGAGCGCGGTGGGTGTTGCAACCAACCCGCTTGGCAGCGTCAACTTCCACGATGTAATCACCAACGCCCCGCCGCGAAAATTTTACCGTGCGGTGCTGCAAGCCCCGCCCACAAACATGGTCTTCATTCCGGCCAATACATTCATCATGGGCAGTCCGGCGAATGAACTGCATCGCGACGTCAACGAAGGGCCGCAAACCACCGTGACCCTCACTCACGGCTACTGGATCGGGAAATATGAAGTGACGCAGGGAGAATATCTCTCCGTCATGGCGACCAACCCGAGCTTCTTTCCGGGCGACCTCAGCCGTCCCATCTCCAGCGTGAGCTGGCCCGACGCCACCAACTATTGCTGGATGCTGACGCAGCGGGAACTTGCGGCCGGACGCATTTCTCCCGGCAGCCATTATCGTCTCCCGACGGAAGCGGAGTGGGAATGCGCCGCCCGCGCCGGCACTTCGACGCGGTTCAGCTACGGAGACGATCCCGACTACGCCAGCCTGACGAATCACGCGTGGTATTATTTGAACGGCGGCCTCACCGTTCACCCGGTCGGGCAGAAGCTTCCCAATCCCTGGGGACTTTACGACCTGGAAGGGAATGTCTGGGAATGGTGCCAGGATTGGCTCGGCGATTTGCCCGGCGGAACGGTGACCGACCCGCAAGGGCCGGCTACCAATCCGATCGGATGGAAAGTCATTCGCGGCGGCGGCTACGATTTCGGTGAGTCGGACTGCCGGTCGGCGCGCCGCTATTTCTATCCCAATCATCCCGCGCTCAACGATACGAACCTCGGCTTCCGGGTGGTGCTTGTCACGGAACCGTGATTAGGCACGCCCGTTTCAAATGGAAACCGACATGGGCAGCACCGTGAGACGGCGTCGAAATTTTCAAACCGGCGTGTGTCGTGGTCCCGCCTTGGGCGGGCCTAAACAAACAAACAACAAAAACGGGGCCTCCGCGCCCCAACAACAAACAAACGCAATGAAAACAAAGACAACACATCAGTCAAAATGGATTCGCACCGGCGCATGGCTGCCGGTCCTGGCCGGCCTGGCTTTGGCCGCTGCGTCCACCGCCTCCGCCCTCGCCGCCGACAAGCGCGCCCCCGAGGTCCCGGATACCATCGCCGTGCCGGACGGCAACAAGGTTCACTTCCACGGCTACGCCGTGGGCTTCCAGATCTACACCTGGAATGGCGCCAGTTGGGGAGCCGCCGTGCCCGACGCCACCTTGTTCGATGACGAAGGCAACGTCGTGGCGATTCACTACGCCGGCCCGACGTGGGAGAGCAACAGTGGCAGTAAAGTGGTGGGGGCGCTGCCTCCGAAGAGTGTCATCGTGGATTCTGATTCCATCCCGTGGCTGCGGCTTGACGCAGTCACCGCGAAAACCACCGGCCCCGGGATCTTCGCGAACACAACTTACATCCAGCGGGTGAACACGGCCGGCGGCAAGGCACCCTCGGCGGCCGGCACGGTGATCGGGCAGATCGCCAGCGTCCCTTACACCGCCGATTACTTCTTCTTCCGAAAGGCCAACAACTGATGATTTACGCTCCCCCGGTCAAAGCCCAACGACTTTGACCGGGAAACAAAACCAAGTTTCAAAAAATGATCCAAAACCAACCACAACCAAACACATGTATAAAAAAGAAAATCTGACCAGGATTGCGAAGATGAACCAACTCGCGCCGGAATTGATGAAGGCCTTCTGGGCCTTCGACAAGGCTGCCGTCGCCGCCGGGGCGATCCCGGTGAAATACAAGGAACTGATCGCCGTCGGCGTGGCGCTCACCACGCAATGTCCGTATTGCATCGGCATCCACACCGACAACGCGCGCAAGGCCGGAGCCACCGAAACCGAACTGACCGAGGCCGCCATGGTTGCCGCCTCCCTGCGGGCAGGAGCCGCTGTGACGCACGCCACCCACGCTCTGACCGATTGAACTGACACTCCTTCAAATGCCCACAGCATGAAACAATCATCCTTATTCCATCGCACCGCCGTGCTGCTTTACGGCGTGATCGCCTACGCGGTCTTTTTCGTGACCTTCTGCTACACGCCCGGCTTCGTCGGCAATTTCTTTGTGCCGAAGTCCATTGATGCGCCGCCCACCACCTCCTTCGGCCTGGCGCTGCTCGTAAACCTCGGCCTGCTCATGCTCTTTGCCGTGCAGCATAGCGTGATGGCCCGCCCGTTCTTCAAGCGCTGGTTCACCCGGATCATCCCCGAGGCTGCCGAGCGCAGCACTTACACGCTGCTCTCCTCGCTCTGCCTCAACGCGCTTTTCTGGTTCTGGCAGCCGATGGGCGGCATCATCTGGCAGGTGGATAATGCGGTCGGCCGCGCCCTACTATTGGTTGGTCTGGCCTCTGGCTGGCTGCTGGTGCTCGCGGTCAGTTTCATGATCAACCACTTTGACCTCTTCGGTCTCCGGCAGGTGTGGTTGCATTTTCGCAACCGGCCCTACACCGCCGTGAAGTTTTCCACGCCCGGGCTTTACAAGCTCGTGCGGCATCCGCTCTACGTCGGCTGGCTGCTCCTCTTCTGGTGCACCCCGACCATGACGATCGCGCATCTGTTTTTCGCCGTCATGACCACGGGCTACATCCTGGTGGGATTGTGTTTTGAGGAACGCGACCTGCAGGATGCGCATCCGGAATATGCCGACTACAAACGCAACACCCCCGCGTTCGTGCCGCGCGTCGGCAACAATCCTGCGACGACCAGTCGGCCAGCAACCGGGGCGAGTGAAGCTTAATTGGATAACCACAAACCTCAGCGCAGAATATGACGAACAGTTCCCGCCGACTGTTTTACATCAATCCAACCGATTGGACTTGGTGGGCATGGACCGTTACCACCGTCCTGCTGATCATGGGATTGTCTGGCTTCAACCCAGCCTTCAGCGCCGCCATGGCGGTAACGGCGGGGCAGGGAATCATACTGCTCGTCCGCGACCGCAGTCCGGCGGCAATTTCCGTTCAGCTTCGGGCGGCTTATCTCCTGCTCATGCTGATCAGTTATCCGTCACCGATGCGCTGGTTTTATTGGCTGCTGGTGGTGGGAACCATTGCCCTCATCGTCTTTGGTTATTGCACAATGGCGCGCCTCCTTTCGCTGTTGCCGTGGAACAGCCGGGAAACTTACACCTTGGAGCGTTTGCGCCGGACATTCTTTTCCGCTCCCGACCTTGATCGGCTTTCAACCGATTCGGCGGCGGCGGGCTGCGCGGGTGGATTATGCACGATCAAGGCGCAGGTTGCACCGCCAGCCGCAGACACCCTTGTGATTCACCCGAAACTGCCTGGTCATGCGAGCAGCGAACCTGACGTTCCAGCGACCTGCCCAGTCAAATGATTGAGCCGCGCAGCCAAGCAGATCGGTGCCACCGGTCGTATCGTTATCCAGCTGGACGCTCACTTAAAAGTTGCGGTGATCGTTCTAAAATTAAAGCAATGCAAACAACCAATAACCGACTGAAAAATCATGCCGTCAGCCAATCTGTTGCCAACCGCGCCGGTCTTGCCGTGCCTTAAATCCACGTTCGAGTTCAAGGATCTGGCGCTGATGTCAGCGCTGATACCGCCTGCGGGATTTTCCCCGCAGCCGGCGAGTGCTTCCGCAGTTGCCCGGCAACGCGCCGGAGCGCCGTTGATCTATGTGGTGGACAATGAGCAGCACTTGACGGAACTCTACACCGTCCTGCTGGAAGTGACCGGTTGCCGCGTGCGGGCCTTCAATGATCGCAACGAGGCGTTGGCCGCCTTGAAACGGCAGGAGCAGAAGCCGGATCTTCTGATCATGGACCACCTCGGGAATTCGCTCTCGACGGACCGGTTCATGAAACTTTGTCTCCAGGTTTATCCCGGCCTCCGGATTCTGATGGCCAGCGGTCTGAATCAACATCATCTGCGGTTTGGTTCCGTGCGACCGGACCGCTTTTTACAAAAACCGTTCACGCCCGACGAGTTTTTGCGCGAGGTGAAAGCCGCATTGAACGCCAGCCCGGACGGTGTATCGTCCGGCGTCGAATTCAACTCCGGTCATTGATGCCGGCTGTTCGATATGCGAAACCAGCTGATCCACCAAAGGGCAGGGCAGTCGGGCTGCAAACGCCTTGCGTCCGCAGCACGTTGGCAAGCCACCAAGGCTGAAAATCTTTTCCCTCTCCGCCTCGAACGGGAAGAGAATTCTCCGAACTGATAGTTCGCGCTTTGAACCCCTGAACCCCCTCACCCGGCCTTTGGCCACCCTCTCCCCCACCGGGGGAGAGGGCAGGGTGAGGGGGCGCTCCGCTGGCTTCTATTTCCAACGCCGCGATTGACTTCCGTCAACCGCGGGTGTTCACTCCGCCTGCTCCGGCGGGGTTAATGAGCGGCCACCAACAAGCACTGTTGTCACTCATTGCGAATGTGACTCAGCAGATGCAGATCTGTTCTCGGCCGTGCTCAACTATCGGCCTCGCTTCGGGGCACCAATTTTGGGAGACGCATGAAATATGGAAATTCAACCGCGAACCACGCCAAACAAAGATTCAAGCAATGGTGACAAGAACTCCATACCGGGTGAAGCCGCCCAATCCTCGGACCGCGAGTTGTCCCAACTCGCAGCGCGTCATTTGTCATGGTCGCACGGACAGTTCGCGCGTCGTGGTTGCAATCCACCTGCTGCGCGTTGGGACAACGCGCGGTCCGCTGCAGTTGCGGCGTCAGCCGCGTTAGGTCCCTCCGCGTTCATCCGCGGTTAAAATTTTTTATGGCCAGCAAGAAAATCGAAATCATCATCAAGGACACGCATCGCGGCCTCTGGTATGAGGACGGCGTGCTCACCAAAACCCTCGAAGCCGGACGCTACGAGATTCCCAAGAACCAAGGCGTCTTCGGCCGCACCGGCCCGCTCGTGGAAGTCACGCTCGTGGACATCCATCAGGCGCTGTTTTGCAATAACGAAGACTGGTCCGACCCGAAGACGCGCATCTGGTTTCTGCCCGCCGGTGAAGGATATTTCGGCGCGGTGTATGTAGATGGCGTGGATTCTATCGAGCAAGCTCGGGCTGCCAGGAATAGCAGGAGTATTAAAACGTGAAAACATGGCTTTCATTTCTATTGTCAATCGCCTTGAGCGCCGCCGCGCTGCAGGGACAAATTTATCATTGGACAACCATTGCCGGAAATGCCGGTTGGGGCTTTGCTGACGGGACAAACAGCGACGGGCATTTTTCGGCCCCTGTCGGAATCGCCGCCGACCAGAATGGCAATCTTTTCGTGGCGGATTATCGAGCGAACACGATCCGCAAAATCACACCGGTTGGCACGAATTGGGTGGTGAGCACTTTGGCGGGTTCGCCCGGTGTTCAAGGTGGTGCCGATGGCACGAATGACAGCGCTCAGTTCTACAGCCCGGTGGGAATCGCTGTGGACTCGCCGGGCAATCTTTACGTGGGAGATTGCTACAACTACGTGGTGCGCAAATTGACGCGGGACGGAACGAACTGGGCAGTGACGACGATCGCCGGCAAAACGCGGACTTCGGGAAATGTGGATGGCACCAACAGTGCGGCGCGTTTCAGTTTTGTTTACGGGGTTGCCGTTGATGCGAATGGAAATGTCTATGTGGCGGATGGCAACAATTCGATTCGCAAGATCACGCCGATGGGGACGAATTGGGTGGTCACGACCATTGCCAAACTCGGTGTGTATCCTGACGGTCTGACGATTGATCCTCAGGGAAATCTTTACGAAACGGACCGCAGTCATACGGTTCTCAAAATTTCTCCGGTCGGAACGAACTGGGTCGTGAGCGTTCTTGCCGGGGCGGCCTATAGTAGTGGCAGTGGTGACGGAACAAATGGCAATGCGCGATTTATGTATCCAGCCGGGCTTTGGGCTGACGGCCAAGGCCACGTTCTGGTTGCGGACAGCAATAATCACACGCTGCGTTATCTGACTCAGGATGGGACCAATTGGATCGTTACGACGATTGGCGGTCTGGCCGGAACATTTGGCGATGTGAACGGAACCAACACGGCCACGCGATTTTATTATCCCAAAGATATTGCCGTGGGAACGGACGGCACATTCTATATAACCGATGACCTGAATTATTGCATTCGCAGCCTTCGGCTGGACGGAACCAATTGGATTGTGGGAACCATCGCGGGAAGTGGTGGCCCCGGCAGTGCCGACGGCACGAACAATCAGGCACGCTTCAATCAACCGTGGGCGGTGACCATCGGCAACGGGGATTTGTATGTGGCGGACAAGAACAACAACGTCGTTCGCAAACTCACCCGAGACGGCACAAACTGGGTGGTCAGCTCCATCGCCGGCAAAGCGGGATCTCCCGGTTTTGTGAACGGCACAAATAGCATTGCCCGTTTCAGTTCGCCGGAAGGAATCGCCGCAGACGCCGGCGGCAACCTTTATGTGGCGGACGCGGTCAACGGTTCAATTCGCAAGATTTCACCGCAAGACACCAATTGGGTTGTCAGCACGGTGAGCAGCGGCTTTTCCAATCCGGGCGGAGTTGCCGTTGATTCGTTCACCAACATCTACGTGTCGGATACTGGCAATCACCGAATCTGCCAGTTGTCTCCGAACGGAGCCAATTGGGCGCTCACGACGCTGGCCGGAAGATCGGGATATTCTGGATACCTCGATGGAACCAATGGCGACGCGCGTTTTGATTGGCCGCGTGGGATTGCTTTGGACGGCGCGGGAAACTTGTTTGTCGGTGAGGACATTAACAAAGTCGTAAGGAAGATCACCCCGATGGGAACGAATTGGGTCGTAACGACGATTGCCGGCACTTACGGATATCTCGGCGGCGACGATGGCACCAATGGCGATGCCCACTTCGATGGTCCTTACGGTTTCTCCGTCAACCGAGCGGGAGCGATATTCGTCACCGATTATCTCAATGACACGATCCGAAAGATCACACCAGTCGGCACGAATTGGGTGGTGACGACACTTGGGGGAAAAGCGGCTGTCATCGGGCAGTCGGACTTTATCGGGACTGCTGATGGCACAAACAGCGAGGCTCGCTTTAATTTACCCACCGGAATCGCAGTAGACGCGAACGACCATATTTTTGTAACTGACTCTTCGAATAATACCATTCGTGAAGGATTTCCATTCCTGGTGTCGTTTGGAAATGTTTCGCAGCAGAATGGAGCTTTCACAATGACCTGGCCTGCCTACCTCGGCCAGGTATTTCAATTGCAGTCAACCACGGACCTGCTAGGGGGCTGGAACAATTTTGGCAATCCGATTACCGCACAGGATTTGAGTGTGACTGCCACGGATACCGTTACCAACAAGCAACGTTTCTATCGGGTCCAAGTGATTCAGTAACTGGAAAGTATGAAAATGATCTGCAGGAAAGGAAACTGATAATGAAATTGCTGAGCTTCCTGACAAATTTTCCTTCGCAAGGCCTGACTTTGGTGCTGGTGGGTTTCTCCTTCGCGGCCATGTCGGTGCGGGCCTGCACCATCTTCGTTCTGACCGACACCAATCGCGCGCTGTTTTGCAACAACGAAGACTGGTCGGACCCGAAGACGCGCATCTGGTTTCTGCCCGCCGGTGAGGGCTGTTTCGGCGCGGTGTATGTCGGCTTCGCGAATGGTTACGCGCAGGGCGGCATGAACACGGAGGGGCTGGCCTTCGATTGGGTGGGTGGTTACACGGAGAAATGGGCACTAGACAGAAAGCTGCCAGAGGTGCGTTACAATTCCGGCCAGCGGATGCTGGAGACCTGCGCGACGATTGATCAGGCCGTCGCGTTCTTTCGCAGTCATTTTGAATCCGGATTCTGGCGCGCGAAAATTCTCGTGGCGGACCGGTCGGGCGCTTCGGTCATCATCGGCGCCCGGGACGGCAAGCTGCTGGTGGAGCAGGACGACCGTTGTCGCGGGTTCGGTTATGGACAACGGCCGCTGGATGCCGCGCTCGCGAAAAATCCCCAGGTCACCGTGGCGGAGGGCTTCAGCATTTTGAAGGATTCCCGGCAAGGCGGCGATTACTCGACGAAGTATTCGAACATCTTCGATTTGAAGTCCGGCGATATTTTTCTCTTCCCGTTTCCGGGTCGGGATGACGAGGTGAAGTTGAATCTCGCGGCGGAACTCAAGAAAGGGAGTCATTACTACGAGTTGCCGCGGATCCAGGAGCAACTGGCGCTGGCACCGCTGCCCCTGCCGTTGAACATGGAGCGGCTGGCGGTTGACAAATACAAACCGATTCCGGACCAGGAGCCGGAAATGACCGCGCATTTGCGGGCGACGATTCACGACGCGGGCGAAGGCATCCTGCATCCCGAGGATTGCACAGACGAATTCTGGAAGGCGGAGGTTGCGCCCAAACAGAAGGAAATCAAGGATTCTGTAAAGCGTCTCGGCGATTTGATGGCGATTGATCTGGTGGACCGCAGTGATGACCACGGGCTGCGCGTCTATCGGTATCGGGTGGACTTCGCCAATGCCATTATTCTCCAACGTTACGTTTTCAACGCGCAAAACAAAATCGTCACGAACGGAACGGAGGCGGTGGAATTGAAACAACATTTCCTCATGCCGCCCGCGCAAGAAGACGTGCCCGTGGTCGGCATTGGCGTCGCGCTGCGCGCGGACAAAGGCAACATCATCATGCAGGAAATCATTCCCGGTTCGCCCGCCGCCGCGCAGCAGGACATCCATGCCGGCGATCGCATCCTCGCGATTGCCCAGGACGACGGACCCACCATGGACACAAAAGACCTGAAGCTCGAAAAGGTGGCGGAGTTGATTCGCGGTCCGGCCGGCACCACGGTCCGGCTGACCATCGCTGGAGAAGACGATGCCCACGCCCGCACCGTGAGTGTTGTCCGGGCGGAATTGAAACTGCCGCTGCATTGATTCTATGTGGCTCTTCACCCGTAAATCAAAAGAGCCGATGCCGTTGGTTTCCGTGCGGCAGGCGTTGGACCAGCTTGCCGCGCTCGGCATCTGCCGGCGCTCCGGCATTTCGGAAGATGACCTGTTGCTGTCGCTCGAAGGCACGCTGGATTCGCCAGTGGATTGGGTCAATTTGTTATGCGTGCTGGGCGAAGACGTGCAGCGCGCCGGGCATCAACCCATGTCGGACGACATCTGGCACCTCGATGCGGAATGCATTGTGGAGGACGGCGACTATGTGGAGTTGCTGAAACGGTTCGTGATCCTGGCCAAGGGTCAACTGCCGCTCATTGACCTACGCGATCATGTGGATATCGAAAATGGCGAGGCGTGGGTGGAGTTCACGCTGGACGGCCAGCCGGTGCATTGGGATCTGGAAGTGAGCGACGACTGGCTCGCGCCGGAGCTTTATACGCGCTTGCAGGAACTGGTGGCCGCGCGCGCCGGCGGGAAGAAATTTTTCATCGTCGCGCTGGGGCAGGATTCGCTCCTGTGCTTTGGCGATGCCGCGATGAAAGAGGCGTTATCCCAGTTGAGCGGTCTGAAATTTCAATGGGAGTGAAATGAAAACCCGCGTCGAAGCCGGAACCGACATGGCGATGATTGGTGCCTGGGATGCGGGCCGGAACGATGCCGCGCTCGCCGGTGTCTCGGGCAAGAAATTAGATCAGGTGCTCGAAGAGGATTGCACGGCGGGAAATCTATTTCTCCTCCGCACCGGAGCGGATGGTGGCGGACCGGTGGATGTCTATGTGGATTCCGCGGTTCCGGACGACGTGCGGAAGCAATGCCGGGCGGCGAAGCGCGAGTTTCTGATTTCCGTTCCGAGCGGCCGGCTGGTGGTAGGTGGCATTGAAGAGTATCGTTCCGGGCCGGCGAAGCTGGCGGCGGCCGGCAGCGTGGTGGCAGTTCCCGGCGGGAATTACGCGCTGCGTTGTCTCGTGCCGAAAGGGGAAATCCATCTCGACCCGCCGACGCGGGCGGAATTGGAGGCGACGGTCGGCGCGGAGGATTCCCGATACTACCGGCGCATCCAGATGTTTGCCTTGAGCGCGTATTTTGGCGTGCCGCTGTTGTTCGCGGGCTTGACCTTTCTGCTGGGCTGGAAAAAGGCGCTGACCGTTGCGGCCGCCGTCGGGTTCATCTGCTATGGATTGGTGCGCCTTATTTCCCGCAACGAGCGTTTTCGGCGGGTGGCCCGGGCCGAGAACGAGTTGTGGCAGCAGGCACACCAGCGCGGGCTGCCGACCCTGATTTTTGAACTCCATCGGGTGAGTGATACCGCAGGGCTGTCAGGTGGGGCATTGCATCTGAAAAGCCTCACGGAGAAAAATTGACTGGCGAGGTATTCCGCACAGATCCGGTAACATTTAATGTAAGTCAAGTCGGTCAAGTCGCTGCTAAGATGCCGTGGTTGACGCGGCCAAATAAAACGGGTAAACCGACGTGATTCAGCACATAACTTGCGATGGGCGCTTTCTTCACCAACCTCCAGATCCGCAGCACTTCCACCCAGGCGGTCTGTGCGGCGCTGCCGAAGCTGACTGACTCACGGGCCTACGTTTCACCTGAAGGTAATGGGTGGGTCACGGTCTATCTCGAAGCCACCGAAGATCAAAATGACAAAACCCTGCGCACCATTGCCGGCGGACTTTCCCAATCGCTCCAGGCGGATGTGCTCGGCTTTCTGGTTCATGACAGTGACATTGCCGCCTACTGGCTTTTCCAAAATGGCCGGCTGACGGACGAGTTCGATTCAGCGCCGGATTACTTTGGTGCCCGCGTGGATGCAAAGACCCGCGCCCGCGTGCGTGGCAACACGGACATTTTGCTGCCGCTCTGCCTCGCCGGCACCAGTCACGCACAATTGAATCAAGTGCTTCATCCGGCGGATGGCTTTGCCACCTTCGCTGACGAAACGGTCACCGAACTGGCAAAACTGCTGGGCATTGATGAGACGCGTGCCAGCCTCGGCTTCAATTATTTTGACGAGGAGGGCGCGGAAAATCTCGCAGATGTGGCGGAGTTTGAACCTGTCGGTCGCGGCGCGGAACGCAAGGAGGCGGAACCACCCGGCGACAGCGATGTTCCGCCATTTCCCTTGCCCGACAGCTATCCCATCGCGATCAACATGCTGACGCAAACGTGGAACAGCCAGTATGACCAAAGCAGCCCGGCCACGGCCAAAATGTTTACCATGTTCGGCAAGGATGCCGGTGACATCATGAAGCAGATGCGTGATCAGTTTGACAAGTCCGCGCGCGACCTGCTGAAGAAATCCACCGTGTCCGGTCTGCCGACGATTGAGGAATTGAAAGCCGCGCGGAATGCGGGACCGGACGCCCTGGCGGCGTTGATTGCGGAAAAAACTCCGGGCCAGGTGACTGAGATCGGCATCGGCGCCGCCGTTTATGGATTGGAACCGTTTCTCGCCGCGTTGTTGAAACACGGCCTGGACCCGAACGCGGCCAATGCACAGGGTCGCACCACGCTTGCCGCTGCGGAACAACACGGCCAGGACTCGGCGATCTATCGCCTGGTCAAAAACCATGGCATGGGCAGCCACTGAGTTGTTGCTCAAGTCAGCATCTGGATTCATGACCATGCAACTGGAATACACCTGCACGGAAGCGGAAATGAAGGAGGCGCAGTCGCTCAATTTGCAGCGGCAGTGCGGCGGCGGACCGAAATGGCGGTCAAAGGTGATTTACTGGGCGTTCATCGCCATTGTGGCCGTGCTGGTATATCTGCGATTCAAGATGGAGATCGCGCCGGAAGATCGCATTTGGTTCATCGCGCTCATGATGGTGGTTTTCATCGCACTCCAGATTTTCAAACGCAAGACGCGGAGAAAAACGGACGCCGTCATCCGGCTGGAGATTTCCGAATCGGGACTGGTGTTCGCGGGCGATGGCCGCACGACGATGCCGTGGTCGGCCTTCAGCCAGTGCCTGGAATCGCCCGCGTTGTTCGTGCTGCTGAATCGCAGCAAAAACATATTGCATGCGGTGCCCAAGCGGGCTTTCCCGGATGAATCATCGCAAAACTGGTTTCGCACGCTGGCCAACCAACCTCCGGGCGTCAGGACGGCGTCGGCCAGTGACCCGATCGTGCCGGGACGGTTTGCCGCCAAAGGGATCACGCTCACCGTGCAATGGGGATTCCGGGATTATCTGACCCGGATGTTCACGTCGTGGCGGACGCGGGGCATCGCGTTGGTCATTTTTGGGGTGATCATCGGATCGTGTCTTTATTCGTATGCCCACCCGCCGCCCGACGCCGTGGTGTCTCCAGGCAAAGTTTTCCTGATAATGATGGCGACGATGATACCCATGCTGTCGGCGATGTTTTTTCTGGTCGCGTTCGTCTCGTGGCGTTCGGAAAAGAAATTCGTGGAGCCGCAGCAAGTGGCATTGAGCGGTGACGGCATTCAATATGCCGGCAGTGACGCCAGCGGTCTCCTGGCATGGTCCACTTACAAATATTATCTGGAGAATCGTTGGGCATTTTTTGTGTGGAACCCGCAGGGCTCGCTGTGGATGATGTTTCCGAAACGCGCGTTCGCGTCGCGGATGGAGATGGAGCAGTGCCGCGATCTGTTGCGGACGAAGCTGAAGGCATCCCGATGGTTTTTCTTTTGAGCATTTGATATGAACGCCCAACCCCCTGTTTTGTCCGCCGGTTTTCAGCGGTTGTATTGCGATGCCGCCGTGTTTGACGCGTTCAGCGCGTGGCACCCGGTCCATTTTCGCCGCGTGCTGCCGTTTCAAACGGAAGATCCGGTGATGGACGATCCACGGTTGATCGCCGCGGAGGAAGCGCATCTGGCCGGCCGCACGGACGCCACCCGGCGGGATGTGGTGGAGGCGTATCGCCAGTGCGGTCTGTTGTCGGAGGAAGAGGCGGCCAGTTTGAACCCGGTCGTTGATTACTTTGGCGCCGACTTCTTCGAGCTGATGGGCGAGGTTTACGCGAATGCAGGCATGTTCATCTGCGCACTCCGCTGGCATCGGGAATTCATCGCGGAGTTGGAAACTCAAAACTCCAATGCCGCTGCCGACACCGAAAGCGTTTATGCGGGCGTGGGCTATTGTCTTTACTCGCTCGGCCTGTTTGAGGAGGCGATGGCGTGGTCGAAGTCGTGTGTCGGGCCGCGTCAGTTGGCGGACACGGTTTGCCGGGCGTTGATTGAGTATGAAGCGCAGTTGCAGGGCGGCTGTGTCCGGGGTGTTGAGCGGGCGGCTTCCAGAACGCGCTACACGGCCAGCGCCTTTGATCCGGCGCAAGCGAACTCGCTCACACCGCGGCTCAAAGCGGCGACGGAGATGATTGCGCCGTTTCAGCAAATCTACATTGATTGGATCAGTTCCGAGGCCCCCGGACCGGAACTGGAGCCGGAGGGTTATCCGTTTCAGCCCGAACGCGACGCCGGCAACCTGACGCGGCATCGCATGAATCTCCTCTTTGCCACCAGCGGTCACGCAGATGCCCTGATCGCCAGCGGCCACACCTCCGCGGCGAAACGGCTGTTGCTCGAAGCCGCCATGCTGGAACCGCACGCGGATTTTATCCAGGACCGGATCAAGCTGCTGCCGTGAAAGGGTGCGTGAACCGCGTGATATTCCGCCAGGTTTTGGAGTGCGCCAGTTCTTTGGCGCTTTTCGCGCCACAACCCATCTGAAGGCGGCAGAGGATTGCCCCAGTCCAAGACGCGGTCGCGCTGAATCGCGAAAAACATGGAAGCGGGTCCGGCAAGCTGTTATCAAATTCCGCATGCAGCTATGCTCACGCAGGCAATTATCAGCCGACCAGCCCGGGCGCCGCGCGGCTGTTTTGTCACGGACACGAATTGATCCGGGTCTCGCTTTTCTATTCGTGCTGATTCTGAATTTAGCTGGCGTGACACCGGCGGATGCGGCCTCGCTGGACGAGCAGATCGCCGCCGTCAAGTCGCAGATGAATGATGCCATCTTTCAGGTTCAACATATCGTCAATCAGCCGGTGACCCCGTTGAAACGCAAGCCCGGCATGGATGTGTCTCTCTACAGTCCCGGCTGGTTCCATGAGGGAGCCACCAAGCCGGACTTCGATACAGTGGACGTCCGCAAAACCCAGGAGTTCGCCTATGAAGGCCATCACTACGTCACCTCCGATGTGAACCCCGGCGTAGTGTTCCCCGGGCATGAACTGGAATTTAACTCCATGACCAAGTATTTCATCACGGATCGCCTGGTTCCCAAGAAAAGGCTGACCGAAGCGGAGATGCTGGAGATCAACCGGCTTTATCGCATGATCGGTCATTGCGAGCGGCAGCTGGACGAATTGCAGAACCCGGAACCGTTGCTGTCAAAAATCCACCGGCTGGCTGGCGCCAACAAGCCCGCGGTCATGGGGTTCATCGCGGTCCTGGTGGTGACGCTCCTGTGGTTGCGCAAAAGACAATCGCAGCGGCTGGCGGATTAACCGGAGACATCCATGGCTTTCACCGTCACACACCCGCTGGGACGAGTTCCCACTTTCCGCGAACTTCAAGAGTTGGCATCCGGTCATGGAGTTCAGATCCGCGGCAATGAACTTGCCGGGGACTTTCATCACCCCAACCCGGAGCAGCCCAAGGTGAGCGGGATTTATCGCTTTGAGCCGGACGGTGCGCTCTGTGGCGAGTTCACCGGTCAGGTGCTCGGGAAATTAACCGGGACATTTGCATTCACTGCGGGCAAGGCCGAAGTCACCATCACCGCCAAGCCGTTCCTGCTGCCCGAGGCGGTTTTGAAATCCAAGTTATCCGAGGCCCTGGCCGCCGTTTGCGCCCGGTTTCCGTCCGGGGCCTGAGTCCTCCACGGTTGGTTTCGCGCCGGCGGAAAGTTCAGGGATTTGAACCAGCGCCAATTCATGGCACAACGTTTTGCCTCCGTGTTTTTCTTTGCCGCGTCCGCCCGCTTTAATTCCTGCGTGGCGACGTTGCGCATCCAACCGGTTCAATCCCCCGGCGCGCCGGAGCTGGCGTTGATCAGACTTCGATCAACATCCGCGCCGGGGTTTCGATGATCTCTTTGATGCGGCGCAGAAATAAAACCGCTTCGCGCCCGTCCACGATCCGATGGTCGTAGCTGACGGCCAGATACATCATCGGCCGGATGACCACCTGTCCCTGCATCGCGATGGGCCGTTCCTGGATGGAATGCATCCCGAGAATGCCGGTTTGCGGTGGATTGATGATCGGCGTGGAAAGCAGGGAACCAAAACTGCCGCCGTTGGTGATGGTGAACGTGCCGCCGGTCAGTTCGTCGGGCTTGAGTTTGCCGTCTTTCGCCCGCCGGGAAAAATCGCCGATCGTTTTTTCCAGCTCCGCAAAACTCAGGCGCTCGGCATTGCGCAACGGCGGCACGACGAGACCGCGTTCGCTGGCGATGGCCACGCCGATGTCGAAATAATTGCGATAAACAATGTCGTTCCCGCGCACCTCGGCATTGAGCTGTGGGAATTGTTTCAAGGCATCAATCACGGCCTTGACGAAGAAGGACATCAGGCCCAGCCGCACCTGGTGACGTTTCTCGAAGGCCTCCTGATGCTCCTTGCGCAATGCCTGCACGGCGGACATGTCCACTTCGTTGAACGTCGTGAGCATCGCCATCGTCTGCTGGGCCTCGACCAAATGCTTGGCCACCGTGCGGCGCAGCATGGTCATGGGCACAATTTCTTCTTCGCGACCGGCGGAAGATTTTTTCGCGGCCGGCCCATTTGGCGCGGAAGCTTTCGTTTCGGTTTTGGAAACGGGTTTCGGTTCCGGCTTTGCTGCTTTGGGTTCAGATTTTGCCGCGTCCGTGGAACTTGGAGCCGCGCCCGGTTCGGCTTCCGGCTTGGGTTTCACTTCCGCCTTGGTTGCTTGAGCTGGTTCCGGCTTTTCAGCTTTGGCTTTTGGTTTGTCGCCGGCGGTTGCCCCGGACGTGGCCGGCGTTTCGGACTTGGATTTGCCGGTTTCGCCTTCCGCTTCCAGGTGCGCGACGACCGCGCCCACGGCCACGGTTTCACCGGCCTTGTGCAAAATTTTCACCAGTTTACCGGCTTGGGGCGATGGCAGATCAAGGGTCGCCTTTTCAGAATCAACGACCGCAATTGCCTCGTCCTGTTTCACGCTGTCGCCTTCGGCCTTCAGCCATTCGCTGATCTGGACTTCATTGATGGATTCGCCAACGGCGGGGATTGTGATTTCGATGGGCATAGAATTTATTCTTTTGGTTTAACCGTCAAGGTGGAGGTGACGTCGCGAACGCCGTCCGCGTCATAGGCAATGGCGACCGCGCGGCCGATGTCCTCCGGCGATGAAACGGTGCCGGAAAGTGTCACGTGACCGTCCGTGCAGCCAACGGAAATGCTCCAGACCGAAAGCGTTGAATCCGCGGCATACCTGGCCTTGATTTCGGTCACGGCGCGCACGTCAGAAGCGGCATCGGCCGCTTTTGCGCCGAGGTCCTGGGTTTTGCTGCGGACAATTTTACCGGTGCGCGCCAGCTCAGCTTTGATTTTATCGGGGTGCAAGTCGAGCGTGTCCAGTTTTGCCTTCAATGCATCCGACATGCTGGCGGCGGCCACGCTGGCATTGGTATAGGCGGTGGCGGCGGCATCTTGGTAGCGTTGTTGCGCCTCGGGATGTTCCGCGGCCTTTTTTTGCACAAACCAGAAACCGACCGCGCCTAACACGACGCCGAACACCAGTCCATTGAAAAATCCCCTCATGACGCTCTTTTGAATTATTGTTTGTTGCCGCTGCCTGCTCCCGGCTTGGTTTCCGGGTCGCCAAAAGCGCGCTGCACCAGATTCATCTGTTCCAGCTTGTGCGCATGCGAGGAACCGGTCGCCGGGCTGGCGGATTCATCCCGGCTGACGAGCGCGAAGGGAAACCGGTCGAAAAGTTTCTTCCCGAACTTTTCATGCAGAAAGCGCCACGCGCCCATGTTTGCCGGTTCTTCCTGGACCCAGAGCGCCGGCGTGTGTTCCGCGTAGGGCTTCAGCACCTGCTCCAGCAATCCGGGTTGCAGCGGATAAAGCTGCTCCAGCCGGAGGATGGCGACGTCGCCGCGTTTGTGTTCCTCACGATACGCCGCCAGATCATAATAAACTTTGCCGGTGCAAAGCAGAATGCGTTTCGCCTCCGCCGGCTTGGCATCGTCCGGCAACACCCGCTGGAAATGGCCGCCGGCACAGTCTTCCAGGGTGGAGACCACCTGCGGATGGCGCAGCAGGCTTTTGGGCGTAAAAATGATCAGCGGCTTCCGCCAGTTGCGGAGCGCCTGCCGTCGCAGCACATGAAAATACTGCGCGGGCGTGGTCGGCTGGACGATTTGAATGTTGTCCTCCGCCGCGAGCGTGAGAAACCGCTCCAGGCGGGCGCTGGAATGTTCGGGGCCCATGCCCTCGAATCCATGCGGCAGCAACAGCACGAGACCCGACAGCCGGCGCCATTTGTCTTCGGCACTGGTGATGAATTGATCAATGATGACTTGGGCGGCATTCACGAAATCACCGAACTGCGCCTCCCAAAGCACCAGTGATTTCGGGCAGTCCAGGCTGTAACCATATTCAAAACCCAGCGCGCCGGTTTCACAGAGCGGGCTGTTGACGATATCCACGGGTCCCTGTCCGGGGTCGAGGTTCTTCAGCGGAATAAAAGGGTGACCGTCCTGTTGATCGTAAAGAATCGCGTGGCGCTGGCTGAAGGTGCCGCGTCCGGTGTCCTGTCCGGTCAGGCGGATGCGCACGCCCGCAGTCGTCAGGGTCGCCAGCGCGAGGGCTTCGGCGGCGGACCAGTCGAGCGGCTGTTTGCCGGCGGCCATTTCGCGCCGCGCTTCCAGCGCGCGTTCCAGTTTGGGATGCACGTGAAATCCGGCCGGCAGCGCGGCGAGTTGATGCAGCAACCGGGACAGCATTTTAATGTCCGCGCCGGTGACCGTTTCATCCCTGGGTTCGGGGCCGCCGATATAATCGCTCCAGACATTGCGTCGCTCGGGGGCAACTTCGCATTGGCCGGCCTGGGCGGCCTGCAATTGTTCCTCCAGCTTCGCGTGACATTCGGTCATGATGCTGTCGGCTTCGGCGCGCAAAACATTTTTGAGTTCGAGCAGATGGCCGAGATAGCCTTCACGGACGTTGGGCCGTTCGGCGATTTTTTTATACAGCAGCGGCTGGGTGAACGTCGGCTCATCCGTCTCGTTGTGGCCCAGGCGACGGTAGCCATACATGTCAATGAACACATCGGACTTGAATTCCGCGCGGAAATCCATCGCCAGTTGCACGACCTGCGCCACGGCCTCCGGGTCTTCGCCATTCACGTGAAAAATCGGCACCTGCAACATGCGCGCGACGTCGGTGGCGTAAGTCGTCGAACGTCCCTGGTCCGGCGGCGTGGTGAAACCGATCTGATTGTTGACGATGACATGCAGCACGCCGCCCACCGAGTAGCCGGCCAGCTTGCTCAGGTTGAGCGTTTCCTGGACGACACCTTCGCCGGCAAACGCCGCATCGCCGTGGATGAGCACGCCCAGGATTTTGCGGCAATCACGGTCGTCGAAGCGATCCTGATGCGCACGCACCCGGCCGACCACGACGGGATTGACAAATTCCAAATGGCTCGGGTTGAAGCACAGTGACAGGTGAATTTTCCGGCCGTCGCTCATCACCCAGTCGCCGCTATGGCCCAGATGATATTTCACGTCCCCGCGTTTCTGCCACAGCTCCGGCCGGTCATCGGTGAATTCCTGGAAGATCTCACACGGACTTTTGCCGAGGATGTGGGCCAGCACGTTGAGCCGCCCGCGATGCCCCATGCCGATGATGACGTTTTTCACGCCCAGATGGCCGGACTTTTCAATGGCGAGATCGAGCAGCGGCAACAGGGTTTCGCAGCCTTCGAGGGAAAAGGTTTTGGCGCCAAGAAACTTGGTGCGGAGAAACTGTTCGAAAGCCACCGCGCTGGTCAGCCGCATCAGGATGCGGAGCTGTTCCTTGCGGGAAACCTCCAGGCGATTTTGCGAGGCTTCCATCCGGCGCTGGAGCCATTGCCGCCGCTTCAGATCGCCAATGTGCATGAACTGGGTGCCGATGGAGCGGCAATAAGTGGCGCGCAGCCGCTGGAAGATTTCGCGGACGGTCAGCGGCGTTTCGTAATGCAACATCGGCGAGTTCACAAGCAGGCCCAGCTCGCTTTCCGAGAAGCTGTAATAATCCAGTTCCAGTTCCGGCGGACACGGATGGGTGGCACCCAGCGGATTGACGGCGGCAATCATATGGCCGCGAACGCGATGGTTGTGGATCAACTGATGCAGCCGCTCGCTGACATTTTCCGTGCGCGGATCCGGCTGAAATGGGATCTGCCCGCCGGTGCCGGCGGCCACCGGGTTGAACAGGCTGCGGGATTTGAAGGAAGGGCCGATCTGCACCGCGCCATCGGAGCCATTGGCTGCCGTGGCGAAATATTCGCGCCATTCAGCCGGCACCGAATCCGGATCGCGCCGATAATCGGCGTAAAACTGTTCGATGTAAGCGAGACTTTGAATTCCGGTCTGGTTTGCAGGTCCACCCATGCGGTCACATTATCATGCGAAACGATTATAACGCAAATACTGGATTGATTTGTGTCAAAGATTTCCGCGTTTCCGGTTCAATCCCTTCTCCACGCTTTTCTTTACCGGTGCCGACCGCTTTAATTCCTGCGTGGCGACTTTGCACATCCAACCGGTTCAATCCCTCGACGCGCCGGAGCTGGCGTTGTATCGGACGCTCAAACGCGTGGAGGAACACGAGCGCGCCGGGGTGCTCGTGGCCGCGAATTTTAAAACGGTGACGCGTCTGCTGGCGAGCCGTTACACGGTGGTCTCCGCCCTGGTCACGCCCGCGTGGCTGGAAAAGCTGGAACCGCAACTGCGCGCACGAGCGGAGGCGGATCTTCCCATCTACGTCGCGGAACCGAAACTGCTGGAAACCATCACCGGCTATGTGATGCATCAGGGCGCGCTGGCGGTGGCCAGAATCCCGCCGTTGCCGGATCTGGAAACGCTGCTGCAACATTCACCGCGTCCATTGTTGCTCGCCGCCGTCGAGGGCATTGCCAGTGCGGAGAATCTGGGCGCGGTGGTGCGAAGTTGCGCGGCGTTCGCCGTGCATTGCCTGATCGTGGGGGAGACGTGCGGCAGTCCATTTCAACGTCGCGCCGTGGCCGGTTCCATGGGCACGATCTTCGAGCAGCCGCTGGTGCAGGTGGAGAATCTGGTGGCCACGCTGACGACCTTGCGGGCGCGCGGCGTGCGTTGTCTGGCGGCGCATCCGCGGCCCGGTGCGAAAAAACTTTCCGCCGTGGATTTGCGCGGCGATTGCTGTCTGGTGTTCGGCGCGGAAGGGCCGGGCCTCACGCCGGCTGCGCTGGTGGCGTGCGATGACGCGGTGGAAATCCCGATGCCGAGTCACATGAATTCGCTGAACGTGGCCGTGGCCACGGGCGTGTTTCTTTACGAGGCGACACGCCAGCGCGGGTAGGGTCATCGCGCGCGCTGATTTGGTGACCATGGAGCAGCGCAACTGGCCGTCCCTGCCGCCTGATCGAGCCGCTATTGATACGTCATCACCACGTTCGTGCCGGCGATTTGGACGTTCAGGATCCTGGTTGTTCCTGCGGAGCGCAGGCGATAGAAACGGGTGCTGGTGCTCTTGGGGATGGTGATCGTCTTGGTCGCGATGTTCACGGCGGCGGCGTTGTCATCGGTGAAGGCGCTGGCGAAACCGGCGGTGGATTGCAGGTAAACCGGCGGTGGATTGGTGCTGGTGGCGGTGAAGAGGAAGTAATTGTAATTCCCGACCGTGCCATTCGCGCCGGTGGAATCCAGCGACAACCTCACTTCGTGCGGTCCGGCACTGATGCTGATATTGGTCCTGGTCAAGGTTTGCCAGGTCTGCCAGCCGCCGGTGTTGTTCACGGTGACGGCGCCCGTGACGTTCTGCCCGTCAATTTCGAGATGATAGGTTCCGGCATTGCCCTGCGAGGCAATCCGGGCGCCGATGGAATAGATGCCGTCCACCGTCGCGGTGACCGCGTATTTCAGCCACTCGCCGCCCGCCGTCCAACCCACATTGTATCCGCCGCCGGTGTCGCCCGAGTTTTCTATATCCACGAAGGTGTCGCGATACTGGTTGCCGTTGTTGGAGACATCACTGTCGTGATAGGCCGCGCCTTCGCCGCCGCCGTCAAAATCCTCCGCCTGAATGATTCCCGGAATCGTCTGGGGCAAACCATAGAACGGAGCCTGGCCGTTGATCAGCGTGACACTCACCGGGGCCGAGACCGTCGTGAGGCCGATGTTGTCGGTCACCCGTGCCGTGAGCAGATAAACCCCGACCGTCGAGTTCGTCCAAACCAGGTTGAACGGACTGCTCGTGTCGGTGCCGATGAGACTGTTGCCGGCAAAGAATTCCACCTTGCTCACGGAGCCGTCCGGGTCTGACGCGGACGCCTTCAGGGTGATGATAGCGGGTGCAGAGAATGCCGAGCCATTGCCGGGATTGGTAAGCGTCACGGACGGCGGATGATTGCTCGCGAGCAAAGTAAACATCAGATAGTTGAAGTTGCCCACGAAACCGCTGCCACCGTTCTTATCCAGCGACAGTCGCAAGACTTGTTGGCCGGCATTCAGGGCGACGTTGCTGCTGACCAGCGTCTGCCAATTCTGCCAGCCGCCGGTGTTCAGGTTGGTGATCGGCCCGGTCTTGTTGATGCCGTCGGCTTCCAGATGGAACACGCCGCCGCCGAAGCCCGCGTAACGCGTATCCATCCGGTAGAGGCCGGGCGTGGCGACATCCGCGGTGTATTCCAACCATTCACCCTCGGCCGCCCAACCAATACTGTAGCCGCCACCGATGTCAGAACAGTTTTCGATGTCCACACCGCTGGTGCGATATTCATTGCCGTTATTCGCCGTGTCCGTGTCGTGATAGGCCACACCTTCGCCGCCGCTGTCGAAGTCCTCCACCTGGATCGTGCCGGGAATCGGATGCGGCACGCCGCCATAGGGCGTCTGGTTCAGTGAGACGCCGTCGCCGACAAATTCCATCCAGTTCAACTTGAACAGATCCGTCGCCTGCGGACTGCGGGTGAACACCAGATAGAGTTCATGCGTGCCGCCGGGATCGGCGAGGGAAAGCGTCACGTTGGTGTAATTGCCGGCTGAATTGGGCACGGCCGCGGCGCCAAGCAGGGTTCCCGACGGAGAGTCCAGCCGCACTTCAATCTGGCCGCCGGAGGCCGTTGCCGCCACGCGGAAGTTCAGGGCCGTAATGTTTGTGAGATTGACGGGAAAAAAGCTGATGTAGTCACCATGGTCAATGCCCGCGACATCGTGGCCGCCGCCGATGTCACCCGTGGGAACGTTGGTGACGCCGCTTTGATGCGTGAAATTTTCCGCCTCCTTGCGGCGCGGCTGCAGGATGTCCACGGCTTCGCCGGTGAGCGAGCCGGCCGGAGCAGCACCGAGATCACTGTAAGACGCACGCACCACCAGAAAGACATTGTCGCCGTCACCGCCGTGCGCGGCGGGCGCTTCAAAAATCCCGCCGCACGCATTCGCATGAGAATCGCCGTGCGAATGGTCGTTGTGACCAATGTTCAAATCCCAGGAAAAGTTGGAGCAATCAATCGTGCCATTGGTGGTCGAGCCGTCTTCGATATCAGAAACCTGGCCGCTATAGGAAAACGGCTTGTTCCAGTCGAAGATACCGCCGTTCGGCGGCCAGTTGATCTGCACCATCGGCCGATGGTTGCCGACCGTGATCGCCACACTGGCGAATCCGAGGTTGCCCAAAGTGTCGCTGACCTTCAACTGGGCGGTGTAATTTCCGTTCGTGGTGTAGGTGAAAGCAGGATTTGCGTTGGTGGAATCGATCGTCCCATTGCCAAAGAAACTCCATTGATAGGTCAATGGCCCGTCCGGATCGGGATCGTAGGTGCCCGTGCTGGAAAACTGCACCGGCAACGGCGCGGAACCGCTGGTAGGCGTCGCGCTGGCGACGGCGACGGGAGAACGATTATTGCCGCCGGTGTATTCGATGCGGATGATCTTCGCATCGGGATTATCACCGCCGAAACCAGTGCCCCATTCGATCATATACATCATGCCATCGGGACCGATCTTCATGTCCATCGGCCGGTTGAAGGTGAACGTCGGCAGGAATGGATTGATCTTTAGGATGTCGCCATTGTCGTCCAGCTTCACTTCCTTGATGAAATTCCGCGACCATTCGTAGATGAACACCGTGTTGTCATAATAGGCCGGCAACTTGCGCGGCGAAAAAAGATTGGTTTGGTAATGATAGACCGGACCGCCCATCGCGGTGCGACCGCCGCTGCCGTTCACCTCGGGAAATTCCGGGGAATTGTCATACGGATACCAGATCCACGCGGGCCGGGCGGGCGGCAAGTTGACGGGGCCGGTGTTGTTCGGTGAATTGTTGACGGGGGCCGCCGGGTTGAACGCCGTGGTGGAATTGCTCGTCGCGAAATTGTAATCAATGTAGGGCTTGTTGTTCCCCACGAAATAAGGCCAGCCGTAATTTCCGGCTGACCGCGCCTGATTCCATTCGTCGTATCCTTTCGGCCCGCGCAATGGATTGTCGGTGCCGGCATCGGGTCCCACTTCACCCCAATACAACCAGCCGTTTGCAGAATCCACGGAGATGCGGAACGGATTGCGATCGCCCATTACGTAAATCTCCGGTTTGCCCGCCGAGCCGTCGCTGGGAAAGAGATTGCCCGACGGAATCGTGCAAGTGCCGTTGGGTTCCGGATGGATGCGCAGGATTTTTCCGCGCAGATCGTTGGCATTGGAGGCCGATTTCTGCGCGTCCCAAGCCGAACGGCCCGGCCGCTCGTCGATTGGCGCGTAGCTGTCCGATTCAAACGGGTTCGTATTGTCCCCGACCGAGAGGAACAAATTGCCGTCCGGACCAAAGACCAGACACCCTCCCGAATGACAGCATTGGTCGCGTTGCGTCGGGATGACCAGCAGCACCTTTTCCGAACTCAAATCGAGCGAGTTCCCCACCATCGTGAACCGGGAAAGGTGCTGTTCCGGGGTCGGGCCGGCCGGCGAGTAGTATAGATAGATCCAGTTGTTGGTGGCGAATCCCGGATCCAATGCGATGCCGAGCAACCCGTCCTCGATCTGGCTGAAGACGCCGAGTTGTGCGGCCAAAACGGTCGAGGAGCTTTGTGGCAGGAAAATCTTAAGCTTGCCGGCGCGTTCGACGTAGAACACACGGCCATCCGGCGCCACCGCCAGTTCCATCGGGTTGGACGGGCTGGCATCCAGAACGACCTTCTGGTAGTTCGTGTCAATCGTCACGCCCGTGTCCATCTTCACTTCGCCGGCGGCGTATTCGATTCCGCCCAACAGGTGCTGCAAAAAGAGCGGATCAGAATAGCTCTCCGGTGTGTGACCGCCGGCCGTATACCAGGCGCGGCCGCCGTCATAATCATGACACCACGCGATGGGATGATCGAAGCCCATCGTGCCTCCGGAATACGACGTCTCGTCCAAGGTGGCCAGCACATGCACGGTGCCGCGCGGATTGGTCTGGAAATTATACCATTCATCGGTCCGCACCCAGCGCTTCGGCAACGAGGCCGTGGAAGGATTGATCCGGTCGGCGACCTTGATCGTGGCCGTCGGGGTGCCGGCGGGATGACTGGCAAAATACGCGCCCACCAGTCCGCCATACCAAGGCCAGGTGTATTCGGTGTCGGTGGCGGAATGAATCCCCACGAACCCGCCGCCGGCCTCGATGTAACGCTCGAACGCGCCCTGCTGGTTGGGGCTCAGGATGTCGCCGGTCGTGCTGAGGAAGATGACGGCCTGATAATTTGAGAGCGTCGCGTCAGTGAACACAGTCGAGTCTTCGGAAGCATCCACGGTGAAATCGTTGTTCGTGCCCAATAGGCGGATGGCTGCGATGCCATTGGTGATCGAGTCATGGCGGAAACCGGCCGTCTTGGAAAAGACCAGGACGCTGAAATCGTGAGCCTGGATCGGTGCCATGCTGAGGACGCAAAAGCAAACTGCGATTGCCAAACGACAGGGTCTGAGGTGCCGGCTGGTGTGTTTCAACCGAAGAGAAAAAGGGTGCAGGCAGATAAATGGCATCATGGGTCTTATGGTTTAATGATGGAACCTAAACCAAGGCGTTTTAGGGACAAGTAAAACTTACCGACAAATGATATGTCTTTGCACCCCCCTTATCGGGGAGTCGTTCCGGTCTTTGGTCTTTCACCCGCAATGATGCCGCGGTGAACAATTTCCGGTTGTCAGCCGCGAATTGTGTGTCAGGTTTTTGGCGTCGTTGCTGTGAGGAAACCAATCCAAATTTTTTATGCCTAAAATGCGCGCCGCCCAAGTCACCCGCCCCGGCGGGTCGTTTGAAATCGTGGAACGCGAAATTCCCCAGCCGGGTGCCGGTCAGGTCCGGATCAAGGTCCAGGCCTGCGGCATTTGTCGCAGCGATTCGCTGGTGAAGGAAGGCCACTGGCCCGGCTTGCAATATCCCCGCGTGCCCGGCCACGAAATCGTGGGCGTCGTGGACGGCGTCGGTGCGGGCGTGACGCAATTCAAGCCCGGCCAGCGTGTCGGCGTGGGCTGGCATGGCGGACATTGCGGCGCGTGCGACAACTGCCGCCATGGCGATTTCTTCGGCTGCACCGTCAATCTCCAGATCACCGGCATTTCGTTTGACGGCGGTTATGCGGACTACATGGTCGCGCCCGCCATCGCGCTCGCGCTCGTGCCGGAGGATTTGTCCGCCGTGGAAGCCGCGCGGCTCATGTGCGCCGGCATCACGCCTGAGCCCCGCTTTTCATTCAGCAGGAGGGTGTCTGTCCACCAACTTGTCCCGTTCGTGGACTTTGCCGGGTGTCGGACGGTCTGGCGTTGAATTCTTTCCGGGCGAAATGCCCGAAAAAATGCCCGAAACTTTGGCGGTTTGCCCGGCGTCTTGTCTCATTGCAGCGACACTGCCAGAACCGATCCGTAAAATGTTGGTGGCATATTAAATGCGGCCATTTACAGTCATAACTGCGGAATCTGGAGTTTGGGTGTTTGGGACACGTGAGACCTGCCGCAAAACTTTATCTATCGTATGAAAACGAATCAACAAATGACCCGGATTGTTCTCTATCAGAACCTCGGGTTTCTGGCCATTATCATTCTCTGCTTTATCGACGAACTGATCAAACTGCCATCCTTGATCTTTTCCGGGCATCCGTTCGATTTCCTGTTCCGGCAGTCCACCCTGGACATGCTGCTCATCCTGGGGGTCTGGTTTCTGGTCAGCACCTCGACCCGCCGGATTCTGGAGCGCGTTCAATATCTGGAAAAATTCATGCGCGTCTGCGCGTGGTGCCGGCGGATCAATTACCAGGGTGAGTGGATGCGGCTGGAAGAATTCATGAAGCAAGGCTTCGATACCCCAACCACGCATGGGATCTGCACGGAATGTCTGGAGCAGCAACGGGCGGCTGCGGAAAAGGCGAGGGTGTCGCGCGAAACTGCGGCGAAGGTCGAGTGACGGTCACCGGACCGGATCGCTCTTTCGCGCGATCCGGCCATACCAGATGCCCGACGTGATGAAGACCACGCTGCAACCGGCGGTGAACCAGACCAGAAATGGCACCGGCAGAAAAAACCACGCACCCACCGCGCCCGCCGCCGAAAGTCCGCCGCACAAATACGAGTAAAACGCGCTGGCCTGGGCGCTTTGCAGGCTCTTCTGCAGGATCAATTCCATTGCCTTGTCCGCGCGGTGGAGGGCGGCGGCACAGTTGTCGGAGCAGATCATGCGCGGCGCGGCGATTGCCGGGAGGCAATCCTGACACAGCGCCCGGCCGCAATAGGCGCACACGGCGATGGCTTCACTTTGATGCCTGGAACATTTCATGATGGTTTAATGGACGGAGCGAAGCTGCGTCACGGATGGCGGAAATGCAAATCAGAAGTGCGGAGGGAAAGATTTGGAAGAATTGAATTTAGAGCCTCTTGGCTGTTAGGCATCATTTTCAGCATATTCAATTACTCGCAAGCATCTCTCAAGGTTATTGGGTTGGCGGCCAAGCAAAATGGGATAATGTCGCAAAACGTCCAATGTGATATCTATCTCTAAAAAATATTTACAACCTTTTGCGATAGCCTCTGGGGGCGTTAAGCCATCTTCGCGCTGATATGCGATAACTACTGTCGACGAAGCCTGCCACGGAGCAGCAGCATAAATAGTTTGATGCGCATCAAACTCGGCGAGTCGCAGAACTGTTTCTTGAAGTGTCACGATGATGTTGAAACACAAATTTCACGAATTAATATGAATTCAATTTGTGAAAATTAGTGCAATTCGTGTCGTGGTATTTTTATTTTAATTTCTCCACATGAATCTTCGTCAGGTCGTTCTCGCCGAGTTGGAGCAGGTGGGCGTTGCTGTAAAGTTCCAGGTTGGGCCGGAACTGCGGCGCATCGAGCGTGCGGCGTTCGCGGTCGAGTTCCTTGACGGATAACATGTCGAGCGCCACTGGATCGTGACCGAACCAGAGCTGGTTCAGGACGCAGGAATAATGCAGCAGGCTGCGCGCGCCGCCTTCGTATTGGCCGATGAGCGCGTCGGTGATGTTCAGCACCACGCGATCGCCGAGCAGCGGACGGGCATAAATTTCCGGCACGGCATTGGCGAGCCGGAAGGAGTCGGATTCAAATCGTCGCGTGTTGTCCACGCTGCCGAGCGCGAGTCCGTAAAGATGTCCGCACACGCCGGCGTCCTCCTGGTTGAGCAGCGGCGCAATGCTGATGATCTTGGTCATCCGCCGGCTGACCAGCTTGGAGAAGAAGGATCGCCGTCCGGCATTGATGTTGGTTTGGCCGAACTCCAGATCGCTCCAGATGAGGTTCCCGATGATGGCGGTATCGGGCTGGTAAAAATTCGTCGGATCCCAGCCGGCCTCCAGGCTGCCAGCGGCACGCACGCCGAGCTGTGTGGCGAGCCGGAAATAACCGGCGGAACGCAAATCCGCCTCATGCCTGTCCCAAATGATGATGTTTGTCGGCGGCACCCCGGCGGCGAGCAGACCGTGAATCACCGCCGAAACGACGGCGGGACGCGTGCCGGTCAACATGCCGGGTTCGGAGAACACCTTGAGGCCGATGACTTCCTGCGGGGAGACGACGCTGCGCCAGGCTTGCGCCACGGTGGCCTTGCCGGTGAGATTCGTCAGGCCACAATCCACCATCGCCTGCACCGCCGCATCATTGGCCTGAAAATCCGTGATGGCCCCGGGGTTTTCCACGCACACGACCTGCGCGTGGGTGTTGAGACTTGGCGGCGGTTCGGCGGCATGGCTTGGCAAAATGGCGAGGCCGACCATGCCCGCGGCGGCGAGGCGGCGGAACATTTGAACGATTTGAATCCGTGCGTTTCTTGACACTTTCAAGCGCGGATGCTAACACCATCGCCGATGCTGGCAAAAAAAAATCGCAATCTTTGCGGCGCACTCATTTTACTGACGCTCGCCCTTTTCCTCTCCGGCTGCACGCCGCCCGGCCCGCGTGCTTTGTTGAAGGGTAAAAAGCTGCTGGACCGCGGGGATTATGCCGCCGCCGTGTTGGAACTGAAAACAGCCACGGCCCTGCTGCCCACGAGCGCGCAGGCCTGGAATTATTATGGCGTCGCCTGCCAGCGCGCGGGGCAGCCGGACGAGGCGGTCACGGCGTATCAGCGCGCCCTCACGCTGGACCGCGACCTGATCGAGACGCATTACAATCTCGGTTCGCTCTGGCTGGAACAGAACAAGCCGGCCGAGGCGAAGACGGAGTTCACCGCCTACACCCTGCGCCGGAGCAACGAGCCGGAAGGCTGGCTCAAGCTCGGCGCGGCGCAGTTGAGCCTTGGCGAACTGACCCCGGCGGAAAAAAGTTTTGGCACCGCGTATTATTTCAACACCAACAACGCCGAAGCCTTGAACGGTCTCGGGCTGGTCCAGGTCCGGCGCGGACACCCGCGCGAGGCGTCGCAATTTTTCGCCGCCGCCGTCAAGTATCATCCCGACTATGCGCCCGCGCTGTTGAATCTGGCCACGGTGGCGCAGCAGGATTTGCACGACAACAAACTCGCGCTGCAAAACTATCGTGCGTATCTGGCCTTGCTGCCGCGCCCCGGAAACTGGGACGACGTGAATGCCCTTGCCAATCACCTCGAAAAGAATCTCGAACAGCCGGCCCCGGTTGCCGCCGCCGCGCCGCCACCCGCAACGCCCGCGCCCGTACCCGTCGTGAGTGAGCCGAAAACTCAAACGGTCGCCCGTCCGGCAGCCGTGGTGGCCAAGCCAGCCGTGGCGCATTCAAATCCCGCTCTCCCGCCGCGTCTTGTGACGACGGCGCCCGCGCCGGTCGCAAAACCAAAGCCGGAGCCGAAGCCGGAGCCGAAGCCCGAACTGGTGGTGGTTCCGCCGGCGGAACAAATCGTCGTGGCGCCCGAACCTGTCGTGGCCGTGACGCAACCGCCGGTCACCAGAGTCAATACCTCCATCCCGTCCAATTATTCCAGGTCGAGAGTAACGCCGTTGCCATCGTCCCCTTCCAACGGCGGGCAGTCCACCGCCGCGCCGCTATTGCTGCCGAAATACAACCTGCCGCCACCGGCACCGACGGTTGAGCCGAAGTCGTTCAAAATGCTTCAGCCGGCCGTCCCGATCTTTCCCCGGTACCTGTATTTGTCGCCGCGCACTCCCGGAGCGGGCGACCGGGTGGCGGCCTCGGCGCAATTTTCGAAAGCCCGGGTGTATGAGCAGAGTTCACGCTGGACCGACGCGATGGAATGGTATCGGCGCGCGTCGACCTCAGACCCGGGTTGGTTCGAGGCGCAGTATAATTACGGCGTGCTGGCCTACCGCCTGCGGAATTATCCGGCGGCGTTGTCCGCCTATGAAACGGCGCTGGCCATTCAGCCGGGCTCGACGGATGCACGCTATAATTTCGCCCTCACGCTCAAGTCGGCCGGGTATGTGACGGACGCGGTGAACGAACTGGAGAAAATTCTCGTGACAAATCCCGATGAAGCCCGCGCGCAGCTGGCGCTCGGAAATCTTTACGCCCAGCAGCTTCACAACCCGACGCAGGCACGGCGGCATTATTTGAAGGTGCTGGAATTGGATCCGCACAACTCGCAGGCGGACGACATCCGCTACTGGCTCACGGCCAACCCCGGTTGAGTCGCCGAGGAACGGGGCCGGGCCGGAGCGCGCCCGTCCTCGGGCGCTGCGACTGACTTCAATCAAGCCGTGGAATGTTCTCAAGCCCTGTCTCTTCCTTGCTGCAGCGGCCGGGACGGCCGCACTCCGTCAAAATCAACAATCACACGCCTGGCAGGGTGAAAAAGAACGTCGCGCCCCTGCCCAGTTCGCTTTCGGCCCAGGCCTCGCCACCGTGGCTGTGGACGATGTGTTTCACAATGGACAGTCCCAACCCCGTGCCGCCCTGGTCGCGGGAACGCGCCTTGTCCACGCGATAAAACCGCTCGAACACGCGGTCGAGCGAGTCCGGCGGAATGCCGGGGCCGTCGTCCTGCACGAAGATTTCCAGTTTGCCGTCTTCCAGTTTCCTGCCGCCGACGCGCACCGAGCCCTGTTCGCGGCCGTATTTGATGGCGTTGTCCACCAGGTTGGCGAGGACCTGTTCCAGGCGGTTGATATCGGCGCTGGCGGCAAGTTCCGGCAGGTCGCTGACGAGCTGCACGTTTTTATTGGTCGCCTTGGCCTGAAGATCGGCAAACACTTTTTCCACCAGCGAATGCAGTGCGACCGGGTGCAGGTTCAACTGCATCCGTCCCGATTCCAGCGCGGAGATGGTGAGCAGATCCTGGATGAGCAGATCAAGCCGCTCGGCATTGCGCGCGATGATTTTCAGGAAGCGCTCGGCGACTTCGGGATTGTCCCGCGCGCCGTCGAGCAGCGTCTCGACGTAGCCCTTGATGAGCGAGAGCGGCGTGCGCAGTTCGTGGCTGACGTTGGCGACAAAATCCTCGCGCGTGCGTTCGAGCTGCTTGAGCCGGGTAAGGTCGTGGAAGACGAGGATCGTGCCTTCGCGTTCGCCGGCGGAATTGGAGATGACGGCGGCATTGACCCGCAGCCAGCGCCCGCTCAATTCGGGCAGCTTCAATTCGTAGTCAAAGACCTGCCCCTCGGTCTCGACACGTTCCACGAGATCGGCGAGTTCGTGCAGGCGCAACGCTTCCATGATGGTCTTGCCGCGGAGTTCGATTTTGAGGCCGAAAAGATTTTTGAAGGCGCGGTTGGCGAGATAAATCCGGCGGGTGCGGTCCAGCAGCAGCAGACCCTCGAGCATGGAATTGAACAGCACCTGCTGCTGCGCCTGCGCATCAATCGTGGTCTGCTGCTGGCGGCGCCGGGCATCCTCCATCTCGGCGTGGATCTGCTGCTGCTGGACGAGATATTTTTTCCGCCACCAGAAATGAATTCCCACGGCGCTAAAGAGTGCGAGGATGGTCAGGAACGGCCACATGGGGAAAATGGAAAGTGAAGAAACATCGAACATTTAACATTCAACGCCCAACATCCAATGGCTTGCGCGCATTCACCCTTGAACGTTCGGCGTTGAATGTTGAATGTTGAATGTTCCCGTTTCACTCGACAAACCGATACCCGACGCCGCGCACCGTGTCCAGATGCTTTGACGCCGCGCCCAGCTTTTCCCGCAGCCGCCGCATGTGCGTGTCCACCGTGCGGGTGTCGATCACGCTGTCGTATTCCCACACGTCGCGGAGCAGCTGGTCGCGGGACTGCACGCGCCCGGAGCGCTGGGCGAGCAGGGTGAGCAGCTTGAATTCCGTGGCCGTGAGTTCGATGGGCTTGTTTTTCCAGGTGGCGATGTGGCGGGGAACGTCAATGTTCAGATCGCCGAAACGCAGCTGGTCCTGGGGCTTCTCCACGACCTGGCCGCGCGCGAGAATCTTTTTGATCCGAAGCATCAGTTCGCGCGGGCTGAACGGCTTGGTCAGGTAATCATCCGCCCCCAGTTCGAGGCCGAGCACGCGGTCGATCTCCGCCGCCTTGGCCGTGAGCATGAGCACCGGCACGCGCGCCGTGGACGGGTCGAGCCGCAGCGTTTTGCAGATCTCAAAGCCGTCCATCTCCGGCAGCATCACGTCCAGCACGATCAGGTCGGGCGATTGTGACCGCGCTTTTTTCAAAGCCTCCGCCCCATCAGCGGCCGTGGCCACGGCGTAACCCGCCTGCTTGAGATTGAACTCCACGAGTTCAACCGCCTCCGGTTCGTCGTCCACCACTAAAATCTTCTGCTTCACATCCGCAGCATGGCACGCGCAAATTCGTCACACAATTTCAATCCGGCAACGAACCGGCGACAAACATGTGACGATTGGGTTACGGAAATTTTGCCCCGCGAAGGGGGCATAAGGGAAATTCAGACTTGTCAATTCCTGCTGAATCCAACCGCTGAGAACGTCCATCTGATGCATTCCATGCGGGCGGGATGAGACAATGTTTTAAAGGACTTTCCTCCCAAGCGCGGTCGGATTCGTCAGGGGTCTTGTGTGGCCCGGAACAGGGTCTCCCGGTTGCGTGTGTTTGTTATTCGCAAATTCACTTTTCGTCATGATTCATGAGGTCACTCCTCCCGTCACAACCCGCGGCTGATACCAGCCGCGCGAACGATTGCACAGGTTGCACACGGAGAGCATCACCGGCACTTCCACCAGCACGCCCACCACGCACGCCAGCGCCGCCCCGGAGCCCGGCCCGAACAGCGTGATGGCCACCGCCACCGCCAGTTCAAAGAAATTGCTCGCGCCGATCAGCGCGCCGGGCGACGCCACATTGTGCGGCACTTTTAATTTACGCATGAGCAGATAGGTCAGGCTGGAGTTGAAATAAACCTGAATCAAAATCGGGATCGCCAGCAGGATGACCGCGAACCATTTCTTCGTCAGGTTGTCGGCCTGGAACGCGAAGATCAGCGCCAGCGTCAGCAGCAACGCCCACATCATCACCGGATGAAACTTCGGCAGGAAATTCGTTTCAAACCAATCCTTGCCGTGCGACTTGAGCAGCAGCGTGCGCGTCAACCAGCCCGCCGTCAAGGGCACGACGATGAACACAATCACGGAAGTGATCAACACCTTGGGCGGCACCACCACGTTCGCCACGCCGCACAGAAACATCACGATGGGCGCAAAGAGCACGAGCATGATCAGGTCGTTCACGGCCACTTGCACCAGGGTATAGACCGGGTCGCCGTCCGTCAGGTAGGACCAGACAAACACCATGGCCGTGCAGGGCGCCGCCGCGAGGATGATGAGGCCGGCGGTGTAATTCTTCGCCGTTTCGGCGTCAATCCAGTGCGCGAAGATATGCTGCATGAACAGCCACGCGAGGAAGGCCATGCTGAACGGCTTCACCAGCCAGTTCACAAACAGCGTCACCATCAATCCCTTGGGCCGTTTTGCGATACCGCCGATGGCGCTGAAATCCACTTTGAGCATCATCGGATAAATCATCAGCCACAACAGAATGCCGATCGGCACATTTACCTGTGAGCCTCGGCCAAATTCCCATTGGCTCAACGCGGACGTGACGCCGGGCAGCAGTTTGCCGAAGGCAACGCCCACGACCATGCAGACCAGCACCCACACGGTGAGGTAGCGTTCAAAGAAAGCCAGACGTTTGGGAGCGACAAGGGGAGTCGTCATCGGAATGAGAAATCAGTCGAGGTTGGCGCCGAATTGCGCCAGCCCGGCATCCACGTCAGGCCCACACACGCCGGTAGAGCCGCACATGGCGGGATCGAATACATGGAGGATTTGCGTCGTCAGTTTCGTATCGTTTATTTGGATTTTGCCTGGTCGCGGCGACCGTCGGCATAGGCCTCAAATACCATCTTGATCTGGTCCCGCACCTGCCGGAACACCGCCAGCTTTTCCTCGTCTGTGCCCGTCGCATGCGCCGGGTCATGAAAGCTCCAATGATGACGGTTCAACTGGCCGGGGAAAACCGGGCAGGCTTGGTCCGCATTGCCGCAAACCGTGATGACCGTTTCCACCGGCTGGTTCAGGAAATCATTCATGTGCTTGGAGTGATGGCCTGAAATATCAATCCCGATTTCCTTCATCACCTGGATACCCAACGGATGCACATAACCCGCCGGTTTCGAGCCGGCGCTTTGGACGTTGAGCGTATTGCCCGCGACCGCGCGCAAAATGCCTTCGGCAAGGTGGCTGCGGCACGAATTGCCGGTGCAGAGAATCAGGACGGTGGGTTTCATTGTTTGCATTGCCGATGGCATAAGTCAACCGGGTCTGGTTTGAGCATTTTTTTAGTTGTTTGTTGCCTGCCAACATTTGCGGGTCGCTGGCCTGAGGATTGCCCAATCCAGTCCAGCGCTTCACACACCGTCAGCGGAACGTTCTCACCCGGCAGTTGGTGGTGAATCCAGCGCCCCTCCTTGCGCGACCCCACCAGCCGGGCATGAAAGAGAATGGTTGGATGTTTCGAGACGGTGGACGGGGCAAACGTGAATGATGCGGTGACCTGGCAGACGCACAACTCGCCCCGGTGCAAGGCCGGCAGCGTGCGCACGCGGCTGGCATCCGCCAGCGCCTTGGTGAGGTTCATGAATTCGCGCATGGTTTATTTATTCATTTCGTCATACAGCGAAATGAACTTAGACGGCCGCACGCCCGTCGTCAAGCTGTCGTTGTCGTCAGGCTGAATCAATGAGCCACACGCCACCGGGCACGAACAGAACATTGCAGGTGATTTTCAATACAGCGCCCCTTGGATGGTTCGTTCCAGTTGAGAAAGCGTTGCACCATTTCCGTGAAAGTCCCCGCCGCCCCAATCACCGCACGATGATCCGTGCCGTAAGCCAGCCGCCGCGACACTCCGCAAAGCTGATTGCGAATAGACGGAGAACGGTCCTTTGGATGGTTGGCATGGCCGGTGCTCATTTTGGGGTGTATGCATAAAACGTATTTTTACATCATCGCTTTCATGCTGCCGCTGGCTGCGATTGTCGCTGCGATCATATCCAAGCTCAAAGTTCAGGTTCCCGTTGGCTATCAGGATGAAAGCGGTTTTCACGTCGGCCAGGACCGCGCGGCGAACAAGGTCAGCTGGCCTCCTTTTTGGTGAGTGGCGGGTGTTGTCCTCGTGTCCCAAAGCTGGCAACGTTCTGAACACATTCAGGACAATCGCTGGCCACTGGTTTCGGGTTTGTGATGGATTTTTTTTGGTGAAGTCTTAAATTTGGTCTTCCGCACGTTCTTTCTTCCCGGCTTGGTCTCCTGGGTTTGGATACCAAGGGTGGGTAATTTACACTTGGGGCGGTATTTTTAATCAGGTTCTTTCGGTTGCAAATATGCGTGTCTGGCGGGTGATACGCTTTTTGGATTCGAACTTCAACCATCCGACGGAGTGTTTCTTCAGGACAGGGGTCTTCTGATCAATGGGGTATGTTCCTGCTGGAGTTTGCTGAGATTGCAATGGCATGTCCCGTGACGCTTCGTTATCATCCCAATGACAGGTGTCGTTGAGATGGCACTGTTGTTAAATGTTTTTGGCGGAAACCAGATGAAAAATTCCCATCCCAGCCATACTGGAAACGGTGATATCATTCGCGTCCTGGTGGTGGATGATCATCCCCTGGTTCGCGAATCGCTAAAGATAATCATTGAGCGGGAATCTGATTTGACCGTTTGCGGCGAAGCGGAAGACCGTGAACAGGCTCTGGAACTTGCCGCAGCCTTCAAGGCGCATCTGGCCATTGTTGATTTGACCCTGAAAAATTCGCACGGGCTGGAACTCATCAAAGACCTCGGGAACCGTTGCCCGAAAATTAAAATCCTGGTGCTATCAATGCGGGATGAGACGCTGTATGCCGAGCGGGTCATCCGAGCCGGGGCACGGGGATTTATTTCCAAGCAAGAGTCTCCCGGAAAAATTCTGCTGGCGATTCGCCAGGTGCTGAGCGGCGAAATTCACCTGAGCGAAAAGGCTTCCGCGCGCGTGGTCTCAAAAGTTGCCCGCTCCTCCCGGACCGGCAATGGTTCTTCAGCGGAAGGGTTGACCGACCGAGAAATTCAAGTCTTTGAACTGATTGGTGCCGGGCAAAGCACCCGACAAATTGCAACCACGCTTCACATCAATGCCAGCACGGTGGAAACCTATCGGGCCAGGATCAAAGTGAAGCTCAATTTGAAAAACGCCATTGAATTACTCCAGTGCGCCATCCGTTGGTCAAATGATCCAAAATACTGACCAATATAATTCGCGGGACGGAATCCGCAGGGCTTCAGGGCGTAATAGTGCAAGCATTATGGGGAATTCACCCCATTGCTGTTAGTGCCAGCCTTGGTCAAATTTAAGGGCGTTGCGGAGGCAGACGGATAGCTGACCAATAATTTCGAATTTTACGATGATATATTTTAATGGTGTTCATTTGTGGTGAAATCCACTACTTAATAATAGTGTTATTCAGCGACAGACAGTTCTCCAGCCTTCAAGTAAAATCTCGGCCATGGAGTCAACCTCGGTCTTAATAAACAGGATGTTTTGGGCGGTTTCGGCGTGGCAAAAGCTTTAAGGTTGATTGGCTAAACGCTGAAGCGGCACGGGGAATTTAAGCATATATTAACCATTTATTCACACGATCCCGGATGCACACAGAAATTCCAGCTTGGTATGGCGCCCGGAAAAAACCGAAGCCTGAGTATATGGCTGCGGCAAATGTGCGCAAAAATCCAAAGCTGAAAGCGGTTAATCCTCGATTGCGGGTTCCACGAGTCACCCGGCGCGGGGCTGCCCGTTTAGTTGAACCACTGTTTCCTTGCTGCATTTTCATCCATTGTGTGAATGAAGTTCAGCATACCAACAGGGGCGGCAGCCTGGTGCGGTTCGGGCACAAAATTCCCAAGTCGAGGACACGATCATTCAGGAACTGCAGCATTATTTTGCAGCAGAAGGAACCATGACGATCAAGGACCGGTTAGCAACAGCCAACGAGGTAATCGTTGCCGATGGAGCCCGCAGGGATGGAGGCAAAAGTCCAGGGGGGTGATGCCAGCCACGTAGAGGGTGCAAATCCTGCTAGACGTATTGGGTGGCCCCCACTTGGGTGGCGGTGAATTGGGCTTCGGCAGTTCTGGAAAAGAACACGGTTGCCGATCTGGCGCCGAATTTGGCGGCATCCCCCCGGCAGAGGATGCGCGTTCAGGTGGAAGTTGAAGGTGCAGAAAATAATTCGTCCTCCAAAGTCAATTTTGGAGGGGAAACTGCTGGTTTGGCTGAAATTTAGCCAGACGAGCAAGTGCGGAGCTTTGAATTAAAGCAGCCATTATCGCGTAGATATCATGATCGAGTGATTTAACAATGATTTAACTTAAGATTAACCGGTATGAAATAGTATTCGTCTCATTTTGTGACACACTGCCTCGCTGTTTTGGGACAAAATCCTACAATTCTAACATTATCAATTCACCTTCAAACATAGATCAGATGCCGGGGACAAATCCGGCCAGTGCGAATCCTGCCTGGAAGCGGAGGCTGGATATCGTTCTGGTCGCAGTGGCGCTTCCGCTGCTACTGCCACTGATGGCGTTAATCGCCTTGATCATCCGGATGGTTTCCGCTGGGCCGGCCATTTTTAAACAGGAGCGGATTGGTTATTTGGGTAATCGGTTTTTGTGTTATAAATTTAGAACCATGTTCGTCAACGCAGACACGGGGGTTCATCAGGGGCACTTGAATCAGCTGATGAAATCGGATGTGCCGATGCTGAAAATGGATTCGAAAGGTGATCCGCGGATTATTCCCCTTGGCCGATTGTTGCGGGCCTCCGGCCTTGATGAACTGCCCCAGCTGATGAATGTCCTCTTTGGCGACATGAGTTTGGTCGGCCCGCGCCCCTGCGTGCTCTACGAATACGAAAAATATCTGCCATGGCAGCGGGAACGGTTCAACACGTTGCCGGGTTTGACCGGCCTCTGGCAGGTGAGCGGAAAAAATCACACGACGTTCACCGAGATGATCCAATTGGACATCAAGTATTCGCGAAACAAAACACTCTGGTTGGATTTGAAGATCATTTTCAAAACCATTCCGGCATTGGTGACTCAAATGTGGGAGACGTGGTTGAAAAAGAATTCATCCTCGCCGTCGGCCAAATTAAGAACCTCCAATTCGGCCCGACCTGGCTCTGATGCGTGTATGTCACGGCCCGCTTTTATGACCGTGGCAAGCGGAGGGACGGACACCGAACACAGAAGGAAATTAAAAAGGAATCTATATGGCTAAACAAATAAAAGTCGGGGTAGTGGGATGTGGTTATTGGGGGCCTAATCTGGTTCGCAACTTCAGATCATTGCCGGACTGTGATATGAAGATGATGTGCGACTTGAGCGAGAAACGGCTCTCGCACCTCCGTTCTCTGTATCCTGAAGTCGAAGGGTCGTCCGATTACAGTCACATGCTCAATGGCGTGGGCTTGGATGCCGTCATCATTGCCACCGCCGTCAAATCACATTTTCCGCTGGCCAAAGCGAGCCTGCTGGCGGGCAAGCACACCTTCATTGAAAAGCCCATGGCGAGTTCCTCGGAGGAGTGTGAAGAGTTGGTGGAAATTGCCCGGAAAAACGGCCTGGTGTTGATGACCGGCCACACGTTCCTTTATTCACCTGCAGTCAGAAAAATCAAGGAGATCATTGCCAAGGGCGACCTCGGTGAAATTAGATACATCTCTGCCCGCCGCCTGAACCTCGGGCTTTTCCAGAAGGATATCAACGTCGCCTGGGATCTGGCTCCGCACGACATTTCGATCATCCAGCACATCATCGGGGAACAGCCAGTCACGGTGAATTGCCGGGGCTGTGCTCACATCACGCCGGGCGTGGAAGACGTGACAACCATGTGCTTGAGTTATCCCGGAGGGCGCACCGCCATCATCCAGAGCAGCTGGCTGGATCCGAGAAAAGTGCGCGAGATGACCATTGTCGGCAGCAATCGAATGATCGTGTATGACGACGTGGCGCCCTTGGAAAAAATCCGCGTGTTTGATGCCCGTGTCGAGCGTCCGCCGCATTATGACACGTTTGCCGAGTTCCATTACGCCTATCACTACGGCGATGTTTACGCCCCCTATATCAAGCAGGAGGAACCGCTAAAAACCGAATGCCAGCATTTTCTGGATTGCATCAATCAGGGAAACACACCGCTGACCGGCGGCAAACAAGGTTTGGAACTCGTCCGTATTTTGGAAGCCTCTTCTGAATCGCTGCGACGGGGTGGTGCCGCTGTGGAGCTTTCAACCTGGAGTGAAAACAATTCAACGCTGCGGTCACCTGCCGGGGTGGCCCAGCGAACAGGGGATCCAAAAATAGCCGGCTCCGGCCCGAAGCAAAAAAGGCGCCTCGGCACGAGTGGCCGGAAAATCAAACTCAAAATTGATGTCAATGGCGGCAAGTCGTGAGTGCATCGGCTCAGATGTTTCAGCGAATCGCCGCCGACGTGAAGTTGGGGAAAAATGTCCGCATTTACGATTTTACCAATCTCTACGGATGCGAAATCGGGGATGACGTCAAGATTGGAACCTTTGTTGAAATTCAAAAAGGGTCGAAAATCGGGAACCGTTGCAAAGTTTCCAGCCATACCTTCATTTGTGAAGGTGTGATTTTGGAAGACGACGTTTTCATCGGTCACAACGTCACCTTTATCAACGACCGTTATCCGCGGGCCACCAATGGCGCGGGTCAGTTGCAGACGGAAGCGGATTGGAGTTGTGTCGGCACTTTAGTGAAGCGCGGGGCGTCCATCGGCTCCGGTGCCACGTTGCTGTGCGGCGTCACCATTGGGGAGAATGCGCTGGTTGGCGCGGGCAGTGTGGTGACCAAAGATGTGCCGCCGGGTGCAGTCGTCGCGGGCAATCCGGCCCGGATCGTCAAATCCACGGTGGTGAGTTGACCAGCCCGGCGAAAGGGCGTGCAGGCAGGATGTCCGGCAACGCCTTGAATGTGGAATCGAATCGCTCAATCAGCCCGGAAATGCAGCGGACAAATCCGGCTGAAGATTCCAATTGGAACACCCTGCTGGCCGCACAGCCCAAACGTTCGTTTTTTCACACGGCGGAGTGGGCGAAGGTCCTGACCGAAACCTATGGGTATACGCCGGTTTATTTCAGGGCAGGCGGGGCAGATGGCAGCGCCTCATGGCTGCCACTGATGGAAGTGGACAGTTGGCTAACGGGGCGGCGCGGTATCAGTCTGCCGTTTACGGATGATTGCGAACCGCTTTGTTCGGACGCCGGCACGTTTCAGAATATTTTTCGGGACGCAGTTGAATTTGGCAGACTCAGGCGCTGGAAATACATCGAATGTCGGGGGGGGCGGGAACTGTTTTACGAAGTCCCGGCCTCGCTTTCATTTTACGGGCACAGCATGGATTTGACGGCGCGTGAAGATGAACTCTTTGCTCGTCTCGACAGTTCCGTCCGGCGTGCCATTCGCAAGGCGGAAAGAGCCGGCGTGACGGTGGAAGTGTCCCAAAGCCAGGAAGCCGTAGAGGTCTTTTACGGGCTGCAGTGCCAGACGCGTAAAAAACACGGTCTGCCACCGCAACCGTTGACATTTTTCCTGAACATCCACCGCCATATTTTGTCGCATAGCATGGGAATGGTGATTTTGGCGAGATATCAAGGCAGGCCGGTTGCCGGTTCTGTCTATTTTAATTTTGGGGACAAAGCGATTTATAAATTCGGGGCCTCGGATGAGACACATCAGGATTTGCGCGGCGGAAATCTGGTCATGTGGACGGCCATCAAAGAGTGCGTGCGTCGGGGTGCAAAGCGACTGGATCTCGGGCGCACTTCGATGGGGAACGAAGGCCTTAGGAAATTCAAACTTGGATGGGGAACTGCTGAACGAAACATTGAATACGTGAAATTTGACCTGCGAAAAAATGAGTTTGTGACCGGCTTGGATGATACATCCGGCTGGCACACGCGGGTGTTTCACCGGATGCCGGGTCTTTTGTCACGGGCCGTTGGGGCGGCATTATACCGGCATTGGGCGTGATGCATTACAGATGGGAAAAATGAATAACAATAACCGGCCTGCTGAATCGTCAGGAAACATGACGTTGGGCGACGTCTATTTTGTGGTTTTCCGTCACAAGTGGAAAATCATTTCGTTTGCTTTGGCCGGCATGGTGGCAGCAGCAAGCTTTTATTTCTTGAACCCTCCGGTGTATCAATCCGAAGCCGAATTGTTTATTCGCTACATTACAGACAGCCGTCCGGTAACTGCCGCTGCTGATAATACCATCAGGACCAGTGATCCCGGTGGCAGTGTCATCAATTCAGAAATCCAGATTTTGACCAGCTTCGATCTGGCGCAGCAGGTGGCCCAAACAATTGGGCCCGAAAAAATTCTCGCCAAGGCGGGCGGGGGCAAGGACCTCATCACAGCCGCCATTGTGGTGCGAAGAGGGTTGAAAGTGAGCTCAGCGGAAAAGAGCAGCGTCATCAATGTCATCTTTCAGCACCCGGATCCGACCATTGTCCAGCCCGTGTTGAGCGAGATCATCGCGGATTATTTGAGCAAACATACCGAGATTCATCAGGCGCTGGGCACCGAGGATGACTTTTTGGCCGAGCAGACCACCCAGTTAAGAGCCCAGATTGCCCAGACGGAACGGGAGTTGATGATGACCAAAACCAATCTCGGCATCGTTTCCCTTGATGACACCAAGGAGAATATAACCAAACAAATATCCCGATACCAAGGTCAGCTATATGATCTCGAATTGGAACTGGCGACCCGTAAGGGAATGGCGGGCAAAGCAACCGACGCCGCCCTGACCAATCTCCCGACGACCAACTCAGTCATGGCTTTGGAAATACCAGCCGATCAGAAGGATCAGTATAAAAAAATCACTTCCCGCCTGGCCCTGTTGCAGAAGCGAAATGATGGTTTTGTTGAGCAGGGGTTTGCCGAAGACAACGTGTTGGTCATGGAGGTGACTGAACAAATCAATCAGAATAAAAAACTTAAAAAGAAACTGGAGGAGCAGTATCCCGGACTGGAAAGCTTGGGGACAGGATCGACGGCTACGGATGCGGAGTCTGGCACCGCAAATCCCGACTCTGACCGGGGAGTCGTCCAGACGGCTCTCCTTGAATCAAGAGTAAGTGTTCTCCATACATTATTGGACAAGCTGCGATTGGAGGCGGCAGGGATTGGTGAAGCCGAGCCGAAGATTCTGGATTTGCAACGCAAGGAGAAGATTCAGGAACAGAACATGCAGTTTTTCATCAAGAGTTTGGATGACGCTCGCATCAACGAAGCCTTGGGTGCCGGGAAAATCTCCAATATCAAACCGATTCAACAGCCCACACCCCCTTCCCCAGCAACCTCCAAGCGTGAAAAGATGGCTGCCGGTCTGCTGGCGGGCGGGATTTTGGGTGGACTGGCACTCGCCTTTTTGATCGAGCTGTTTTTGGATCGCTCTGTCAAACGTCCTGCCGAAATCGAGACCAAATTGAATCTTCCGCTGTTTCTTTCCATTCCAAACATGCATCTGAACGGCAGTCGTTCCAAATTCGAGCAGCGCCAGTTATCCTCGCCGGAGGCGGGCAGCACCGTGTCGAAGGCCGTCGACGACAAAACCATCGGGAAGTCCGGCAATCTGCAAATTGCGCCTTGGAGCGCCAGCAACGCAATGTGTTCCTTTTACGAAGCGTTACGCGATCGGATTGTGGTTCATTTTGAGGTCAAGGGTTTGACGCGCAATCCCAAGCTCGTGGCGGTGACCAGTGCCAACCGTGGCGCCGGGGTCACGACGATTGCGACGGGCTTGGCCGCCTCCCTTTCAGAAACCGGGGAGGGGAATGTATTGCTCGTGGATATGAATGTCGAACAGGGGGCTGTCCAGCAGTTCTACAAAGGCAAGCCTGGCTGTCCGCTGGATCATGCGTTCGAAAGTGAAAAACGAGGTGACGCCCTGATGCAGAATAACCTCTACGTGGTCAGCGATAGTTCGAACGGCGACAAGTTGCCACGGATCATGCCCAAGCGATTCTCCAGCCTGCTGCCCAAATTCAAGGCCAGCGATTACGATTACATCATTTTTGACATGCCGCCGGTTACCCAAACGAGCGTGACACCGCGTTTGGCCGGTCACATGGACATGGTTTTGCTGGTGGTGGAAGCGGAAAAAACCAACCGGGATGTCGTCCTTCGGGCGAACTCCCTGTTGGGCGAGTCCAAAGCCAACGTGATTGCGATCCTCAACAAGACCCGCAAATACGTTCCCGAAAAACTGCATCAAGAGTATCTGAGCGACAGTTGAAGTTTTGCAGATTGTTCGTGTCCTCCCGTCCGGTTCGATTGAAACAAATCTTTCGCATTGCCCGTGTTTGATGAGCTCGTGGCCAGAGTATTGACCCGACTGATTCTGCATGATTTACAAACGGCTCTATTACCGGTTTAAACCTTACATACCTTGGCGGTTGCGGGTGGCGTTGCGAAGGATGCTGGCAAAGCGGAGACGGGAAACTTTCAAGGCTGTCTGGCCCATTAACGAAGCTGCCGGGAAAGCACCCTCCGGCTGGTCCGGCTGGCCGGAGGGCAAGCGCTTTGCTTTTGTCCTCACCCATGACGTGGAGAGCCAGAAGGGTTTGGATCGAAGCCTCCAACTGGCGGCGCTGGACGGTTCCCTTGGATTTCGTTCTTCTTTTAATTTTATCCCGGAAGGCGATTACCCCGATTCGCTTTCGGTTCGGGAAAGCCTGGTCCAAAATGGATTTGAGATTGGGATCCACGATCTCAAGCATGACGGTTTTCTATATGAATCCCGGGAAAGTTTTCGACGGCAGGCAGAGCAGATCAATCAGTATGCCAAAAAATGGCAGGCGACGGGTTTCCGGTCGGCGTTCATGCACCATAATTTGGAATGGTTTGACGATCTCGATATTCTTTATGATGCCTCAACCTTCGATACGGATCCGTTCGAACCGCAACCCGATGGGGTTGATACCATTTTCCCATTTTGGGTGGCTGGAAAAAAGGGGGATGGTTATGTCGAGCTGCCCTACACGCTGATTCAAGATTTCAACCTGTTCATCGTTTTAAGGGAAACCTCGATCGACGTCTGGAAAAAGAAGCTGGATTGGATCGTGGAGCGTGGCGGCATGGCGTTGCTGATCGTCCACCCGGATTACGCAAGCTTTTCCAACAACGGGCTGGCGCCTGATGAATTCCCCGTCGGGCGTTACGCGGAATTTCTTCGATACGTCAAGGAGACTTATGCGGGTCAATATTGGAATGCGCTGCCGTGTGAAGTCGCTGGTTGGTATCGCAAGCAGCATGCGGAGCCGGTTCCCAAGTCCGCGACCGCTGTCAGCTCGATTGTTTCCGGCATCGAAGTCGTCACAAAAAATGCGCTCGCCGGCAAGCGCGCGGCCGTGGTTCTGTATTCCTATTACGCCAATGACCCGCGTCCCCGCCGCGAGGCGGAAGCGTTGCAACGCGAGGGCATGGAGGTGGATGTGATCTGTCTCCGCGAGGACAGCAGCGAGCCACGCGAAGAAGTCATCAACGGTGTCCATGTTTATCGCATTCCATTGAAGCGCCGGCGTGCCGGGAAACTGACCTACGCGCTGCAGTATTTGAGCTTCCTCGTGAGTTCCTTTCTGATCCTGTCCTGGTGGCGGCTGAAGCGGCGCTATCAACTGGTGCACGTCCACAACATGCCGGATTTTCTGGTGTTCAGCGCGTTGCTGCCCAAAATCCTCGGCGCACGCGTGATTCTCGACCTGCACGATCCCATGCCGGAACTGCTCGTGACTATTTTCGGGCTCAAGGAGAGCAGCGTCGGGGTGCGCTTGCTGAAGTTTTGTGAAAAGTGGAGCATCCGGTTTGCCGACCATGTCCTCACGGTGAATCAGGCTTGCAAGGAGATATTTTCGGCCCGTAGTTGCGCGCCGGAAAAGATCGAGGTCCTGCTGAACGTGCCGGATGAATCGGTTTTCAAATTCCGCGACTGTCTCGATTATCCCGCCCGCGACCCGGCCCAGCCGTTCGTCATCATGTTTCACGGCTCGATCGTCAAGCGCAACGGCCTGGATATTGCCGTCGAGTCGTTGCGTTTGTTGCTTCCCTCCGTGCCCAATGCCGAACTGTGGGTTTATGGCCTGAGCACGCCCTTCCTGGAGCAGGTGCTGGGCTCGGTGTCACAAAACGGCCTCGCGCACGCCGTCCGTTATCTTGGACCGAAGTCGCTGGAAGACATTGTCGCTGCCATCCAGACCTGTGATGTCGGGGTCATTCCCAACCGCAGCAACGCGTTCACCGAGATCAACACGCCCACGCGGATTTTTGAATATCTCTCGCTGGGCAAACCCGTGGTGGCGCCGCGCGCCAAGGGCATCACCGATTATTTCGGGCCGGATGACCTGGTTTATTTTGAACTGGGCGACGCGGCCAGTCTCTCGAAGCAGTTGGAATTTATATTTAGACAGCCAGCCCTGGCACGGGCCGTCACGCAACGCGGGCAGACGGTATATCGCCGCGAGTGCTGGAGCCAGGCTGGAAAGAAATTCCTTAACCGCGTCGATGGACTGTTGCAGCCGCGCCGTTGAATTTTGCAATGATCTCCGTCCTAGCCCGCGAAGCGGACCACCCGGTCGTCCGGGAGTTCTTTGAGCTCTTCAAGACGCCGTGGCGCTTTCATGCGCTGGACGCACCCGCTCAAGTTTTGCTGTGCGCCGGCCTCGACGTCCCGGCCAACCACGCGGCGCTCGTGATTGTTTTCGCCGGGGAATTGATTGCCTCGGACGTGAGCACGGGGATCCGGTCCGAAGCGCCAGCCGAACCGGGGCTTTTCAAGCACAACGGCGTCGAGCTTCCAGTCTATGGCCGCCGGCTGGTGGAAAATGCGTCGCCGCAAATCGTCTTCCGTCGCGGCGAAACGGATGGCCGCCCGGTCGTGCGTGTGGGGTTTGATTTGTTTGCGGAGGTGCGTCACTTGCTGGTGACCGGCCAGCCTGCGGAGCACGCCGCCAGTCCCACGCTGGAACGGCACGTCGCCTTTTTGCGCGGATTGATTTTGAGCCAAGCGCTGCCGCTGGTGGAGATTCCGCCACGTCCCGCCGGTCATGAATTCATCGTCTGCCTTACCCATGACGTGGATCATGTCGGCATTCGCAATCATAAGTTTGACCACACGATGTTCGGTTTTCTGTATCGCGGCACAATCGGCTCGGTGCTGGACGTGCTTTCGGGAAAGAAAACCCCCGGCCAACTCGTGAAGAATTTTTTCGCCGTGCTGCGCCTGCCGCTGGTCCATCTGGGACTGGCGGGAGATTTTTGGTATCAATTTGACCATTACCTGGCGTTGGAAAATGGACGGGCTTCGACGTTTTTTTTCATTCCCAAAAAAGGTGAAACCGGCCTGGACGCGGGCGGCCGCCGGCCGTCAAAACGCGCGGCCAGCTATGATGCGGCAGACTTGCGCGACATTTTGCGCCGGCTACAGGTGGCGGGCAAAGAGATCGCCGTGCACGGCCTCGATGCGTGGCGCGATGCCGTCGCCGGTCGCGACGAACGGGCGCGCATCGGCGGACTCGTGGACACCGACGCGCCCGGCGTCCGCATGCACTGGTTGTATTTCGATGCCAACGCGCCGGCCCGGTTGGAAGCGGCCGGATTTTCTTATGACTCCACGGTGGGTTACAATCACACCGTCGGCTATCGCGCGGGAACGAGCCAGGTCTTCAAGCCGTTGGCCACGCAAAATCTGCTGGAACTGCCGATGCACATCATGGACACCGCGCTGTTTTACCCGTCCTATCTGAATCTTTCACCCAGGCAGGCCGATGTGACGGTCCTTCCCCTCATTGAAAACTCGGTCTGTTTTGGCGGGGTGCTGACGGTGAACTGGCACGACCGCAGTCTTGCTCCGGAACGACTCTGGGACAATTTTTATTCGCACTTGCTCGAAAGATTGTCTGCCAGAAATCCTTGGTTTGCCACCGCCGCGCAAACGGTCGCGTGGTTCCGACGGCGCCGTTCGGCAACGTTTGAGGTGGACGCAACGGACGAAAACCGTGTGAAAATCAAAATGCCGGCGGCCAGTGATGCCGGTTTGCCGCCGCTGCGGGTCAGCATTTTCCAGCCCGGAAAAACCGGTGCAACTTTTTCCGAACAAACTGTTCGCCACGAATGCGAAACTTGTCTTGCTGCCTGAAACAGGATTCAATTAAACAAAAACCAAGGTGATCCATGAAAGATAAGTTTGTCCTCGCCCAATTCGGCTGCGGTTATTGGGGTCCGAACCTGCTCCGTAATTTTTCGGCATTGAAAAATTGCGCGGTCAAATATGTCGTGGACGGCAGCGCCGAGCGGCGTTCGTTCGTGGAGAAAAATTTTCCACGGACCAGGGGAGTTGAAGACCAGCGGGCGGTTCTCGACGATCCGGAGATCGACGCGGTGATCATCGCCACGCCGGCTGGCACACATTTTGAACTCGCGCTGGCGGCACTCAAGGCGGGCAAACATGTTTTTGTGGAAAAGCCGATGGCCACCCGGGCGTCTGAAGTGGATGAACTCGCTCGCGTCGCCGGTGAAAAAGGGCTTGTCGTCATGGTCGGTCACACCTTCATCTATAATTCCGCCGTGCGTTATGTTAAGAAGCTGATTGATAATGGCGACCTCGGCGAGGTCCGCTACATCTACAGCCAGCGCCTGAACCTGGGCCGCATCCGTTCGGATATTGACGCGCTCTGGAATTTTGCACCGCACGACATTAGCATCATCCAATACTGGCTGGGCGATCCCGCGCCGCTGTCCGTTTCGCGCCGGGGCATGGCCTACATGCAGGACGGCATCGAAGACGTGGTGTTTTTAAGCCTGACCTATCCGGGAAAGATCATGGCCAACATCCACGTCAGCTGGCTTGATCCGCAAAAGGTGCGCAAGATGATCGTCGTCGGCTCGAAGAAAATGGTGGTCTATGACGACGTGGCCGATGACAAGATCGCCATCTACGACAAGGGCATTGACCGGCGCGCCGTGCTGGGCGAGAACATGGACTTTGACCATCCGCGTCCGCAGGAATTTGATTATCGCAGCGGCGACATCCTGCTGCCGCAGGTGAAATTCGTCGAACCGCTCCGCGTCGAGGCGGAACATTTCATCGAGTCGATCAAGAACCAGACCACGCCCTTGACCGGCCTGGCGCACGCGCGCACGGTGGTCTCCATTCTGGAACAGGCGAACAACGGCAAGGCACACTAATATTATGGCGGAACCCAGGCTGAAAAAAGCCGGCATTGTGGACGTGACATTTGGTGAAAATGTCACGGTCGTGGAGCCGGTGAACCTTTACGGCTGCACCATCGGCGACGGCACGTTTGTCGGTCCGTTTGTCGAAATCCAGCGCGGCGCGGTCATCGGCAGACGCTGCAAAATCCAGTCGCACGCCTTCGTCTGCGACCTGGTGACGATCGGTGACGACTGCGTGATTTCTCATGGCGTCATGTTCATCAATGACCTGTTCAAAACCGGCGGGCCGGCGAACAACAACCGAGATTTGTGGGCCGCGACGAAGATTGGCAACCACGTCAGTCTCGGCACCAACTCGACCATCCTGGCCGTGAACATTTGCGACCACGTCGTGATCGGCGCCGGCTCGGTCGTGACCAGGAACATCACGAAACCGGGTATCTACGCGGGGAATCCGGCGAAATTTTTACGCGCGCCTTGAGTGCGAATCAGAATTGAATCATGAAAATACCATTCGTTGACCTGCACGCCCAATACCTGACCATCAAGCCGGAGATTGATGCCGCCATCCAGGACGTCATCACTAATTCGGCCTACATCCGCGGCCCGCACGTGGACAAGTTCGAAAAAATCTGGTCGGCGACCCAGGGTGTGAAGCATTGCGTCTCCTGCGCGAACGGCACCGACGCGCTCTATATCGCCATGCGCGGCCTGGGCATCAAGGCTGGAGACGAAGTCATCACCACGGCGCACTCGTGGATTTCCACCACGGAAACCATCACGCAGGCGGGAGGCAGGGTGGTCTTCACCGACACGGAATACGACACGTTTAATATCAATGCCGCACAGATCGAAGCCAAAATCACCCCGCGCACCGTTGGCATCATCCCTGTGCATCTTTACGGCCAGCCGGCGGACATGGATGCCATCATGGCCATCGCCAAAAAGCACAAACTGTGGGTCATCGAAGATTGCGCCCAATCACACCTGGCGCGTTATGAGGGCAAGCTCGTCGGCACCTTCGGTAATGTGGCGACCTTCTCGTTTTATCCCGGCAAGAACCTCGGCGCATACGGTGACGCCGGCTGCCTGGTGACGAATGACGACGCGCTCGCAGATTGGACGGCCACGTTCGCGCGGCACGGCGGCAAGGGCGAACACATCATGGAGGGGATCAACAGCCGGCTCGACGGTCTGCAGGCCGCGATCCTGAATGTGAAAGCACCGCATCTGGCGCAATGGACCGAGGCCCGTCGCAAGGTGGCGGCACGTTACAACGAGCTGCTCGCCGGGGTGGGTGATATTGTCACGCCGAAAGTCGCGTCCAATCGCGACCACGTTTATCATCTTTACGTCATCCGCACGGAGCGGCGGGACGCGCTGAAAAAACATCTGGCCGACGCGGGCATCGGCACGGTGTTGAATTATCCCAAGGCGCTGCCGTTTTTCCCGGCCTATGCCTATCTCGGCCACACGCCGGCGGATTTTCCGGTGGCCTTTGCGAACCAGTCGCGTATCCTGTCGCTCCCGATCTTCCCGGAGATGACGGGTGAAATGATTTTTTACGTGGCTGACCAGATCAGAAAATTCTTTGCAAATCGCCATGTCTAAAATCGGCGATTCAGATCCATTAATCACCGCGAGTCTTGACCGCGTCCAGAACTGGGTCGAGGCGCGGAACTATCGTGGCTATGAGCCGTTTGACGGCTTGTCGTCCTGGTTTCGGCCGCTGACCTGTGGCAATCTATTTGCCGAGCGCCTGCTCTTGCAGTTGATCCGCCAGTCACCCGTCAACCTGCGGCCACTGATGGGCGTCACCCCCAAGGAATCGACCAAAGGGCGGGGTTACATGGCTCATGGATATTTGTTCCGCTACCAGACCACCGGAAACGCGGAATACCTCCGGAAAGCCGAAGCCTGTCTCGACTGGCTGGATCATCACAAGGCCCGCAAGTTCACGAAACACAGCTGGAGCAACCATTTTGATTTTTCCAGCCGTGGCGGTTCCTACACCAGCGAGGATCCCATCATCGTCTGGACCGCGTTGATCGGCTTCGCTTATCTGGAAGCCTACGAGGTGACCGGGAACGCCCGCTGGTTGAACATTGCCGACAGTGTTTGTGGCTGGATCATGGATCTCCCGCGCGAAAAGACCGACCGGGGAAATTGCCTGAGTTATCTGGCCCATGTCCAAAGCTCGATCCATAACTCGAACATGCTGGGTGCCGCCATGCTCGCCCGGACGGCGAAACACACCGGCAACCAGGACTATCTGGAAGTGGCCCGGTCCGCGATGGAATACAGTTGCTCGCGCCAACTGGCCGACGGCGCCTGGCAATATGGCGAAAATCTCAAGTATCACTGGGTGGATAATTTTCACACTGGCTACAACCTCGATAGCCTGAAATGTTATCTGGAATGCAGCGGCGATGAGACGTGGCGCCCCAACTTCCGCCGCGGTCTGGCCTATTACAAACGCCATTTTTTCGAGGCGGACGGTTGCCCCAAATATTACCATGACCGACGCTATCCGGTGGACAGCCAGTGCGCGGCCCAGTCCATCGAATCGCTGGCCGCCTTTGCCAGCGAGGATCCCGAGTGCCTGGAACTTTCCGTGAAAGTGGCCCGCTGGACCATCGCCAACATGCAGGGGCGCGACGGACATTTTTTCTATCGCATCTATCCCCTGATGAAGGCGAGAACCCCGATGCTCCACTGGGCCCAGGCAACCTTGTTCAAAGGGTTGGCCCTGCTCGAACTCCGGTTGCAATCGGGCGGCACTCCCGTGCCCGGCCGGCGGCCTCCCGTTGCGCCGGAAATGGCAAAAGTATGAATCCCCCGGCACTGAAATACCTGCTCATCACGGCGGCCCGTAACGAGGAAGAGTATCTGGAGATCACCATTCAATCCGTCGTGAACCAGACCGTCCGCCCGGTGCGCTGGCTCATCGTCAGCGATGGCTCCACCGATCGCACCGACGAGATCGTCGCTCGCCACGCCGCGCAACACGACTGGATTGAGCTCTTCCGGATGCCCGAGCGCCAGACGCGGGATTTTGGAGGCAAGGCGCGCTGCTTCAACACCGGTTATGGCAAGATCAAAGCTCTGCCGCATGATGTCATCGCGAGTCTTGATGCGGACATCACGGTTGATCCGGGATTCTTCAAGTTCTTCATGGAGAAGCTCGCGCAGGACCCGCAACTCGGCATTGTGGGTGCCCCGTTTTCGGAGGATGGTCAGACCTATGATTACCGCTACAGCAGCGCCGACCACGTCTCCGGTGCCTGCCAGATTTTCCGCCGGGAATGCTTCGAGGCTGGCGGTGGTTATGTCGAATCAAAAGGCGGCGGCATCGATGTGATCGCGGTGCTGACGGCCCGCATGAATGGCTGGCGCACCCATACCTTCACCGAAAAGACTTGTGAACATCACCGGCCGATGGGGTCAGCAAATAGTCGGCACAAGATGGCGGTCAACTTCAAATTGGGCGAGCGCCAGTATCGCTTGGGCTTTCATCCGCTCTGGCAGTTGTTCCGGTCGGTTTACCAGATGACCCGCAAACCCTATGTCGTCGCGGGTGCGGCGATCTTTGCCGGATATTTCTGGGCCATGTTGCGCCGTGTCCCGCGCCCCATCAGCGCGGAGTTGGTCGCCTTTCAGCGCCGGGACCAGATGCGTCGGTTGCGCGCCTTCCTCCACCTCGGAACGGGCAGCCGTCCGACCGCGACCCAAACGACCGAATTGAGTCCGGCTCAAAACCGGCGGGTGGTCGTGACCACCAAGGAAAGTGTCCATCCGGTTTCCAAATAGAAGTTCCAGACCTTAGGCTGGATGCGTTTTCGTTGCGCCGGAAAAACCAAGCCCCCACGACCCTCACCATGAGAACCGAATCCGTGCATACGTTGATTCTCGGGGCCGGCCCTGCCGGACTGGCCGCCGGTTACACGCTGGCAAAAGCCGGCCACAAGCCCGTCATCATTGATCGCGAAAAAGGTCCCGGCGGATTAATGCGCAGCGTTCATCACGGCGACTTCGTGGTGGATGTCGGGCGCAAGGAATTATACAACCGGCTGGCCCGGGTGGACGAATTCTGGGCCGGAGTGATCGGCGCGGATTACCGGCCCTACCCGCACCGCGGCGGATATCTGTATCAAGGTCATATCCTCGAAATGTCCCGCAGTTACCAGGGCTTCCGGCGCGGGATGCCCTGGTCGATGTTTCTCGGCTGTGCCTTCGGATTTTTGGGGAACAGGCTGAATGTGTTCGCTGGCAAACCCCGCAATGTGGAGGAATATTTCTACCGCACGCGTGGACGGCTGCTCACGCGGGTCGTGTCACAGGGCTTCCAGGAAAAACTAACCGGCAAACGCTGGGCCGACCTGTCGCTGCCGGAAAATTATTCGAATGGCGACGAGGCCGGGTTGATCGCCACGTTTCGGGCGGCGGCGAAACGCGCGTTTTCCACCCGCGAAGTCAACACGTTCGAAGGCGTCTGGCGTCATCCGGCCCGGGGCACCGGCCAGATCTGCGATGCGCTGGCGCAGGGGATCACGGCGGCCGGCGGATTGTTCGGATTCGGCGCCAAAATCCTGGAAATCAAACCGGGTGAGGGGCGGATTGAATCGGTCACCGCGGAGATCGGGTCGGAGACCGTCTGTTACCAGCCCCGTTTTCTGATCTCCAGCATTCCGCTCGAAATCATGATCACGCTGCTGGGGCGCAAGGTGTCGGCCGCTTATACGGCAGCGCAAGGAGCCCCCACGCAACGCAAGACCGTGGTGCTGGTTTATCTGTTCCTTGACGCGCCACCGGAATTTCCCCACGCGTGGCTGCAGGTCACCGATCCGAAATCCCGGATCGGCCGCATCACCAACTATTCCGGCTTCAACTCGGACATGGTCCCGCCCGGCAAAGGCTGCCTGTGCTGTGAATATTATGGCTTTGGCGAGGATCCGTTGCTGGCGCTGGATCCGAAGGAGCTGACCCGGCAGACCATTGACTTCTGTGTGCAATCCGGCCTGATACGCCGCGAGTCGTTCATGGAGGAACGCGTATTGAAGTTCCCCGGCGCCGACGCTTCACAAAACCGGCACAACTGGATCACCTCAATGCGACTCGGGCTGTTCAACGAGGTCAAAGCATTCGCGAATCTATATCACGTAGCCCGCACCGATTTGGACATCGCCACGCTCGCCGGTCTGGATTCCGCGGATGCAGTCCTGTCCGGCGACCGGACCACGTTCGACCGGCATTTTGATCCGACCGAAATCGGTATCCGGAGTGAGCGCAAGGCTTTTGAGTTTAAGATTCCGGCCTCCGCTGCTTAATTGGCTGAAATTTCCCGCGGCTTTTTTCAATGCTGTTTAATTCCATCCATTACCTTTTTTTTCTGCCGATCGTCGTTGGATTATATTACTTAGTCCCACAAAAGTGGCGTTGGTTGTTATTGCTGGTTGCCAGTTATTATTTCTACATGTGCTGGAAGGCCGAGTATGCCATCCTGCTCCTGTTCTCAACGGGCGTGGCCTATACAGCCGGCTTGGGCATCAGCCGCACGGAAGACGAGCAAGCCAAAAAAAAATATCTCTGGTCCTGCATTGCCGTGCTGCTGGGGGTTCTGTTCAGCTTCAAATATTTCAACTTCGCGAGCGCCAGCCTGCGCGGATTGTGCGCGGATTTGAGCATCCCGCTGGACATCCCCGTTTCCCACCTGCTGCTGCCGATCGGCATCTCTTTTTATACCTTCCAAAAGATCAGCTACGTGGTCGATGTCTACCACGGCAAGGTGAAGGCGGAAAAACATTTTGGTGTTTTCGCCGTCTATTCCTGTTTCTTCCCGCAACTGGTGGCCGGCCCGATCGAACGGGCCCAGCACCTGCTCCCGCAATTTTTCAAGCGGCACGATTTTTCCTATGAGCTGTTCACTTCGGGTCTGCGGCTGATCTTGTGGGGCCTGTTCAAAAAAATTGTCGTGGCGGACCGGCTGGCGATCCTGGTGAATGCCGTCTACGACAATCCCCACAGTTATCCCGGTTTGCCGCTCGTGGTGGCCACAGTCTTTTTTGGCATTCAGATCTATTGTGATTTTTCAGGTTATACCGATATTGCCATCGGGTCGGGACGGCTGCTGGGATTCGATCTGATGGCCAATTTCCGACAGCCGTATTATGCCAAATCCATCCCCGAATTCTGGCACCGCTGGCACATCTCGCTGTCCACGTGGTTCCGGGACTACTTGTATATTCCACTGGGCGGCAGCCGGGTGGTAAAATGGCGCTGGTATTACAATCTGTTCATCACCTTTTTCATCAGCGGCCTCTGGCATGGCGCCAACTGGACCTTTGCCGTATGGGGAGCGCTGCACGGCTGTTTCATGGTTCTTGATTCTCTCTTTGGACCGGCCCGCGACTGGTTGCGCAGCAAATTAAAGGGTCAAATTGTCGTGGCCGGCTTCGACGGGCTGAATATCGCCCTGACGTTTGCCTTGGTCACCCTGGCTTGGATCCCTTTCCGTGCGGCGAATTTCAGTGACGTCTGGTTTATCTTTACCCACATGTTTTCGGGCGCCGGCGACTGGGTTGATCTGAACACGGTGGCCCTCCAATTTCGCGGAATGGGCTTGAAATTGCCGTATTTGATCTACGCCGGAGTCTTTGCGGGATTGGTGTTCCTCTACGATATCATCGACAGTCGTCAGGGCGTTTGGGAATCGTTAAAATTCTCCCCGCGTCCGCTGCGGTGGTCGGTTTACTACGCCATTCTGCTCCTCGTGCTTTTCTTTGGCCATTACAACCAGGCCCAGAATTTCATTTATTTCCAATTTTAGCGCATGGCATTTCGGCTTTTCTTAAAAAGAGGTCTGATCTTTGCTTCCCCGCTGGTGGTGTGGGTCGTGATGGTCATCCTGGTGGACCCATTTGATTACTTTAACTGGTCACATGCCTTTTCCGAGCAGGTCAAAAAAGACAATGCCGCGACGTTAAACTCCATCCTTTTCAACATGCTCAAGGAAGTGAACCACCCCTGTGAAAATCTCATCATTGGCGATTCACGGGCGGAAGATCTGCCTGTGGAGCAGATAAGTCAGATCACAGGGGAGAGGTATTTTATCCTGGGAGCGAATGCGCTCAAACTGAATGAAAGCATCGACCTTTTTTATTTTGCGAACCGGATCAAACCGGTCAAGCGCGCGGTGTTCACCCTCAATTTCAATGAGTTCAATGAATACGCGTTTGCGGATCGGGTGACGAGCGTCGAAGCCATGATCCATAACCCGTTGCTTTACGTGTTCGATACGAGTGTGGCCCAAGCCGGCTACTATGTCGTCAAATCTTCTGTGACCAAAAGACAGGCCGTCAGTTCTGTCCCGCCAATGAGCGAGGACGAATGGTGGAACTATATTGTTAGTGTTCGGGGCCGTGAGCATTATGAACGTTTTCGCTATCCGGCCGGCTTATATCAGCGGATGCAGAAGATGGTTACGCTCGCCAAAGCGCAGGGCACCGAGATCACGTTCATCATTGTGCCCAACCACGCCGATTTTCAGAAGCGGGTGCGGGAATTCGGGTTGGACGATCAATACCTGGAATTCAAACGTGACTTGTGCCGGCTCGATGTTCGGGTCGTTGATTATGATTTTGTGAACGACATCACGACGAACCGATCTGATTTTCGTGATCCCCTGCATTCCAACGAAAAAATCGGCCTGCTGATTGCCAATGAAGTGTTCCATGGTCCATTGGTTAAAGGCAAGCTTCTCGATGCAGCCTGGGCAGACCAGTGTTCCAAGTTTCTTTTCTAAACGTTTGAAAACCCTCTCAGGGGATGGTCTGGGAACGGTTTGTGCGGCGCACTTCGAAAGAAATTAAATTCACATGAGTCATCTGAACGCCTACTTGCCGAATTGACGCAGGCTGCAAAATTGACGGCGTTCTCCAGAGGTTGTTGGGAGACGATTTTAAACACATCAAAGAGATATGATAATTGAGGACACCGAAATCGATGTCAGTGGCCGGCTCTTCAAAATATCGAAGCTGCATAATGAGTATTATGAATACTTGGGTGATCCGGCGGGGTTCGTGGCCAAGATGCGGGACTCCGGGGCGAACATCGATCTGTTCAACTTTGTTCCCGAGATTCACGATCGCGAGCGTCTGCTTGCCTTTCATTCGGAGCCCGACCGCATCGCGGTGATTCCATTGACCACCTATGAGCATTGGTGGAAGAACCAGATTTCTGACAAGACCCGGAACATGGCCCGCAAGGCGACCAAGAAAGGGGTGGAAGTCAAGGTGGTTCCATTCGATGACGAGTTCGTTCGCGGTATCCAGTCGATAAACGATGAAACACCCATCCGGCAGGGAAAGCCCTACTGGCACTATCAGGAGGATTTTGCCACGGTGAAACGATTGAACATTACTTTCGTCGAGCAGTCCGAATTCATCGGCGCTTACCTGGGGGCGGAATTGATCGGATACATCAAGCTGGTCAAGGGGAATGGAAAGGCCAGCATTATGCAGATCTTGTCCAAAATCGCCCACCGGGACAAGGCGCCCAACAACACCTTGATGGCCAAGGCGGTCGAGATCTGCACGGAACAGAAAATCCCAGCGCTGCACTATGCCTATTGGGCCCGCCGGGGCCTGGGCGATTTCAAAATCAGCCACGGGTTTGAATGTGTGGAGATTCCCCGCTATTATGTTCCGCTCACCCGCAAGGGGGCAATTGTTCTCAAGTGTCGGCTCCATCACAAGTTCAAGGAACGCGTGCCGGATAAATGGATGGACTTCTATACCACTTGGCGGGCAAAGTATCTCGCTTTTAAATACAAGCCGCAGATTTAACTTTAGACGGGGCCGTAGTTCAACTGGCAGAATGCCTTGCGAAAGCAAGGAGATGAAGTGTTCAACTCCTTCCGGCTCCACCAATTTTGCCGAACCGTTCGCGGGCGTAGTTCAATGCTAGAACATGGGCTTTCCAAGTCCAAAATGGTGGTTTAATTCCATCCGCCCGCTCCATGCAAATTCAAAATTCGGTATCGCTGACATTTTCTTTTATAAATTAATCATGCTTGGTGATCCTTTGTACATTCAATTTTTTTAGACATTCCCATGGATAATCATTCTCATTCTGTCGTGAATGCACGGTCCGAAGTGATGGTTGCCGGCCTGGAAGATCACATCCTGGTCACTGGTGCCGCCGGGTTCATCGGCCAGCGGGTTGTCGCCTGCTTGCTCGCCCGCGGTTTTCGGAACGTGCGCTGTCTGGCGCGGCGACCGGGCGCACGGTTGCTGTGTGCGAATGACGGCAAGACCGGATCGCCCGCCGTCCAGATGATCCATGGCAATCTGCTGTCCCCGGCCGACTGTCAGCGGGCCGTGCAAGGTGTCCGCGTGATCTATCATCTCGCCGCCGGCAACGGCGAAAAATCATTTGCCGATGCATTTCTCAACTCGGTGGTCACCACCCGGAACCTGGTGGTGGCAAGCCTGGCTGACGGAAATTTGCGCCGTTTCGTCAATATTAGTTCGTTTGCGGTGTATTCCAACCGGGACAAACCCAGCGGCGACATTTTGGACGAGTCCTGCCCCATCAAGGAGCGTTCCGGGCGGAACGGGGATGCCTACACTTACGCCAAGATCAAGCAGGATGAACTCGTCATGGACTACGGCGAAAAGCATCGTCTCCCCTATGTGGTTCTGCGTCCCGGCGCGGTCTATGGCCCGGGCAAACGGGCGATTACCGGACGGGTCGGCATCGGTACCTTTGGGATTTACCTGCATCTGGGCGGGTTCAACCGGATCCCGTTTTCCTACGTGGACAATTGTGCCGACGCCATCGTGCTGGCCGGACTCAAACCGGGAATTGACGGTCAGATCTTCAACGTCGTGGATGACGATCTACCCTGTAGTTTCGATTTTCTCCGTTCGTTCAAGGCGCAGGTGAAACCTTTTCATTCCCTTTATGTGCCACGTTTCGCCAGTTATCTTCTCTGCCATTTGTGGGAAAAATACGCGGACTTTTCCCATGGTCAGTTGCCGCCGGTGTTCAACCGCGCGCGCTGGCACGCGGAGTGGAAGGGGAGCGGCTACAGCAATGAGAAGCTCAAGGATAAGCTGGGCTGGCGTCAGAACATCTCCACCAGTGAAGGCATGAAACGATATTTTGCCGATTGTCGGGCAGGGGGGGGGCTCCATGCTTAAGGTCGCCATTGTCGGTTGCGGCAAGATCGCCGACGCACACGTCCTGCAAATCCAGCGGCTGGCTGGCTGCGAGATCGTGGGTGTGTGTGACCGCGAAGAACTGATGGCCCGTCAGTTGCAGGAACGGTTCGGCATCCCGCGCTCATTCAGCGACCTGACGGGACTCTTGCGGGAAACCCGGCCGAACGTGGTGCACGTGACCACGCCGCCCCAGAGCCATTTCATGATCGCCCGGCAATGCCTGGAGGCGGGGTGCCACGTGTATGTGGAAAAACCCTTTACGCTCTACACATCGGAAGCGGAGGAACTGGTCGCCTTGGCGGAACAAAAGGGGCTCCGTCTGACCGCCGGCCACGATGAACAATTCAGCCACGCCATGCAGCAGATGCGTCAGCTGGTGCAGGGCGGTTATCTGGGCGGTCCGGCCGTGCACGTGGAGAGCACCTGGTGTTATGAGCTGGGTGAGGGTGCCTATGTGAGCGCCTTGATGAGCGACAAAAATCATTGGGTGCGCAAACTCCCTGGTCGTTTGCTGCATAATCTGGTCAGTCATGGCATCGCCAAGATCGCCGAATATCTGGTCGGCGAGCGGCCCGCTGTTCAGGTGGTGGGATTCCCGAGTCAGTTCCTGAAAAAATATGACGAACGGGAGCTCGTGGATGAACTCCGGGTCATCATCACGGACGAAGCGGGCACCACCGCCTACTTCACCTTCTCCACGCAAATGCGCCCCGGCATCCACCTGTTGCGGGTCTATGGTCCCAAGAACGGACTGGTGATGGACGAGGACCAGCAGACCCTGATCAAATTACGGGGAAGCCGCTACAAGAGTTACGCGGAAAAATTTGTCCCGCACTTGACACTGGCCGGGCAGCACCTGCGCAATCTGTTGCGCAATGGCCGGCTGTTTCTCGCCAACGACTTCCACATGGATGCGGGCAAAAAATATCTCATTGAGGCTTTTTACCGTTCCATTCTGGAGGGTGCCCCGGTGCCCATTCCGTATGCGCAGATATTGCGGACCTCGCGGATCATGGATGCCATCTTCGAACAGGTGGCCATCCCGAATCCGTCAGTGGTGGCTCCGCCGCCTCCCACACCGGTCGCCGCGTCATGATCATTGTGAATGCCGATGATCTGGGCAGGTCGCGCCCGGAAACGGACGCCGCGCTGGCGTGTCATGCCCGGGGCCGGATCACCGCGGCCACGACCATGGTGTTCATGGCGGACTCTGAAAGGGCGGCCGGGGAGGCGCGCCGCGCCGGTCTGGATGTCGGGTTGCATTTGAATCTGGATGAAGCGTTCACGGCTTCCAATGTGCCGCCGACTCTCGTGCGTCAGCACGCGGCCATCGCCCGTTTCCTGAAACGGAAAAAATATGCGCCGCTGCTCTACCACCCGTTTTTAAGATCCTGTTTCCACTCGGTCTATCAGGCGCAGGAGGCGGAATTTATCCGGCTTTACGGCCGGCCACCCTCCCATGTGGATGGCCACCGGCACCGGCACCTGTGCACCAATCTGCTGATGGACCGGATCATTCCGGCCGGCTATCAGGTGCGTCGGAGCTTCACTTTTAATCGCGGCGAGAAAGGGTGGCTCAATCGCACCTACCGGCACTGGGTGGATCAACGGCTGCAACGCCGGTATCGCGTGACCGACGGTTTCTTTTGTCTCCGCCAATCGTTGCAGGCGAGCAAGCTGGACCGGGTGCTCACGCTGGCCCAGACGGCCCGCGTCGAACTGATGACACATCCGCACAATTTTGTGGAATATGATTATTTGATGAGCGACGATTTTGTCCGGCAATTTGCGGGCGTGAAATTGGCGACCTTTTGCGGAACCGGATTGAACGACACAGCCGAATGACTTTGACGACCACAACGATCCCAACGGTATCTGCCGGAGCAGCAAGCACGGCGTTCTCGTCCGCCGTGGACACACTTGATGCGGAGCAATGGAGCGGGATTCTGGCGGAGTTTGCCGACGCCAATCTTTACCAGACCTGGCCTTACGGGGTGGTGCGGAGCGGCCGGGCCAACGTCAGCCGTCTGGTGCTGAAACGGGGCGCGCAGGTCGTGGCCTTGGTGCAGGTGCGCATCGCCAAAATCCCCGGGCTGCCCCTGGGTGTGGCTTATATTCTGTGGGGACCACTGTGGCGGCGGCGCGATGAGGTGGCGGATGTGGAAATCTTCCGGCAGGCTGTCCGGGTCATCCGTGCAGAATACGCGGTCCGGCGGGGACTAGTCGTCCGCCTCCTGCCGAATCTAAATGAATCCGATCATTCCGGGATTCGCAGTCTGCTGGCGGAGGAGGGTTATACCCTCCGCGAGAAGGCGCCGCAGCGCCGCACCATACTGATGAATCTGGAACCAGCCCTAGATGAGCTGCAACGCGGGTTCCATCAGAAATGGCGTTATCACCTTAATAAGTCGCGCAAGCAACCCTTGGAGATGATCGAAGGCGAGGGCGATGAATTGTTCGGAGATTTCCGGCGCATCTTTGGCGAAATGGTGGATCGCAAACAACTGGTCAACTTTACGGGGCCGGATCAATGCCGGATCGCCCAGGCGACGCTGCCGCCCACGGAGAAGGTGCGGGTTTTTCTGGCAAAAGTGGAAGGCGAAGTCTGTGCCGGCGGCATCTGCTCGGCACTCGGGGATACTGGGATTTATTTATTTGGGGCCACCAGCAATCGTGGGATCAAAACCTACGCCTCCTATCTGACGCACTGGCGGATGCTGGAATGGGTCAAGGCGCAGGGTTGCCGGTGCTATGATTTGAACGGCATCAATCCGCTCAAAAATCCGGGTGGCTACCAGTTCAAATCCCAGCTGGCGGGTGTGCATGGACGCGAAGTTCAGCTTTTGGGCCAATTTGATGCCTATCCGAATGCGGTCGTGCGCTGGCTTCTGCCTCTTGGCGACCGGGTCCGGGACACTTTGAAACGCCACCATGGCTGACACGGTGGCGGCGATGCCCGCGCTGCCGTGGAATCTAAAATTCTGAACTACGAATGGACGCGGATAAACTTGGATGCGGAAAACAGGGATACCCGCGGAGTTTGAAGTGCGGCGGGAAACGAAGAGCCACGCCGCTGTGCGTCGTCACCGGCCTCAAGGACTATTGAATGTTGGCTGTTGAACGTTTCAGTTAAAGCTCCTCCGCCCTCAGTCATACGTGTTCATCAGTATTGATCGGTGTTTGATTTCCAAGTCTTAAGATAAAATTCGATATGCCTCCCATTCTGGCAACTGTTGTTTACCTTGCTTTCATTGTCTGGCTCTTACGTCGTCATGCCAAGGATGCGGAGGGAGTTTCTCGGGCACTTTGGATCCCATTTATTTGGGTCGGCATCAGGGCTTCGAGGATGGTGGCCTTTTGGCTGGCGAGCGGGAGTGCAGCATCGTCATCCAGCGATGCTTCAGATGGAAATGCCATTGATCGGAATATTGATCTGATACTTATGGCAGCCGCAATGGTGATTCTAGCAAGGCGGCGCATTGACTGGCCGGTTGTCACTAGAGAATGCCGGTGGTTGATCATCTTTTACCTCTATCTGCTGCTGAGCACTCTCTGGTCCGATTATACCTTCATTTCGTTTAAGCGGTGGGTTCGGGATGTGGGCGATGTGGTGATGGTTCTCGTCATTCTGACCGAGGCTGATCCCATTGAAGCCTTTCGTTGGGTCCTGCTACGCGTTGCCTATGTGCTTGTTCCCCTTTCGGCTCTTTTTGTTAAGTATTATCCCGATCTGGGCCGCTATTACAATGAGTGGACATGGGAGACCGGCTACTGTGGGGCGACCAACAATAAGAATTCGCTCGGCCTTTTGGCCATGTGGAGCGGCTTGCTGTTGCTCTGGCAAATAATGGATGTTTACCGACGCCGGGGCCGGTCCATGACTTTGCGGCTGTTGTGGCCGGATTTGCTCGTGCTTTCAATGTCTCTCTGGCTTCTGTCCCTTGCTCAAAGTTCGACCTCTCTGGCCTGCTTTATTTTGGGAGTCGTGATCCTCTTTGGCAGCCGGTTGCAAATGGCCAAGGCTAATCTCAAAAACGTTGAGTGGTGCTTTGCCGGGATTGCTGCCGTCATGTTGATTATGACCCTGAACCCAGGATTCCGGGGGGCAATTGCCGGCACCTTTGGCCGCGACGCCGACTTGACCAATCGGACTGAAATCTGGGATTGGGCGCTACACTTGGGCACCAACCCTTTGTTTGGCAGCGGTTTTTCCAGCACCTTGCTGACCTTTTCAAATGAGCCGTTCGTTGCTCAAAGTCATCTCTCTCACGTTCATAACGGGTATTTACAAACCTACGTGGACAGCGGGATGATTGGTGTTTGCCTTCTTCTGGCTATCCTGTATTCAGCGGGTCGAAACGCCGTAAAGCAACTGTCGGGACATTCCGCTTTTGGTCATCTGTTCCTGGCGCTTTTTTTTAGCTGTCTTTTCTATAATTATACAGAAGTCGCATTTGACCGGTCGAATACCGTCGGGTTCCTGATATGGATTATGGCGGCTTACGGCGTCGCCGCCAACGCACCGTTCCTCCAGAAGGAAGTGACCGAAAAATTAGCAGATGATTGCGCGCCAATGGCTAACGGAATCTGATTGGCATCTGATTCGGGGGAAGGCCGCTCTAGGGTTTTGGTTTTTCTCGGCAGAATTCATGCACATCTGCCGGACACAAAATATGCAGGACTGGCTAGAAATGAATCACCTTTAATTTAGAACCTCTCATTATTCGTTGAAAAATGTTAAAGAACCGTGCAAATATGAAGCTTCTGGTTGCGTGGCATCTGTTCTGCTGTAAGATAAAAATCTGATATGATTCCATGAGAATACGAGATTTACCCAAATTGTTTTTCCCCATTATTTGTCTTATCGGCTTTTCCTCACTGGCAGTGACGAATAATGTCTCATGTAACTATGCTGCCATCACAAATGCGCTGGCGACGGCAAACGAGGGCGACACCGTGTTGATTGGCCCCGGTGACTGTGTCATCAATAACAGTATTCTCATCAATCGCAACATCAGCTTCACCATTGCAGGGTCGGGAACCAATCTAACCACGTTGCGTTCAGCAAATGGGCTGGGTGCAATGATTTGGATCATTACCAGTTCGACAAACGTGTTCGTCATGCGCGACCTGAACATCGTTGGAGCTACCGGAAACGGCCAAGGAGGCTGTCTGATGTTTGGCCATCCGGCTTATGATTTCGCTGGAATGTTTCGTATCTACAATATCCAGATGACGAATGTTATTGGACGGGGCATCACCGCCGGAGCGGGACGGACTCACAATTCTTACGGGCTGATTGACCATTGCAATTTTGTAGCTGCACCGGGCTACGCTCAGATGTTTAGTCCCGAGGGGGCGGTGGCGAATGCCTGGACAAACAGCAATCCAATTGGAACACTCAACGTGTTGTGCATCGAAGATTGCACGATGAAGACCACTGCCGAGGGCAACGGCTACTTTGATTCTTACAACGGTGCTCAAGTGGTTTTCCGGCACAACTTTTGCGATGGCTATTCCCCCATCGGCGGGCATGGCTATGACTCCGGCGACTCATCGATTCGCACCTGGGAGGTGTATGAAAATGTGTTCACAAACTGGGGCAACGGTGCGGCCTTTGCAGTCTGGCGTGGCGGGTCGGGTGTGATGTTTTCAAACAAGGTTTACGGTGGCATAATCGGCACCTTTATCGGGTTGGGTTATTATCGCGCCTGTCCTTTCCAACACCCATATCCGTCTGTCACCGGTTGTCTCCCGCTTGGTGTTCCCGGCGACCCTTACATCATTAATTTCAACGGCACCACCAATTATCCGCTAGGTGAAGGGCAAACCTTCAGCGGCAATCCGACGGATGGGCAATATGCCGCGCTGGGGTTCTCCACTTATTATTTCAAAACCAGCATCATCGGACTGCCATATGGCGGCAATCGGTATGTTAAAATCGGCGCCACCGCCGCGCAGACCCTCACGAACCTTTATAATGCTGTTAATCTTGGGCCGGGAGCGGGCGTGACTTACACCAACGCGAACATGTTACCCTTCACCTTCGGCCATGAGTTTATCGCCACAGGTTTGAACGCGACCACTCTTTACCTGCGCAACGCGCTGGACGGAACCAATGCGTTTGGCTATCCGGCCAACCAGCAGGAGGGCGTTGTCATCTCTTATCCGCTGACTGCCACCAACTTTGTAAATAATCCAGTCGTGTGGCCCATGTATTTTTGGGGCAACACCCTGAATGGATTGCCACGGAATTTTGACGACTTTGTCACCGCGCCGGAGTGTGCCATTAACCTTATCAATCTGGTCAAGGCGGGCCGTGATTATTTCAATAACACCATCCCTGCGGCAAGTGTGTATAAGCCGCTGGTCTATCCGCATCCGTTGCAGACGTTAGCAGGTGGAAGTGGTTCTACGCCGCCAACTATTGTTCTACCACCAAGTAGTTTAATTGCGATTCCGCCTCGGTGATTTTGTCACTCCGGCAAAAGACCATTGCCGCTGGACTAGTCCTCCGGTAATGATTCCTTGGTATAAGTGAAACGTTGCCCGGTTGTGGCCGGGCCAATTACCGAAGACCAGGGCTGGGTTCAGACTGCTTCTCGGTGCGAAGCCCAGCGAAATATTTTTAACCGGATGTGACCGATGATTTGGGAACCAAAGCAGAGCAAACGCCGTACTCCATCTTCTAAATTCACCTTCATTGGTCGGATAATGATAAGCAGACGCTGAATGCCTTGAACTTTGATTCAAGTTGCGTTCGTTCATGTAAAGGCGAAAATTCCAACGCGCGTTGGACCCGCAGCGTGCATTCTGAAACAGTTGTGCGGGCTTATGGCAAGCCATCTTTGTGATTGATTGTGGCTGTCACGGGCCAAGTGTGATGTGAGGATTGAAGTGTGCGGTGAAATATCTGTCGTTTGAGGTGTTCTGGAAAACACCCGTTGTCGTTAACGGCAAGTCAAGTAAGGTCAAAACCAAGCGTTTGCATCATTAAACGTCTAATAAAGAAAGCGGTCGCACAGCTGGGTTATGAGATCCAGAAAAAAGGAGCGTCGCGCAGTCTGGGTTTCGACATGGAAAACGCTGCGGAAGAGTTAATTCGCCGGGTTCGAGCTTACACGATGCTATCTCGGGAACGGCTGGTCACGCTCTATCAGCAGGTGGTGCATTGCGAACGAAACGCGATCCCCGGTGATTTCGTCGAGTGCGGAGTGTGGAAAGGTGGAGCGGTCGCTCTCGTGGCTTTGGCGAATCTAGAGTCGGGAATTCGCCCAGGAATATTCATCTCTTTGATGCGTTCACTGAGATCTGTGAACCCGACGCCGAAGTTGATGGCGAGAAGGCAATTCGCGAGGCAAGAGAGTGGAGCCAGTCGGGCGCAGCCGATGGAAAACTGAGGCCGCTGACTGGCATTTACGACTCGTTTGGCGGCCCGGGATCGCTCGAAGGGAATCGGGAGTTGCTGACAAAGGAAATTGGCTACGACCCTGGATTCCTGCATTTTCATAAGGGCTGGTTTCAGGAAACCATGCCGAAAGATAGTTCGCAGATTTCTCAGATCGCCATTTTGCGATTGGACGGAGACTGGTATGACTCGACCCGGGTCTGTCTGGAATTTCTCTACGACAAGGTCGTTCCGGGTGGATTCGTGATTATTGACAATTATGGCGCCTACGAAGGTTGCCGCAAAGCGGTTGCCGAGTTCAGGCAGAAAACATAAGATCTCGGATTATCTCCATCACATTGACCAACCGGGCCGATATTGGATCAAGTCCTGAAGGGCAACCTGCTCAATCTAAGTTGTGAATCCGCGTGAACTGATCAACAGTTCGGGCTTCCTATGGCTGCATCAGTAATTATGAACTCGTTGACATATCTGCTAAAGTTTTTGCGTCGGCCCTTCGCAGGTCATACGCGGTCTCTGCTGAAGGAATATTTTGCAGTTCGCGGCCTGGTGCCGGACGAGCGCCGCGGAGAATTTGCCTACTGGAGACATCTTACCGACAGGCTGCGAGGGCAGATCAATGAGCAAACCTCGCCCTTCTATGCTTTTCACACATATAGGGACGTTGATCAGATCCTGCGCCGGCACCAAGGTTGTGCCCGTCGCGTCCTGGAAATTGGCCCCGGATCCAATTTGGGAGCCCTGTTCTGTTTTCTGGCGGGCGGGGCTGACCGGGTCGTAGGGGTGGACATAGCTCCAGTTGATCCCAATCCAGAGTTTTACCGCATCCTTAAGAACTACCTCGCCTGCGTGGCCGGGTTCAAATGGTGGATGCCTTCCGCCATCCAAGACAGTTGCCCGGACGTGCGTCAGATTGATTTTTGGGAGGAGGTTGATGCTGACGCCTTGTTCCGAAGAATCGAGTATCATGCTCCCGTTTCTGCTGATAAGCTGCCCTTTGGCAAAGATGAATTCGACCTGATATACAGCTGTGCCGCGATGGAACATTTCGACCGGCCGTTGGATGCGGTGCGGGAGATGTGCCGCGTGCTAAAACCCGGAGGTCTGACCGTGCATAACATCGACTTGCGCAATCACGCCGGAACACATCCTTTGGACCACTTGCGTTGGAGCGAGGCAGATTACCGGCGTAAGACGGAAAAATACGGCGACGGGCGCGGTATCGACCAGATACTTCAGGGGGAATGGAAGAGCGAGGTGTTTTGCAACCGGTTGCTCGCCGGGTCTTGGAAAGAAATCTTCATGCAGGCCGGTTTGCGAATACTTCAATTCGACGTGCTTAGCAGGGTAGCGCCCACGACTATTGATCCGGCCGTCTATGCGGCACCATATCGAGATCATACCAGAGAGGAGTTGGCGCCATTGATCATTCGGGTGGTGGCCCAACGTCCTGCTGCCTAATACATGAACGTGCATTGCGTTGCACCTTGTGAGTTGCTGCCGTGGGACACCGAGTTCTTCCACTGTCGCATCGCCCGCGTTTGCCGCGAAACGCTGAACGAAGAGCAGGTGCGCAGATTGATGACTGGAACTGCAGTCATCAGATTCGGGGCCTGTATTTCCTCGCCCGGGCGGATGACACGGTCACCATCAAAACGGCTGAAAAATTTGGTTTCGCGCTGGTGGATATCCGGGTCACCTTTGAGTGTGGCCTGAATAATTCGCCTCTCCCGGCTCCTTCCGATGCATCGGTAAGCATTAGTCTCCGGCCCTTTCAAGCCGATGATCTGGGTGGATTGCAGACGATCGCTCGGACAGTGCATGAGGATACGCGTTTTTTCAAAGATGCAAATTTTCCGCGGCAACGGGCGGAAGACCTCTATTCGACTTGGATCACTGCGGATACTCAAGGGCGTGCCCAACATGTCTGGGTGGCTGCTTCGGAGACCGATCAGCCGGTGGGATATATTTCCTGCTATCGGGATGCGGCCCGTCGGCAGGGGCAGATCGGTTTGGTGGGTATCGGTCCTAAGGCCCGTCGCCGGGGCATCGGAAAAAGCCTGGTTTTAGCCGCCCTGCGCTGGTTCCGGAGCCAAGACATGGATGTGGTGACGGTCGTTACTTCGGGAGATAATGTGGCCGCCCAGCGGCTTTACCAGCAGTGTGGCTTCCTCAGCCGGGACCGGCAGATCTGGTATCACAAGTGGTATCCGACTCTAGGTTAGCGGCCAGGCCAGAACGATAAGCCAGAATCAAATGAACGAACATCATTCAATCCCATTCAACCGGTCCTCACTGCTGGGCCGGGAACTGGAATATATTTTTCAAGCAATGACCGTCGGCCAGATTGCCGGCGACCAGACATTCTCCAAAAAGTGCCATGCGTTACTGGAGCAGGTGCTGGGCGTGCCCAAGGCGATGGTGACCACCTCCTGCACGCACGCGCTCGAGATGTCGGCCCTGCTGCTCGATATCCAGCCTGGCGACGAAGTCATTGTCCCCTCCTTTACGTTTGTCACCACGGCGAATGCGTTCGTGCTGCGCGGCGCCCGGATCATCTTTGCCGATATCCGGCCCGACACGTTGAATTTGGACGAGCGGCAACTGGAGGGGCTCATTGGTGCGCGGACCAAGGCTGTGGTGCCGGTGCATTATGCCGGGGTGGGTTGTGAGATGGATGCGATCGGCGAGATCGCCGCCCGGCATGGCGTGGCGATGGTGGAAGACAATGCGCACGGGTTGTTCGGCAAATACCGGGGCCGCTGGCTGGGGACGTTCGGTTGCCTGGCCACGCAAAGTTTTCACGAAACCAAGAACATCACTTGCGGTGAGGGCGGGGCGCTGCTCATCAACGATCCGCGCCTGCTGGAGCGGGCGGAGATCATTCGTGAAAAGGGGACGAATCGTAAACAATTCTTTCGCGGACAGGTGGACAAATATACCTGGGTGGACATCGGGTCGAGTTATGTGATGAGCGACGTGCTGGCGGCCTTTCTCTATGCGCAGTTGGAAGAATGGCCGGCCATCCAGACGCGCCGGCAGCGCATCTGGCAATATTACGATGACAACCTCCGTGGCTGGGCGCAGGAACGGGGGATTGGCTGTCCCGTGGTGCCTGCTCATTGCGAGCAAGCCTACCACATGTATTACCTGCTCATGCCCTCGTTGGAAGAACGCCAGGCGTTCATCGCATTTCTGAAGTCGCGCGATGTGCTCAGCGTATTTCACTACGTGCCGCTGCATCTTTCCCCCATGGGCCAGCGCATGGGTGGCCGGGTGGGGGCTTGTCCGGTGACCGAAGACAAGAGCGACCGGCTGGTCCGTTTGCCCTTTCACAACCTTCTAAGTCGGGATGATCAGAATCGGGTGATCGCGGCCGTGCGCGAGTTTCAGCACGGAAATTGACCGAAACTTCGAGAATCAGCGAAGCGACTGGCAGATTGCCGGATTATCGGGTGAGAGATGGAAATGTTTAACTGGAGAAGCAGCGAACAACCGCGGATTTAGTTTTGATAAGCCATCTGCTGATTGACAACTTGCACGGTTTTATATGATGTAAGCCATTAACTTGAAATGACCAACCCGCAACCAGTTCACGAATCTCTGCCGCAAACCGCTGTGGACTCCCCGCCACCTTTCATGCCCCGTGCCTTGCGCTTTCTGCGGCGAAAGGGACGCATGGCGCTATGGCAGGCGCAATCTCTATTCGGCAAATACCACTGCAATGTCTGCGGTCACCGTGTCGGCCATTTCTTGCCGCTGTCGGCAGTCCATCCGGGAACGGTGGCCAACAAACTGAAGCATGGGTTTTGCCATGAACAGGAGACCTTTAATGAACGGGAATACTCATGTCCCTTCTGCGGGGCGACGGATCATGACCGGCTCTACGCCCTGTATCTGGATGAACTGCTGGCCAAGAATCACGTGGCCGATCGGATCCGGATCGTGGACTTTGCCCCGGTGCGTTGCCTTTCCACCTATATTCGCAGGAAAATGCAAACTCATTCAGGAACCTATCGGACGGCGGATTTGTTTGATCCAAACGTTGATGATCAAGTGGACCTGATGGATATGCACATTTATCGCGACGGACAGTTTGATTTTTTCATCTGTTCGCACGTGCTGGAGCATGTCAATGACGACCGGAAGGCATTGCGGGAATTGTTTCGCGTGACCAGCTCCGGCGGATCCGGAATCGTGATGGTGCCGGTGGCGTTGGACGTGGATAAGGTGGACGAGGATCCGTCCGTCACGGATGAAGGGGAACGATGGCGGCGATTTGGCCAGCACGATCACGTGCGGCTTTACTCGAAGAAGGTTTTTTTGGAGCGGATTCAGGAAGCCGGCTTCAAAGTGACCGAGTTGGGAGTTTCCCATTTTGGCGCCGAAAAATTGGATCCGCTGGCCATCCTGCGGGAAAGCATATTGTATATTGTGACCCGCCCGGCTTGACCCCTCGATGAAGTTCTCACAAACATTCTTGGGGAAGCACTGTCCTTCGTCACTCCTGACTGGCTTCCGACTGTTGCTGCGTCCGAGCCAGCGGCGGCGGTTCGTCCGGGAGAAGCATATCCGCCGAAATCAGGATGCGCTGATCGGCGAGCAATATGATTCCAAAGGTCGCAACGTGGTCGTTTATATTGTCGATGGTGCCGATTGGATCACTGGCAAGGAAAAGATCAGCGGCGGTCTGATTTCGATCGCGTCCATGTTTGAGGAGGCGAAAAAGCTGCCTGAGTTATCCTCCTATCAGGTCATCATGGTGACGCTGGATTCGACCCCGCTGATTTTGCGCCACACTGAATTTGAAAATGACATCACGGTGTTTCGCTTGTCCCAGGTGTTTTCGTATTTCAAACAGGTGCAGCATCTGATCATCAATGTGCCGGAACTGCTCGTGACGGAATTGCCGGCGGAACTTCGTCGTGCCGGAAAAAAGCGCCTAAGTGCCATCGACAAGCTCCATGTCAACATTGTCAACCAGAACAACCAGAAGATGCCGGCGCCCGAGGCGGTGGACGAACTCAAACGGTTGGTGCCGCAAGTGACCATGTGTATCGGCCACAAGCGCTCCTGCACCGAGGAAGTGGCGCGCGCATACCGGATCCCGCTGCACTACCTTTCCACCCGCTGTAGTCCCGAGTATTACCGCCGCCGGGCTTTTGGTGACAAGATGGATCTGCTGACTGCCTCCAAAGACGAGCACCCCATGAAAGCATCGATTCTGGCAGAACTTCAGAAACGCTTGCCGGCCCTGCAAATCCAGGTGATCCGCAATCTTACCTATGGCCAGTATAAAGCCACCATCGAACAGGCCAAATGGCTGGTGACCTTTGGGGAGGGCTTGGACTGGTATTTCCTGGAAACCGTGTTTTCCGGCGGCATCAGCTTTGCCGTTTACACCGACGAGTTTTTCCCCGACGAATATAAGCAGCTGCCGACCGTCTTCGACAGTTATGAACAGATGCAGCGGGACCTCCCCGGGATGCTGGAACGACTTAATAATCCGGAAGTGTATAATGAATGCCAGAGCACCCTGTTCAACTTTCTCAAAAAGCACCATCGCTATGATGAGTATGCCGAAAAAATCCGGGCGTTTTATCGGGGCAACTACGACTTCAATTTTTAACGTCGGTTGATGCGCAGGTTTTTAAAGTTTGAGATGGAAGACGATCTAAAAGCAAAGGCGATTTCCGGTTTCGGCTGGCGGGCGGTGGAACGCTACTCTGTGCAGGCAGCACGATTTTTAGTCTCCATCATTCTGGCCCGGATCCTCACGCCGCATGAGTTTGGGTTGATCGCGCTGGTGCTGGTGTTTGTCAGTTTTGGCCAGGTGCTGATTGACGGTGGATTCTCCAACGCACTCGTGCAGGGCGAGGAGGTGGATGACGCGGTTTGCAGTTCCGTTTTCTTTTGCAACATCATCGCCGGAGTGAGCTGTGCCATCGCGTTATCATTGTGCGCACCATTCGTGGCGGACTTTTACCACGAACCGCAATTGCTCCATATCATCCCGACCCTATCTCTGAATTTCGTCATCAGTTCCTGTGGACTCGTCTATAGCGCGCTGTTGCTCAAGCGGCTTCAGTTCAAACGCCTGGCCCATATCAGCGTGTTCAGCACGGTGGTGTCCGGCACGGTGGGTGTGGTGCTGGCGCTCAATCAATTCGGGGTCTGGAGCCTGGTCGGCCAGTCGCTCGCCGCGCAGTTGACGGAATTATTCAGTCTTTGGGCTTATGCCGTTTGGCATCCGCGCGCCCACTTTAAATGGGCCGCCATCAAAGTGGTCGCGCCTTTCGGTTCCCGGGTGCTGCTGGCGACCATCACCGAGAGTCTATTCAGCAATTTGAATGTGATGGTCATTGGCAAACTTTTTACACCCACGATGCTCGGCTTTTATTCCCGGGCCGATAGTTTGTGGAGCATGACCATGTCCAATTTCTCGTCCATTGTCAGCAGCGTGGCTTTTCCAGTCCTGTCCACCATCAAGAACAGCCCGGAACGAATGCAAAGAGCGTTGAAAAGCGCCGTGGAAATGCTGGCCTTTGTCAGCTATCCAGCGGCGGTCGGTTTGATTGTCGTCGCGCATCCGCTGGTTTTGGCGCTGCTGACCGAGAAATGGGAACCGTGCGTTCCTTTCCTGCAACTGTTGGGCGGGGTCTGGGTGCTCTACCCGATGCACGCCATCAGTGGCAGTGTGCTTTTGGCGCAGGGGCACTCCAGACTTTATCTCCGGTTGCTGCTGATCAAGAAGGCGGTTTGCTTGTTGGCTCTGCCCCTTCTGTTCGTGGGTATTTATCCATTCATCTTTGGCCAAATTGCCATGGGATTGGTCAGCTATGGCTTAAATTGCCATTATATCGGCAAACCACTTCTGTATCCGCTTAGCGCGCAACTGCGCGACAGTTTCCCATACATCGGCTGCGCCTTGCTCATGGGGCTCTTCATTGTGTCGCTCAAATTCCTGTCGATTACCCACCCCGCTCTGGAACTGTGTCTGGATGTCGGTTTGGGAATGGCGAGCTATGTTTTGCTGTGCTGGTGGTTCCGATTGCCCGCCCTGACCAAAGCGTGGGACATCCTCCGCCGATATCGGACGCAAAAGAACGCCCTCACGCCGGTGATTGAAAGTCTATGATATGGCCGCGCTCGTATCCATCTTGATACCCGCCTACAACGCGGAGCGCTGGGTCCAGCAGACCCTTGAGGCTGCCATCGGTCAGACCTACGCCAATAAGGAGGTCATCGTGGTGAACGACGGCTCCCGGGATGGCACCTTGGAAATCGTCAAACGGTTTGAATCGGCCCGGGTGAAAATTGTGGATCAACCGAACGCCGGCGGCGCGGCGGCCCGGAACACGGCGTTGGCGCATGCGCAAGGCGACTATCTGCAATGGCTGGATCATGACGATCTGCTGGCGACCGACAAAATCAGCGAGCAGATGAAGCACGTTCAGAAAATCGGTGATGAACAGCGGCTGTTCTCCGGCAGCTTCAGCACTTTTTACTTTTGCCCAGATCGGGGCAGGATCGCAACTGGGCCACTCTTGCGGGGCCTGAGCCCCTTGGATTATTTCTATACAAAATTTGAACAGGATGAATGGCTGCACACGACTTGCTGGCTGGTCAGCCGCCAGCTGACGGAGCGGGCCGGGCCGTGGCTGGACCTACGTTCGCCGGATGATGACGGGGAATATTTCTGCCGGGTGGTGGCTGCCTCCAGCGGAATCGTTTTTGTGCCCACCGCAAAATCCTATTGGCGGGTCGGCAATACCGCGAGCTTTAGTTACAGCCGGGAGAGTTCGGTTGCTTCATTACGTGCCATGCTGGAATCAACGCGTCGGTGCATTGCCGTATTCAGATCTTTGGAGGAGTCGGAACGGAGCCGGAAGGCGTGCGTGACGTTTCTGCGCAACCGGCTGATCTATTTTTATCCAGATCAAAAAGAAATGCTGAGTCAGATTTATGCCATGGCTGAAGAGCTGGGCGGAACCTTGTCCAAGCCCCCATTACTTCCCCATTACGAAATGGTCCGGCAGATCCTGGGCTGGAAACTGGCCAAGCGCGCGCAGGATTTGATTCCCAACCTGAAAAATAACGCCATGCGGGCTATTGATAAATTCATTTATGACCGGTCTCGTCAGCCATCCAATTGACTGGTCACTTCCCGTAAAAATTATGAACATATTGATCATCAAACTCGGTGCGACGGGCGATGTGGTGCGGACCACGCCGTTGTTGTGGCGACTGGACGGCACTATCACATGGATCACCGCCGCCAAAAACCTTTCCTTGTTGCAGGGATTGTCCCGGGAAGTTCGGGCGGTTTCTTGGGAAGAGCGTCAGCGGGTTGCGGATACTGAGTATGACCTTGTCATCAATCTGGAGGATACGCTGGAGGTCGCCCAGTTTCTGCCGCAGGTGAAGTTCAAACAACTATTCGGCGCTTTCGTTGATGCCAAGGGCGGGCTGGTTTATACCGACGATTCGCGGGGCTGGTTTGACTTAAGTCTCATCAGCCGGTTCGGCAAAGCGGCGGCGGATAAACTCAAACTGGAAAATCACCGCACCTATCAGGATTTGGTTTTTGACGGCTTGGGCCTCAAGTTTACCGGCGAAAAATATCTGCTCCCGGAACCGGCGAAGACATCTCTGGTTGGCGATGTGGCCATCTCCCCCAAAGCCGGCGCGGTGTGGCCGATGAAGAACTGGGCTTATTACACCGAGTTGCAAGCCGAACTCGAGAAAAACGGCCTGACCGTGAATATGCTGCCCGAGCGTGCGACGTTGCTCGAACATCTCGGGGATGTGGCGCAGCATCGGTTGCTGGTGAGTGGCGACAGTCTGCCGATGCACTTTGCATTGGGGACGGGCGTTCGCTGTGTGACAATCTTTAATTGCACGAGCCCGTGGGAGATCTACGATTACGGCATCATGCAGAAGATCACGTCACCTCTGCTGGCGGAATTTTTCTTCCAGCGCGGCTTGGATCCGCGCGCCACGACGGCCATCAACCTGGAAGAAGTTTGCACAGCGGTAATGAATGAACTGCGCGCCGCCGACAACGCGGCAGTGGGAGTCTAATCGGTTGAAGCCGGGCAGGGGGGATGGGCATGATTGCCGATTGCCACCGTTGGTTGCCCGATATGCGGGCAGCCGGATATTTCGAAACTTGAAAAATTCAAGCTTGTTTTACGCAACGGGTTCTCTAAGGTGGCAGAAAAGCAGCGGGCAGGTAATCGTTATGAAAATCAGCAAGTTGTTACAGAATGTCATTTTGTTGGCAATCGCGGGTGGATTTCAAGCCGGCGGGCACGCCGAGGGGAATTTGGTGAATCTCTATGATTGGACGCCCCAAACGCTGAATGGTCTTAGCCCAAATCAAGGTGTCAATATTTGGTCTTCCAATTCTGTTGGTTTTGACGTTCAAAATGGAGCAGTAATATTTTCTCACACTACTCCCAGCCTGACTGGGAACCTCGATACTACGCCGGGCGCAAGCTACCAAATAAGTTTTGACCTTAGTTTTAACGCGCACACCCCCTATGTAGATTGGTTTTCTGTATCTTTCGGCGATAACAGTTTTGGATTTGATCCGTTTGGTCTGATTTTTTCTGATCCAAATTTTTACAGTGGCACTATTGATTTCACTGTTATAGCCACAGATCCTATCACTGCGATGCAATTAGCGGCATATGGTGATAATGGCGAATCGTTTTATGTGTCCGACCTCATGGTGACCGCCGTGCCGGAAGTTTCGGTCAACCGGCTGCTGGGTTTGGGCGGGGGTAGCCTGCTGCTCGCGCATCTGTGTCGGCGAGTAATTCCGGGACGGAAGCGAAGCTGAGCCACGGCCTTCAACCGAAGCCGCCGGGGTCAGAAGGCCCGTTCCAAAAAACGGAAATTGAATGGAGCCTCGTCACTTCGGCTGCCTTGGCAAATTCTCCTCCTTTATTTCTACCACCAACTTGATGCCTGCCACGCACGAACCTTCCAGACCTCCATCCAGCGGCTCCGCTGGCCAAGGTCAAGTGCCCAGAGATATGCAGAGCAAACCGGATATGATCAAACCGTCCCCGCTCAACCCTCAACCCTCAACCGCCCATGTCGCCATCCTGACTGCCAGCCGAGACCGGCCCTACGCGCTTGGGCTGGCCGCCGCACTAATGGCTCAAGGAGTGGTGTTCGATTTTGTCGGCGGCGACGGAGTGGATAGCCCGGAACTGCACGGTCAGCCACAGGTGAGGTTTTTGAATTTGCGGGATCAGCGCGAGAATGCCGGCCTGCTGCAAAAAATGACACGGGTGCTGGTTTATTATTTCCGGCTGCTGCGCTACGCGGCAACCGCGCGGCCCAGCATCTTTCACATCCTGTGGAACAACAAGTTCGAGTATCTGGACCGCACCCTGTTGATGGCGTATTACCGGCTGCTCGGCAAAAAAATTGTATTCACGGTGCACAACGTGAACATCCGGGCACGCGATGGCGGGGATTCGTGGCTCAACCGGGCGACCTTGAGATTTCAATATCGCTGGTGCGACCATATTTTCGTCCATACGGAAAAAATGAAGCAGGAGTTGTTGACGGATTTCGGCATCCCGGCCGACCGGATCAGTCTCATTCCCTTCGGCATCAACAACACGGTTCCCAACACTATGTTGCCGAAGGATCAGGCACGTCGTCGGCTGGATCTGGGTGAGCGCGACAAAACGCTGCTTTTTTTTGGCAATATTGCGCCCTACAAAGGGCTGGAATACTTGGTGGCGGCCTTTATTGAAGTCGCCAGGCAATCTGCGGATTATCGCCTGATCATCGCGGGCCGGCCGAAAGGTTGTGATGAGTATTGGGCCCGGTTGCTGGCAACCATCAACGCCTGTCCGGTGCGCGATCAGATCGTTTTGAAGATTGAATATGTGCCTGATGCGGAGACGGAGATTTATTTCAAGGCGGCGGATGTCTTGATCCTGCCTTACACGCACATCTTTCAGAGTGGGGTGCTGTTTCTAGGATACGGCTTCGGTCTGCCGGTCCTCGCGGCTGACGTGGGGGCTTTGAAACAGGAAATTGTCGAAGGCAAGACCGGGTTCGTGTTCAAGCCGCAAGATTCGTCCGACCTGGCAGCGGTGATTAAAAACTATTTCGCGAGCGATCTGTATCGGGATTTACCGGTCAGGCGCAACACGATCCGCGAGCATGCGAATGAACGGTATTCATGGACCAAGGTGGGCGAAATCACGCGGCAGGTGTATTCTGATTTGTCTGCCTGATAATATTCGACGTTTGGCTGCGCAACGGCCGCTTTGTGGTGTCCGAACCTTTCCGTTTGGTCTTGTACCGCCTGCATCTTTGAATTTTTGCCGCCGTATCATAGCTAATGCACCTGCCGCTCCACACTGCGTCTTCGGCCTCATCGTCCTCCGGGGAGTTGGGGCACAAGTTTTTTGGTCTCCTTAACCGCAAACCGCGCTGGGGATTCTCGTGGAAGGGCTGGCTGACGTTGATCGTGGGCACAGTGGCGTTGGCCTTGACGGTGTTTTTCAATCTGCATTCATTTCTGGCCGTGACACAACCGGTCGATTCAAAATTGCTCGTGGCCGAGGGCTGGGTGCATGATTTCACCTTTGAGGCGGCGGCCAAAGAATTCAACAATGGCCGCTATATCAGCGTGTTTGCCACCGGCGGACCTATACAGGGGCAGGGTGGGTATATCAGCGATTCCCACACCTATGCGAGCATCGCCGCGGGCAAACTGGTGCAGTTTGGGGTCCCGGCAGCGATGGTGCATATGGTGCCGTCGCGTGTCATGGCCCGGGATCGGACTTATGGCTCGGCGGTCGCCTTGCGGTCATGGATCCGCGAGCAGAAGATCGCGGTGACCAACCTCAATGTGTTGACTGAAGACGCTCATGCCCGCCGCACCTGGCTGCTTTTTCAGAAAGCACTGGGCCCGGATGTCAAGGTCGGCATCATTTCCATTCCGAGTCCGGATTATGACGCAAAACATTGGTGGCGTTACAGCGAGGCAGCTCGGGAAGTAATTGATGAAGGGATCGCTTATATCTACGCCCGATTCCTGTTCCGGCCGGCGGAATAGCCAACTATAAGCGCTGCCTGTTTCATGTCCTCGTGAGGTCTTGCGAATGTCCGGGGCATCATGCCTGGCAATGAGCAAGCTTCGGTCCGGAAGAACAGCTCCAACCCCGGCCACGATTGCTTCGTCACGGTCAATGTCCTTTTGGAGGTTGCGGGTGGCCAGCGTGGCTGGGTGGCATCCAGTTTTGGTGGCGGAGAACTCGTCGCCGCACGATGGCAGCGAGAGTTCGCCGAATTTTTGGAAGGTGCCGCGTCTGTTTGCGGCAGGGTGTCGCAGCCACCGTCGCCCATTTCGCAAACGAAATTCAATTTCCCTGTCGGTCAGGGAACAGGAGGAACAGAAACCGAGCGATAATAGCGCTGACTGAATTGTCCCGCCTTGGTGTCCGTGAAGGTGAAGGGGGCCGTGTTCGTTTGAACTGGAACCCAGTTAACCATGTCGCTGGAGGCTTCGATGATATATTTTGCGCCGGAGACACCCGAGATGTCCAACGCGAACTGGCCATAGGCATGAACGGCCGTTGTCAACTTGGCCGGCGCGGCCTTGACCAACGCGGACTGCAAGGCTGCGGCGGTGGCGAAAACCGTTACTTTGAAAGTCCTTGTCGTTATGTTGTTGGTCTTTGCGCCATTGTTGACCGTGACCGTGACGGTCGCCGACCCGGTGGCGTTCTTCACGGGTTTAAAGGTCAGGCTGCCCGTAGATGATCCTGAGGAATAGTGGACGGTTGGATTCGGCAGCAGTTTGGTGTTGCTGGAAACAGCAGTGATCTTGACAACCAGCTGTTGGGTCGTGCTGGTGGATAATGTTCTTGTTCTGGAGGTCGTGGAGGTCGTGGAGGTCGTGCTGGAACTGACGCCCGCCGTGCCTGGACTGATGCCGGTCAAGTTCACCGTTTGAACGGTGGCATTTTTAGTCAGGTAAAGATCGCTGATCGGGTTCAGCGTCGGCGGCTGGCTCACGGCATTGACGGTGACCGCAAAGGTGCGGGTCACGATATTATTGCTCTCGCTGCCATCGTTGACGTTGACGGAAATGATTGCCGTTCCGGTGGCGCCACTTGCGGGTGCAAAGGTCAGGGTTCCGATGGCGCTCGGGCTGGTGTAGTTGATCGTGGGATTGGGGATCAAAGATGGATTACTCGAAACAGCAGTCAGGGTGAGGGTTTGATTTTCACTGGCCGCACCGGAAGAGATGCCGCTCAAGTTGACGGTCTGCAGACCCGAGTCCCGGTTGATAGTCAGATTGGCAGGGGCATCCAATGTGGGCGGCTGATTCAATGCCGTCAGTTGATCCGCACCATTGACGGTGATCGTGAAAGTTTGTGTCACAAGATTATTGGCCGCGCCGCCGTCGTTGACGGTGACGGAGATGGTCGCGGTTCCACTGGCGTTGCTCGCCGGAGCAAATGTCAAATATCCCACGGTGTTCGGGCTGGAGTAGCTGATCGTGGGAACGGGGATCAACGCCGGGTTGCTCGAAACGGCGGTCACCGTCAGCGTTTGATTTTCACTGGCGGAACCGGAAGAGATGCCGCTCAAGTTCACGCCTTGCAGACCGGCGTCTTGGTTGAGGGTCAGATTGCCGATGGCGTTCAAAGTCGGCGCCTGATTTACGGCGTTAACGGTGACCGTGAATGTGCGGGAGACCGTGTTGTTCAGGGCTTGTCCGTCATTGACGGTGACGGTGATGATTGCCGTGCCGCTGGCGTTGTTAACGGGAGTGAAACTCAAGGAGCCGGTGGTGCCCGGGCTGGTGTAGCTGACCGAGGGGGTTGGGATCAAGCCTGGGTTGCTCGAAACGGCGGTGACGCTGAGCGTCTGATTTTCACTGGCGGAACCGGAAGTGACGCCGCTCAGGCTCACGGTTTGCAATCCGGAATTTTGATTGAAGGTGAGGTTGCCAATCGCGTTCAACGTCGGTGCTTGATTTACGGCACTAACGGTGACCGTGAAGGTTTGGGTGATGGAATTGTTCAGCGCCTGACCGTCGTTGACCGTGACGGTGATCATCGCCGTGCCGCTGGCGTTGCTGGCGGGTGTGAAGAGCAAAGTGCCGGTGGAGTTTGCGGTGGCGTAACTAACGGTTGGCGCGGGAATCAAAGCTGGATTGCTCGAAACGGCGGTGACGGTGAGCGTTTGATTTTCACTGGCCGAACCGGAAGTGATGCCGCTCAGGTTCACGGACTGTAATCCGGCATTTGCGTTGATGGCCAGATTGCCAATCGGGCTCAACGTCGGCGTTTGGTTTGCGGCAATGACGGTGACCGTGAAGGTTTGGGTGATGGAATTGTTCAGCGCCTGGCCATCGTTGACGGTCACGGTGATCGTTGATGTTCCACTGGCGTTGATGGCAGGAGTGAAGTTCAAGGTTCCAGTGGAGCCGGGGCTGGTGTAGCTGATCGTGGGTGATGGAATCAAGCCAGGGTTGCTCGAAACGGTGGTGACGGTGAGCGCTTGATTTTCACTGGCCGAACCGGAAGTGATGCCGCTCAGGTTCACGGACTGTAATCCGGCATTTGCGTTGATGGCCAGATTGCCAATCGGGTTCAACGTCGGCGTTTGGTTTGCGGCAGCTTGTGGAACAGCATAGGTTGCCTCATTTGAAAAAGGACTTTCCACACCGGAGCTATCATAGGCCGTGGCGGCAAAATAGTAAGTGGCACCATCGACCAGTCCGGAAATCGTGGTGTTCGTCGTATTGACCCCCCGAATGATGTTGGTATAGATTCCGCTCGCTCCTCCGCAGTATAAATTGTAACCCACAACATTGCTATCCGCACTGGGCACCCAGGCCAGAGTCACGCTCCCGGTGGCAAAGGCGCAAACCTGCGTTAACCCAAATAATGCGACGATGACACGAGGGTGGGAAAAGATGCGCCCCCGCCGGAAAAGTGCTGCTACTCGATAAATCACATTTGTCGCTTACGCATAATCCTTGCCAAGGCGATGGAATGTGGCATGAGAATTTTTTCGAGTTTTGAAAAACGTCGCGCGGCTGGGGGAAATTTGAATATCAGCAAAAACCCAATGATTTCGAGGTTTTTAAACCTGCGGTTGCACAATAATTTTTTAGCATCTGTCCTGATTGATGACGTTACCTCGGGCCCGGGCAAAATCCATGCGATCTGCTGAAAAATTGTTTAGGACAGGCTTGTCTAAAAACGCGGCAAACGGCACCGGTCGCAGAGTGTATTCCCCGGTGGGCGATCCTAATCGCCAGCAGGCCACCTGCGTGAAGCAAAGCAATCACACCAAGTCCGGGCCTCCCAGACGTTGTGCTTCGCCCCGATCATTGCTGGCATCCTCATCCACAGAGTCGAATATGCCCCGCGCGCTAGAACGCAAATGCGTCCGGCAAAATGCTTCCGGGGAAGGGAAGCGCGGGGATTTTTAAAAATTTCTTTGCTTAAAAACCGCGATAGACCCCAACGTGCAGGGCTGTGCGCGGCAGGACACGAAAATAACCTGGGTTGGTCGCCGCCGTGGGTGCCGGCCGTTATCCCGGCCGATTCGACCCGGGTTGGGGGTCTCGGATCGCAGGTTCTGCCGTCGTCGTTTTACGGTTGCTGACATGATTGAGTTGCATCAATTGCCAATAACCTACAAATTCTCACGCAATATATGAAGATAGCCGTTGTTGGTCTGGGATATGTCGGTCTGCCATTGTCGCTCCAGTTCGCGCGCTCGGGCGTGGAGGTTTTGGGGCTGGACATCGACCCGGCCAAAGTTGAATCACTTAACCAGGGACGGAGTTATATCAAGCACATCGAATCCGCGACGATCGCCGAGCACGTGAAATCGGGCAGACTCTCCGCGAGCAACGATTTTACCCGCGTGAAGGAAACCGAGGCGGTCATCATCTGTGTGCCGACTCCCTTGAACAAAAACCGTGAGCCCGATATTTCCTACATCCTCGAGACCGGCAAAGCCATCGCGCCGCATTTAAACAAAGGCACGCTGGTCGTGCTTGAATCCACGACGTATCCCGGCACGACCGATGAAGATTTGCGCGGGGTGCTGGAAGCGGGATCGAAACTCAAGGCGGGCACGGATTTTCACCTCGCCTTTTCACCCGAGCGCGAAGACCCCGGCAACGTGCAAAGCAAGGTTGAAATTATTCCGAAGGTCATCGGCGGTTACACGCCGGCTTGTCTGGAGCACACGAAGGCGCTCTATGGGCGCGCCATCAAAACACTGGTGCCGGTTTCCTCCTGCCGCGCCGCCGAAGCGACGAAGCTTTTGGAGAATATTTTCCGCAGTGTGAACATCGCGCTCGTCAATGAATTGAAGATGGTTTATTCCGCGATGGACATTGATGTTTGGGAAGTGGTCAATGCCGCAAAGACCAAGCCGTTCGGGTTCATGGCATTTTATCCCGGGCCCGGACTGGGTGGTCATTGCATTCCGATTGATCCATTCTATCTGACGTGGAAGGCGCGCGAATTCGGCCAGAACACGCGCTTTATCGAGCTTGCGGGCGAGGTCAACACCGCCATGCCGGTGTATGTCGTGAACCGGACGGCGGAAGCCCTGAACGCGAACCGCAAGCCCGTCAACGGCAGCCGCGTGTTGATCGTGGGTCTGGCCTACAAGCCGAACGTGGATGATGAACGCGAATCGCCGAGCTATACGTTGATGGAACTGCTCAAGTCGCGCGGCGCGGAGGTGGCGTATTACGATCCGTATGTGCCGGTCATCCGCCCGACGCGCGAACATGCCCATTGGGCGGGCACACGCTCGGTGGGCTGGAATCGCGAGACGCTGCAAAGTTTTGACGCGGTGATCATTTCCACCAATCATCAATCCGTCAGCTGCCAGGAACTGGCCGATTGGTCGCCCTGCATTGTGGATACGCGCAATGCGATGGCCGGGGTGGCGACCAGGCCGGGACAAGTTTGGAAGGCGTGAACTGAGGATTACTCCATTTAAGAAACCCAGCGCTGCACCTATGAAATTCAATTTGAAACGCCGGATAATTTTTGTCGCTGCGACGAAAAGCAAACGGCGCCTGGTGCGGTTTTCCATCCTTGGCCTTGTCGCGCTGTCCGGCGCCGCCCGGGCGCAATCGGTGATCACGCCGCCGCCGCCGTCCGTTTCGACGACACCGCCGGCCATCGAAGCCCTTGGGCCCGGCGAGATGCAGGTGTTCCCGCCGAACAGCGCGGCGGCCAATTTAATGGATGAGTTGCACCCGTTGCAGTGGGGGCCGGTCACGTTGCGGCCCCATGCGAACTACCAGTTCACTTACGGCACGGGCGTGCGCTTTAGCACCAATCAGCCGCCGGCCGACACCATAGTCCAAACTTTTTCCCCGGGGATTTTGTTTGAACTGGGCGAACACTGGACTTTGGATTACACGCCTTCGTTCACGTTTTACTCGGATAAAAATTTTAAAAACACCGTCGGCCAGGCGGTGACGTTGACGGGCGGCACCGTTTACGAAGACTGGGTTTTGGGTCTTTCGCAGAGTTTCAGCTACTCAAAATCACCCCAGGTTGAAACGGGCACGCAGACGGAAGAGCAAACATACGTCACCAGTCTCACGGCTTCGCACGCGCTCAACAGCAAAGTGTCCGTAGACCTGTCGGCAAGCCAGAACTTGAGCTTTCCCACCGACTTCCAAAGTTCCAAAGAATGGTCGACGATGGACTGGGTGAACTACGAGTTCTGGCCGCGTCTGGTGGTGGGTGCGGGGGTGGGGATTGGCTATACGGCTGCGACGCCCGACTCGCTCAATGAACAGCTCCAGGGCCGGGTCAACTGGCGCGCCACGGACAAGATCAGCTTTGGGGTCAGCGGCGGCGCGCAATTGATGCAATACACGGAGGGCGGCGAATCCCCATTGATCAATCCGATTTATAGCGGATCAATCCAGTATCAGCCCTTTGAGCACACCCAGTTTTCCTTCACGGCCAGCCGGGCGGTGAGCACCTCCTCCTATTATAAAAATCAGGTCACGGAAAACACCACCATCTCTGGGATGGTGAGCCAACGGCTGTTTCAAAGATTTACCCTGAGTGTGAACGGAGGATATATCTGGACCGATTATGTCGGGGCTGCCGCCGCGACGGACGTCAACCCGCCGATTGATAACTATTATGTCACCGTTAGTTTGGGCACGAGTGTTTTCAAACGCGGCTCGGTCTCGGTCTTTTACACCTACAACCAGACCATCACGGATCAAGTTGGGCAGGCTTATGTCAGCAACCAGGTCGGGTTTAATCTTGGCTATGCTTTTTAGTTAACCACGGGTATTTCCCGATGAAGAAGATTATCACTTGAAACCCGAACGCCAGGAAATTGACGTTTCGAATCTGGCACCGGCCACCAGCCCCGGCGGTGTGCGGGGATTTGTCTGCATGTCCATAGTGTTGGTGCTGGCGTTCAGTGTGCCGCTTTATGAACTGGTGCGGTTCGCCGCGGCGAGCGAATTGTATTCCTATATTTTGCTGGTTCCGTTTATCAGCGGCTATCTGGTTTGGTTGCAGCGGAGACAATTGCCGGCGTGTTCCGGTCCGGCCCGGCTGCCCGCCGCCCTTTTTTCTCTGGGCGGTCTGGCTGCGCTCGCCGGTTATGGGCTGGCCCGGCATTCGGGCGGTGAATTAAAGGCGGACGATTTTCTGGCGTTGATGATGACAGCCTTCGTTCTGTTTTTTGTGGCTGGCGGCTGCTGGTTCCTGGGAAAGGAAGTGGTTCGGGCCCTCGCCTTTCCCATCTGTTTTCTGGTTTTTGTGGTGCCGCTGCCGACATTTTTATTGGATGGAATCGAAGTGTTTCTCCAGCAGGGTTCCGCCCTGGCGGCACAAGGCTTTTTCCAATTGGCGGGTGCGACCTTCTTTCGGGAGGGCTTGATATTCCAATTGCCCACGATCACGCTGCGCGTCGCGCCGGAATGCAGCGGCATCCATTCCACCCTGGTGCTGGTCATCACCAGCCTGGTTGCCGGCCAGCTTTTCCTGCGATCACCGTGGAAGCGGACGATTTTGGCGGTGGCAGTAATTCCGCTCGCGCTCCTGCGAAATGGATTTCGCGTTTTTGTGATCGGGGAGCTTTGCACGCACATCGGTCCGGAAATGATCCACTCGCCGATTCATCACCGTGGCGGTCCGCTGTTTTTTGCCCTGTCCCTGATCCCGTTTTTTTTATTGATTTTTTTCCTGAGGAAGTCGGAGCGGTTCACCAAAAATTCAAAACCACAATAAACAGTCTGCACTATGAAAAAAATCATTGGATTGACGCTCGTTTTGCTGGCCGCCGCCTTCCTGGCAGCGATTGGCACCGGCTGCTCGGCGAAGGCAAAAGTGGCTTATCACTTGCAAAAGGCCAACCGGTTTTTTGACGCCGGAGACTACAGTCAGGCGGAAATCGAATACATGAACGCCCTCCGCAATGATCACGAGAACGCCCAGGCCATCGGACGATTGGGCACGATTTATTTTAATCAGGGGAGAATGTTGAAGGCGGCGCCGTTTCTTTTCAAGGGTTGCGAAGTGGACACCAACAACCTGGATTTGCGCCTGAAGCTGGGGAGCTTTTATCTGGCGGCGGGAAAAGCCAAAGAAGCCCGCGCCGAGGCGGATTTCGTCCTCGCCCGAAGACCCCTGGACAACCAGGCGCCGTTGTTGCTGGCGGCAGCGGTGGACACGCGACAGGCGTTTGCGGATACGAAACTGCGTCTGCAGGCCCTGTCGCAAAAAGCCGATGGAGCCGCCTTGGAGGTTGCCCTGGCGAGCATCGCACTGCGTTCGGGAGATTTCAAAACAGCCGAAGCCGCGTTGAAGCGGGCGCAGGCGCTTGACTCCAAATTGAGCGCGGTCTGGTCGGTTACGGCAGGCTTTTATCTGGCGCAATCGAATCTCGTCCAGGCGGAGTCTGCACTCAAAACGGCGGCGGACCTTGCGCCGGACCGGTCGCAGGAAAAAATTCAATACGCGGAATTCAAGGTGCATGCCGGCGATGTGGCTGGTGGCAGGCACATTTTGGAAGCAGTGGTTCAGAAAACCCCGGATTATATTCCGGCTTGGCTGGCGCTGGTCAATGTGGCGGTGCTTGAAAAGAAATATGACGAGTGTGCCGATTTGTTGGCCAAGGTTCTGGCCCGGGAACCGGATAATTTCAATGCGCTCATGACCGACGGACAATTGAAGCTGTCCCAGGGTGAGATTGCCGAGGCGACCGTGATCTATGAACGCATGGCCAAAATGTATGCGCAAGCTCCGGTCGTCCACTATCAGCTGGGAGTCGCTTATCTGGCGGGAACCAATTCGGACAAGGCCATCACCAGCCTGAACAAGGCCATTGCTTTGAACACAAATTACCCGGAAGCCATATTGTTGCTGGGTCAACTTGAAATCAAGCGCGGCAATGTGGAACCGGCCATTGCTTCTCTCAAAAGCCTGGTTCAGAAATATCCGCAGGCAATGCAGTTGCAGTTGCTGTTGGCGGATGCTTATCGCCGGCAGGGAAGTCTGGATGAAGCGCTCGGAATATACCGCCAGCTTGCAACCTCGTTTCCCACCAATTCACAGATTCCGTCAATGATGGGCGCCATATTCCTCCAGCAAAAAAAGAATGGCGAGGCGCGAACGGCATTCACCAGGGCATTGGAGCTGGCACCGGACGACGTCGCGTCGTTCGAACAACTGGTGAATTTGGACGTGATGGAAAAACAATACGCGGCGGCGCTACAACGGGTGCAGGCGAAAATGGCAAAAAACCCCACGCTGGCGGGGCCGCAGATATTGCGGGCGCAGGTTTTCCTGGCGCAGGGTGATAATAAACAAGCCGAGGCGGCACTGTTAAAATTGATCGAAGCTCAGCCGGACACCGAAACTGCTCATATGTTGCTGGCCCGTATTTACATGGATTCCAAGCAAAACCAGAAGGCGCTGGCGGAACTGAAGGCCGTGTCAGCTAAAAATCCAAAAAACGAGGATGCGCTTCTCGTCACCGGGATGATCTACAACGATGAGAAAAATTATAAAGCCGCACGGGATGCCTATGAAAAACTACTGCTGATCAATCCAAAAACGCTCCCCGCGCTGAACAATCTGGCCTATCTGTATTCCGAATTTCTTGATGATTTTGCCCGGGCGTATGATTTGGCACAACGCGCGCGAGACTTGAATCCCAGCGATCCCTCGTCGTCGGACACACTCGGTTGGATTCTTTGCAAGCGCGGGCAATATCTTTTGGCTGTCGGATTGCTGCAAGGCGCAGCAAATCAATTGCCGGAAGAACCGGAAGTCCAGTTTCATGTGGGGTGGGCGCTTTACATGACGGGACAGGAAAGCGCTGCGAAGCAGGCCTTTCAACGCGCCCTCCAGTCTGGCAAGACCTTCCGCGGTCAAGAAGAATGCAATCAATGCATCGCGGTGCTGAAGGTGGATCCCAAAACCGCCGGCGCAAATTCGATTTCAGATCTGGAAAAAAGGGTGTCAGCACAACCGGCCGATTCCATTGCCATGCTTCGTTTGGCGGCCATCTATCAACGTGATGGGCTGGTTGACAAGGCCGTTGCGATGTATGAAGCCGCTTTGAAGGCTGATTCCAAAAGCGTTCCGGCGCTGATCAATCTGGCTGAACTTTACTCCGCGAAAAAGAACCTGCCAAAAGCGGTTGACTTGGCAAAGGCTGCATACAGATTGGCACCTGATAACTTGAGAGTTTCGCTGATCTTGGGCCGTCTGGCCTATGAAACCGGCGATTACAAATTGTCTTTTACCTTGCTGCAACAGGCTGTATTCAACGACTCCACCAACCCGGAGGTGTGGTTTGATTTTGGCGAGGTTGCTTATGCTTTTGGAAAAATGCCGGAAGCCCAAACTGCCATGCAAAAGGCCATCCAAACCGGTGGTGCTTTTTCTCAAGCGGCTGAGGCCCGACGATTTCTGAATCTGACGGCGCTGGCGACCAATTTTCCGCAGGCTGCGGCCGCTTCTGCGCAAATTGAAGCCATTTTGAAATCAGAGCCTGATTATGTCCCCGCACTCATGGTCATGGCTGCCATTCAGGAGCAAAAAAATGATGAAGGTGCAGCGAGGCTGAATTATGCGAAGATCTTGAGCCGGTATCCGGATTTTGGCCCAGCCTATCGAAGATTGGCGGTCCTGGGTGCAAAAAGCACTAAAAACGATCCGCAGGCCTACGAATTCGCCACCAAAGCCCGTGCGGCGTTTCCTGACGATCCTGCAGTTGCCAAGGCGTTGGGCATCATCCTCTACCGACAACCGGACTATGCGAGAGCAGAGAGGGCTTTAACCGAAAGCGCTTCTGTGCTGACCAACGATTCTGAAGTTTTCTATTACTTGGGGATGACGGAGTATCACCTGAAGAAATCCACTGTCTGCAAAAAAAATCTCCAGCAAGCCATCAATCTCAACCTACCCGCTAAATTCGATCAGGAAACTAAGGCGGTTTTGGCAGAGCTGAAGTGATTGTTGGCATGGTTTCATATCGTAAGGCATTATCGTGATGATGTTATGTTTAATCCTGAAGTTTATGCGGTTGAAATCGGTTCTATTCTTCATCAATGCCCAAACGTCGGAATGTTTTACGATTGTATATACTTTGTAAAACGCTATGGATAACTTACTTGTGACATGGTTTCCACTCTTTGGTTCGGATTCCAGTGTTTATAGTCGGATTGCTTTACGAATTCTTGCTATGCTGAGAAAACGAAGCCAACAAAAAATACTTTAAAAGGCATTAAGTAATAGCTATTTACGATTCATTAGAAAAACGGTTTTCATGTTGGCACTACCCCTGCTGAAATGACTTACGCGGGAATCAAATGGTGCGGCGGAAAACACGAAGACCTACAGCTTAAAATAAGGAAAAAAATGAAAAACAATTGGTTAATAATGACGGCGGCGGTGGCTCTCATGGCGTTTGCCACAACGGTTCAAGCAATTCCCATCACCGGTTCGGTGACATTCGCGGGTGGTGTCACTCTGGATACAGGTTCGGTTGGGACTGCGACAAAGGTGACCGCATGGAATGGTGGTAATGGTGGTCCGGCATTGCCTTTCGTTCTATCTTCTGGAGGCAATTTAACGGCACCCTTCGGGACGTCGGTTCTATTTGCCACGCCTTGGCTTTTGGGGACGCAAGCTGCCTTGTGGAGCTATACCGTGGCGGGCACAACCTTCACGTTTGACCTGACTGCGGCAAATCCGAAGGTTGTCAGCGGCAGTCCCTTAACATTGTCGGTGACCGGCAGTGGCGTCATTCATGTCAGCGGCGTCAATCCTCTGGGGCTTACTGACACAGCCGGAAGTTGGGCGTTTTCAACCCAGGATCCTTCGGCCGGAACCCCGGCCACGTTCTCCTTCTCGGCTGCCAGTGGCTCTGTTCCGGATGGTGGCACTACGGTGCTTCTGCTGGGCGCGGCTCTTTCCAGCCTGAGTTTGATCCGTCGTAAATTGGCAGCTTGATGATGATAGATTTCGGAGAGTCACGAGTTGTTTTAATGTGGTAACAAATCAATTAGGGGGCCGAAACCAGGCCCCCAGTTTCTAAAAAAAAATATGAAAAAACTATGGCTAAATGTAACGGTAGCAGCAGTCCTGATGGGTTTTGCTGCGGCGGTTCAAGCAGTGCCGATTAGTGGTTCCGTTACGTTCGCTGGTGGTGTCCAGCTTAACACCAGTTCAGTGGGCACGGCGAGTGCAGTGACCGCATGGAATGGTGGTAATGGTGGTCCGGCATTGCCTTTCGTTCTGTCTTCTGGAGGTGATTTAACGGCACCCTTCGGGACGTCGGTTCTATTTGCCACTCCTTGGCTTTTGGGGACGCAAGTTGCCTTGTGGAGCTATACCGTGGCGGGCACGACCTTCACGTTTGACCTGACTGTGGCAAATCCGAAGGTGGTCAGCGGCAGTCCCTTAACATTGTCGGTGACCGGCAGTGGCGTCATTCATGTCAGCGGCGTCAATCCTCTGGGGCTTACTGACACAGCCGGAAGTTGGGCGTTTTCAACCCAGGATCCTTCGGCCGGAACCCCGGCCACGTTCTCTTTCTCGGCTGCCAGTGGCTCTGTTCCGGATGGTGGCACTACGGTGCTTCTGCTGGGCGCGGCTCTTTCCGGCCTGAGTTTGATCCGTCGTAAATTGGTTTCCTGACAGTAACTATCACGGTTTCAGTTGAGGGCAGGGTGAAAACCCCGCCCTCAATTTTTTTCTGTGATATGCGGATGGCTAATTTTCAGTCCTGTGGGATGAGCGAGTTTGATTATTGCTCGATCCGGGAGAATTGTTTTATCTCCGCCAATGCATTGGTGAAACAGTTGCGAGACGCGAGACGCATTCTGCAGGTCACTGCAAAGTTGCATGTCCGGCGCTCAAGAAAAGGAGATGGTGGTGGACATGACCGCGCAAGAGAAGAACATCACGCATCCGACCGAAACCAAGTTGACGCACAAAATCATTCGCCGGTCGGTATCAGAATGGAGTGAAGCTGCACCGCACCACCGCAAGGCGGGCGGTGGTAATTGTGGGCGCGGTCGCCCATGCCGTTCCTATAAGAGTCTTTCAAGACGACCAATTATCTCAAAAACGACCGTTCCATCAATAGAATGAACTCACGGCAGTAACAGGACGCGATAGAACCGGTGCAAGTTGGTCGCTGGATCGGAGGCGGTAAGGGAACTGTTGCTTGCGGTCAGGACGCTGCCCAGATTGAACCAGCCCGATGAAGCCAAATTGGTGGAATACTGCGGTTGATACATCAGATTGGACACCGCGCTCCAAGTGAAGCTGAGCACACCGGCGTTCTCGTCCACTGTTTGGATCACCGGCGGCGATATGGCTGTGATGGCCAGGCGAAAAATGAACCCGTTGTTGCTGCCACTCGTTCCGCCGGCGGAGGTGGTGCCATAGAAATCACCGTCGCTGCCTTGCACCAATGCGGCAATGGGAAAAGCGCCGTTGCTGTTGTTGAACGAGAATAACGTTGTGAGCACGCCGTTGGTGGACAGTTTAAATATCGTCCCAAAACCTGGTCCGTTGGTGCCGCCATACTCGGTTGTGCCATAGAAATCACCGTCGCCGCCTTGCACCAGTGCGGCTGCTGGGTTGGCTCCGTTGGTGTTGCCGAATGAAATCAGCGTGGAGAAATTGCCATTGGTCGTCAGTTTAAACACCGTTCCATAATCACCGTTCGTGCCGCCGTTCCGGGTCGTGCCATACAATGTGCCGTCTTGCGCCTGAATCAATCCTGCGTAAGGATATGCGCCATTGGTGCCGTCGAATGAGACCAAAGTGGTGAGTATGCCGTTGGTTGTCAGCTTGAACACCGTGCCATAGAAACTGACGTTGGTAAGGCCGCCGGACGTCGTGCCATAGATATTGCCATCACTCGCTTGGATCAATCCGCAGAGGGGAAAGGCGCCATTGGTGTTGTTGAACGAAAGAATAGTCCTGAATGCGCCGTTGGATGTTATCTGAAAGACGGTTCCGTTGCCGCCATTGGTGCCACCGATAAAGGTTGTGCCATAAAAAATGCCATTGCTGGCCTGCATCAAACCAGCCTTGGGATAGGCGTTCGTTTTCGAAGGGAAGGCAAATAAGTTGGTAATCGCGCCGTCAGCTGTCACCTTAAAAATTGTGCCGTAATTTGAAATGCCGCCCTGATAGGCCGTGCTATAGAAACAGCCGTCACTGCCTTGAATCAAGCCCGCGGCCACACCGCTGCCATTGGTAAAGTTGAGCGAAACCAAACTGGTGAACGTTCCGTTGGTTGTGACCCGAAATACTGTGCCATTGTTGCCGTTTGTGCCGCCCAGAAAGGTCGTGCCGTAGAAATTGCCATTGCTGTCTTGAACCAGTCCCGCATTTGGATAGGCGCCGTTTGTGCCGCCGAATTCAAAAACCGTGGAATAGGTGACGACATCCCCATACGCGTCAGACGTAACCAGGCACGCTGCTAGAACTACCGTTGCCAGTAATGCTGATTCAATGAATTTCATGATTTTATTTGTTGGTTTAGGCTGGTTTGGCAGGCAATGCCATCGTTTCCGAATTTAGGCACATATAAATATGATAGCGCTTTAACTTTGTCGATACATCCCGGCACCACGGTCCCGTGGCGCATGGGCAAATGATTTGCCAAGGCTTACAACGTCTCAAACGTGGACAGTCCGCCTTATTTTCCAGACACCAAGGGTGGAAATCCGGCTCTTTCCGATTAATCTTAAACAGTAAGCGGCTTGTAGCAGGGCCTTGGCCAAATCCTGCATATAAGTGATCGACCGTGTCGCTTTTGAGACACACTTGAACTTTTCGCCTGGAGTTCCATGGCTGGAACAAGACCTTCTGCAGGCTTGTGAATGTGTAGAGTCACGTCCAAAATCGAGTTGGGCGTATGAGCGATGTCATCATTCTTGGGATCGTCAGTGCCCTTTTCACCGGCATTTTGGTCGTGGCTGTCGCTTGGTTCGAACGAGGTTCGGTGGCTCATTGGGCCTTCGTGGTTGGCATGCTGGTTTTGGCCTCCGAAAGCGTCTTTTTGAGTTTGTCCGTGGATGCAATGACGATGAATGTGATGACCGCAAGACCGATGAGCTGGCCGGGATGGTGTCTTGGCGACTGGTCACGATGTCTTTTCTTCCGAGTATCTGGCTCTTCTTCAGTTTGAGTTTCGCGCGGGGAAATTACACTGAATTTCTCCACCGCTGGCGTTGGCCATTAGGGATTGCCTTGCTGGCCCCGGTGAGTCTGGCCTTCGTTTTTCGCAACGAATGGTTTGTTTTCCAGCCGCCCGCAAAGCCCGGAGATTCCGGGATGCTGAGCTTGGGAGCCGCCGGGTTTCTGTTGAATTTGTTTTTCCTGATCGGCACGGTGCTGGTGCTCATGAATCTCGAGCGCACTTATCGGGCCGCCGTCGGGACGATTCGGTGGCGGATCAAGTTCATGGTCGTTGGGTTGGTCGTGATCTTTGCCGCCCGGACCTATACCAGCAGCCAGGCGCTCCTTTTTCACGCAGTCAATCTGTCGCTGCAGATCGTCGATTCGGTGGCGCTAGTGGTCGGTTGCCTGCTGATTGTGCGCTCACTATTGCGTGTCGGCCATTTTGAGATGCCTGTTTATCCTTCCCACGCGGTGCTGCACAATTCGCTGACGGTCCTGCCGACGGGGATTTACCTGGTGATCGTGGGAGTGTTCGTAAAATTTGTCGCTTGGATTGGCGGGGGACGCCGCCTTCACGCTCAAAACCTTTGTCATTCTGGTGGCGTTGGTGGTGTTGACGATGCTGCTGCTGCTGTCCGACCACGTGAAGTTGCACACCAAGAATATTTTGTCAGCCGCCATTTTCAAAGGCCGCTCTATGATTACCGCACGGTGTGGCGGCGGTTTACGGAAGGCACGGCTTCCTGTGTGACCCAGGCGGAATTGTCCAATGCGGCGGTCAAACTGGTGACGGATATATTCCAGGTCCTTTCGGTGAGCATCTGGTTGGTGGATGAAAAAAAGAAAAGCTGCTGTTTGCCGCATCCACTTTATTATCCGAGACTAGGGGCAATACGCTGAATCCTGCAACTGCGGAGGCATTGGAAGTGAACAATGCCCTGCGTAACCACCCGGAACCAGTGGACATTGACGCTTCAACCGAAAAGTGGGCGGTTGTGTTGCGGAGTTGTCATCCCGATGAATTTCGCAAGGGCGGCAACCGTGTCTGCGTGCCGTTGCTCGGCACGGCGTTGACTGGCCTCTTCTTGGTCAGAAAGCAAGTGTTGGCTTAAGTCTTAGTCCGAAGCTTCGGTCTCTTTGGTTTGAGGGCAGGGAGAAATCCCTGCCCTCTCTTTTTGTCCAGCCACAAGATTTCTTTGCTGCATTTCAAGCCGGTATTTAGGATTCTTCGGACGTGTTCTAATATGCGGATAAACATCGCAATGCTTTCGGAATGCGACCGGGCTTGAAATTAAATGAATAGCGCAATCATCCTTGCCTTTAGCGCTGCTTCCGTCAGCGGGGCGTTGGCACTGTTGTTCGCCTGGTATGAACGGCGTTCCATTGCCCATCTGTCTTTTGTACTGGGACTGGCAGTGCTGGCGGTGGAATGCGTGTTCAACGGTCTGACGGCAACGGCGACCCTGCCCGAAGAGATGGTGTATTGGCAAAACTGGAGGATGTTGGCAATGGCTTTCCTGCCTGGCGTCTGGCTGTTCTTCAGCTTGAGTTACGGCTATGGGAACCATCGGGAATTACTCGCCCGCCGGAGAGTGCTGTTGGGTGTGGCGTTCCTGGTTCCGATAGTTCTGATTATTTGGTTTCGCAATGCGCTGATCGTTTCAGTGGGGCTGACAGAACAAGGTGGCCATTGGGCGTTCAGCTTGGGAACCCCGGGGATTTTTCTTAACATCTTCTTTCTGATTGGCGCTGTGCTTGTTTTGATGAATTTGGAACGCACCTATCGCGCAGCGGTCGGCATTATGCGGTGGCGGATCAAATTCATGGTCCTGGGATTGGGGGTCTTGTTTGTGGTGCGGATCTATATCGGCAGCCAGATCCTGTTGTTTCACGCAGTGGATCTTTCTTTGCAGACAGTCAGTTCAGGCGTTCTGTTGGTGGCCTGCCTGTTGATCGTGCGGTCACTATTCCGCGCCGGGCATTTTGACGTGGATGTCTATCCGTCCCACGCGGTCTTGCATAATTCGTTCACGGTTTTACTGGCGGGAATTTATTTGCTGATTGTCGGGTTGTTCGCGCGGGTGGTCACATTTTTGGGAGGTGATGCGAGTTTTACCCTCAAGGCGTTCCTCGTTTTGGTGGCCTTGGTGCTGCTTGCGGTTTTACTATTGTCCGACCATGTTCGCTTGCGCACGAGCCGTTTTGTCAGCCGCCATTTTCAAAGGCCGCTCTATGATTACCGCACGGTGTGGCGGCGGTTTACGGAAGGCACGGCTTCCTGTGTGACCCAGGCGGAATTGTCCAATGCGGCGGTCAAACTGGTGACGGATATATTCCAGGTCCTTTCGGTGAGCATCTGGTTGGTGGATGAAAAAAGGGAAAGATTGGTGTTCGCCGCGTCAACGTTTTTATCCGAAGCTAGGGGCAGCGCGCTTAACCCCGAAAATGCGGATGCTTTGGAAGTGATCAATGCCCTGCGCAACCATCCCGAACCCGTGGACATTGACGCCACGAAGGAAGGTTGGGCGGCGGTACTGCAGAAATGTCATCCGGATGAATTTCGCAAAGGCGGCAATCGGGTCTGTGTGCCGCTGCTCGTCAATGGCGATGTCGTGGGCCTGTTGATTCTGGGGGACCGTGTCGGCGGCGCGCCGTTCTCCCTGCAGGATTTTGATTTGCTCAAATGCGTGGGCGATCAGACCGCAGCCAATCTGTTGAAGGTCCAGCTGTCCCGAAAACTGTTGCAGGCCAAGGAACTTGAAGCGTTCCAGACGATGTCGGCCTTTTTTGTGCATGACTTGAAAAACACGGCATCCACGCTGAACCTCATGCTGCAAAATCTGCCGGTGCATTTCGACGACCCGGCGTTTCGGGAGGATGCGTTGCGGGGTGTCTCAAAGACCGTGGCGCACATCAACCGTCTCATCGGGCGGTTGGGAATGATCCGGCATGAACTCCAGATCAAGGGGGTTGCTTCCGACCTGAATGAAGTGGTGGCAAAGTCCCTCACGGGCTGGGAGGATATCTCCGGCGTCCACCTGGAAAAAGAACTGCGTCCCCTGCCCGAAATCCTGCTCGACCAGGAACAAATGGTCAAGGTCGTGACCAACCTGGTCCTCAACGCCAAAGAAGCGGTTGGCAAAGACGGGCGGATCCGCATCGAAACGCGCCAGACCAATGGCTGGGTGGTGTTGATGGTTACGGACAACGGTTGTGGCATGAGCGTGGAATTTTTGAACCGTTCGCTGTTCCGCCCGTTTCAGACGACAAAAAAAACCGGGCTTGGCATCGGGATGTTTCAAAGTAAAATGATCGTTGAGGCGCATGGCGGCAGAGTGGAGGTTGAGAGCACTCCGGGAAGGGGAACCACCTTCCGGATACTTATGCCGCTCCCAAAATAATCGAAATGAATCCCAAACTACTGATGGTTGACGACGACGAGGAAATCCGCACGCAGATGAAGTGGGCGCTCGCGAAGGATTACGAAGTGTTGCAGGCGGAAGATCGTCCGTCGGCCATTGAGGCGTTTCGATCCGCCCAACCGGCCGTGGTGTTGCTGGACCTGGGATTGCCGCCGCATCCCGGCAATCCGGAAGAAGGTCTTGCCACGTTGTCCGACCTGCTGGCGCTTGATCGGTCCGCCAAAATTATCATCATCACCGGCCAGGGCGAAAAAGAGATTGCCCTCCGCGCGGTCGGAGCCGGGGCCTACGATTTTTTGACCAAGCCGGTTGAAATGGACGAGGTGAAATTTCTTTTGAGGCGCTGTTTTTACATCGCCACTCTCGAAAAAGAATTCCGCGAGATGCAGCAGTTGGTGCAGGGTGACGGCTTTGAAGGGATGCTCGGCACCAGCCCCGCAGTGCGGACGGTGTTTGAATCCATCCGCAAGGTGGCTACGACCGATGCGCCCGTGCTGATTTTAGGAGAAAGCGGCACTGGGAAAGAAATGGCCGCGCGGGCGATTCATCTGCGCAGTCCGCGCAAAAACGGTCCGTTTGTGGCCATCAACTGCAGCGCCATTCCGGAAACGCTTCTGGAAAGCGAACTATTCGGGCATGAAAAGGGTTCGTTTACCGGTGCTCATGCGCAGCGCAAAGGCCGCATTGAGACTGCCACCGGTGGCACGCTTTTCCTCGATGAAATCGGTGAAATTCCCCTGCCGTTGCAGGTCAAACTGCTCCGCTTTCTTCAAGAACAATGCATCGAGCGCGTCGGCGGGCGGCAGGAGATTCAGATTGATGCGCGCGTGGTGGCCGCAACCAACGCCGACCTGAAAAGGGGGATGACCAGCGGAACTTTTCGGGAAGATTTATATTATCGTCTTTCGGTTGTTCAGATTGTTCTGCCGCCGTTGCGCGAGCGGGAAAACGACATCCGTTTGCTGGCACAATTTTTTCTCCAGCGATTTGCCGCTCAAATCAACAAATCCGGACTGACGTTTGATGCGGAAGCGTTACGGGCCTTGAACCATCATGCCTGGCCGGGCAACATCCGAGAGCTGGAGAATTGTGTGAAGCGTGCGGTGATCATGGCTGAAGGCAAACGGCTGACCGCCCAAGACCTCGAGCTGGCGACCGGGAAAGGCAATTCGGGAAGCGGCGTCACGACTCTGAAAGATGCGCGGGAAAATGTGGAGCGGGAAATGGTGCAACAGGCGTTACGGAAGAATTCCGGAAAAATTACCTCCGCCGCCAACGATTTGGGCATCAGCCGTCCAACCCTTTACGAGCTGATGGAGAAGCTCGGAATTGTCAGGGAATAAAATGCCAGAGGGTGGTCAATCCACGCTGATTGAACGTCTTTTGCTTCAAAAATAGGATTGCACCGCTGTTGTCACAGTTTCGTGTGAATGGTTTCAAAACATGGAAAACCGTTCCGGGACGTAAATGATGTCGAAGGGCTTGAGATAAAACGGATCAGATTGTTTCCCCTGCATCACATTTTTCAGGTTCAGAAAATAGGTGTGCTGGTGGCCATCCTCATAACGGATGACACGCACGTCTTTCAAATTGGCTTTCGCATAATCAAACCCGCCGGCTTCCATGATGGCTTCAAGGGCTGAAATCGGGTGATCGGCCACGACTTTTTGCGGGTGAAGCACCGCCCCGGTCACAAAAACTGAAATGGAAGAGGAAATGACGGTCACGGAGACTTCTTTGCTGATCAGTTGGGTGCCATAAGCCTTGGCGATTTCCTTTTCCAGATCGGACGGGGCCATGCCGGTGGCCGTCAACTCTCCGGCCAATTGCAGCGTTATTTTGCCGTCACGCCGGATTTGCTGGGTGGTGTCCAGGTTTGGAGAACCTGGAAAGGTGATTTTCAACACATCGCCTTCGCGCAAGATCAAAGCTTCGGAATGGGGCGGTTCAGCAGGTTGCCCAATCATACTGGCCTTGCCGTTTTGATCTGTCTGGCAGCCGGCCAGCAACAGCGATATCACTGTCATTACCAGAGCGGGAAAAACCGCCGTGCAGGCTGAGATTGTTTTTTTCATAAACGAATTATCAATTGGGTTGAAAGCATTTCCACCATTGGTCACGGGTGTAGGCTATAATGCGCCAAGTCGGCGAGTCAAAGGAGATTTTCGAAGCCGCATATACGCGTTTTTAATGCTGGAACGAAGTTGCCAGATTCAAACCAGGTCTATTGGCCAACAATACGCTCTATGGAACAACGGAGATCGGCGGCAGTCACGGAAATGGAACTGTATTTGCAATAACTCTGCCTCCATCCGACCTAAACATTCAAAGGAGCGGTGCAGCGTGATCTTGACTTGGGATGACACGGCTTTTTTCCTCCAAGCATCCCCGTCCCAGATGAGTGTTTTCACGAATGTGCCCGGTGCGTTGAATCCTTACACCAATCCCATCGACGGCTCGCAGAAATACTTCCGCATCGAGGCATATTAGCTGCGGCGTATTGACACGACGCGAATTTCAGAAAAGTCGCTCCCGGCACGGGTCTCTTAATTTACTTTCGCGGCGCGCCACGGTTTGTTAGAACAAGGCGTGCAAAAAATCTTCCGGACAATCCTTGGTTTGTGGCTTTGCGGTCTGCTGATTGCCGCCCGTGCGGATACGATTCCGCTGGCCGACGGCACGTCGTTGACGGGTGACATCATTTCGTTTAACGACGCAGGCGTCATTTTCCGGATGTCTGATAATAAATACTCCGACCGCATTGCTTGGACAAAGTTTTCCCAGGACGGCCTGAAGCAGCTTGCGAACAACCCCAAGATCAGCCCTCTCGTCGAACCGTTCATTGAAATTCCCCTGTCCGAGCGGCCTCAAAAGCCCGAGGTTCAAATCAAACCGGTCGAGCGGCTGGAAGTTCCGCCGAAACAATCGTTTTTCGGCGCGCTGTTTTCCTCGTCCGTCGGCATTTTTGCGCTGCTGTTGATCTACGGAGCGAACATTTACGCGGGTTATGAAATTGCCGTTGTCCGCGCCCGGCCCAAAGGACTGGTCATGGGCGTGGCGGCGGTGCTGCCGATTATCGGGCCGATCATATTTCTCTCCATGCCCATGCAGGTGGAGGCCGTCCCCGCTGAAGACCTGGTGGAAGCCGACCCGGCGAGTTTTGCCGTGCCCGGACAGCCGGCGCCGACCCAGGAGGAAATTCAGATCACCGCCGTTACTCCGGGATCACGGCCGGGTGCTGGACAAGCCGCTGGACAGGTGTTTAAACGCGGCCAGTTCACTTTCAACCGCCGGTTTATCGAATCAAAATTCGCCGGGTATTTGAGTGAGGTTCGCAGCCCTGCCGATGCCAACACCACGCTCCTCGTGAAAACCACCAGCAGCCAGTCGGTCATTGAGCGGATCGTGAGCATCGGCACGAGCGAAATGCAGGTGGAAGTCGCCCTCGGTGAAGTCCGGCAGGCCGTCACGATTCTATTTGCCGACATTCAGGAAATTCAGATCAAACCCAAAGCGGAATGAAATACCGCAGCATTCTGCTGTTTGGCGCCCCGGGTGCGGGCAAGGGGACGCAGGGAAAAATTCTTGGTGCCATCCCCCAGTTCCTGCATTGCAGTTGCGGGGACGTCTTTCGCAATCTGCGGCCCGAATCTCCGCTCGGAAAACTCTTTCTCGATTACTCCAGCCGCGGCCAGTTGGTTCCGGACGCCCCGACCGTCGAACTGTGGCAGCAGTTTATCAACGACCTCACCAAGTCCGGACGTTTGCATCCCGAACGTGACACACTGGTGCTCGATGGTATTCCGCGCAATGTGCCGCAGGCGGAAATCCTCCGCGACGTGCTGGAAGTCGTCGGTGTTTTTTATCTTTGCAGCCGGGATTTTGAAAGCCTCGTCTCCCGCATTCAACTCCGTGCCATGAAGGAAAACCGTCTGGACGACGCAAACCTCGAAGTCATCCGCGAACGGCTCAAGACCTACGAAAAGGAAACCAAGCCGGTCCTCAAATTTTACGGCAAGAAACTGGTGCATCAGATTAATGCCGACCAGACGCCGGCCAAGGTGCTTTCCGACATCCTGCACTATGCCGTCAAAAAATGACCGTGTGACTTTTTCCTTTCGCCGGGGCGCGATTTCCCGTTGGCTGTTCACGTGACACAATTGAGAATCATCTTCATGGGCACGGCGGACCTTTCCTGCGCCAGCCTGGAACTGCTGGCGCGCGATGAACGGTTTTCTGTCGTTGCCGTCGTCACGCAGCCGGACAAGCCCAAAGGGCGCGACCTCAAGCTCACACCCTCGCCCGTAAAAATTCTCGCGGAGAAATTGGGTCTGCCCGTGCTTCAGCCGCTCAAGGCGCGCGACGAAAAATTCATCGGCGAACTTCGCGAACTTAAGCCCGACATCATGCTCGTCGTCGCCTACGGACAGATTCTGCCGCAGGCCATGTTGGACTTGCCACCGCACGGTTGTCTGAACGTCCATACGTCGCTGCTGCCAAAATATCGCGGTGCCGCTCCAATCCAATGGGCGATCGCCGATGGTGAGCCGGAGACCGGCGTGACCATCATGCAGATGGACGCCGGCCTCGACACCGGGCCGATTCTTTCCACGCGTCGCACGCCGATTTTGCCCACGGATGATTCACAAATCCTTCACGACCGCCTGGCCCGGCTTGGCGCGGAGCTGCTCGCTGAAACCATTCCCGCTTACGTCGCCGGGAAAATTTTACCGCAGCCGCAGCCTGCCACCGGTTCCACGCATGCTGCGAAGATTAAAAAGGAAGATGGCCAGATTAACTGGAACCAGCCGGCGGTTCAAATCTGGAACCGCCTGCGTGCCTTCACACCGTGGCCGGGGGCTTTTACTTTTTTGCCAGACCAATCTTTGCTGGGGCGGGAGTCTGCAGGAGCCGAAACCTCCAGCCCCAAAGTCCAGTTGCTAAAAATTTGGAAAGTTGAAGTTGTCGAACGCTCCGGCAGAGCAGGGGAGATTCTATCCGCAGATAACACGGGTGTCGTCGTTGGCTGCGGACAAAACGCGCTGCGGATTTTGGAATTGCAGCGCGAAGGCGGCAAACGTATGGCTGTGGAACATTTTCTCGCGGGATTTCCGATGAAGGCCGGTGCGAGATTTGATTATTCCTCCGGTCATCCACGGCAATGACGGCATCGCGGATGTAGCATCTGGGAACAAGGTTTCCCGAGGAGAAGATGTTTCCCGAGTGCATTGTGAATTATAAGACTGCGTGGCGACGCAATCGGCCGTCGGACATGGGAGAGCCGCGTAGATTCAGCAGCCCGACCACACCGACATGGGAGCGTTCATGTGCGAGTTCCGGACGAATTCTGTTTTGCCCAACGCCGCAGTGAGCCGGGCGTGATATTTCCGGGTGCCACGCCAACGACCAGGCAGAGAAAAACCCAGACGGTCAGGTAACGCACAAAGAAGGCGAGGCGCCTGGGGGGGGGGCGGTTGATCGCCCATGATTTTGGCGGGGTTCATCCGCAGCACTTCGTCGCGGGCGGTGATTCCTTGAAATTAAATTTTAGCGGGCTGAATTCCGATGGTGCGGCAGCGGGTGGCAGACATTTGTCCATCGCCAGACAGGCGGTGTGCCGCTCGGTCAGGTGAAAGATCACCTGATTGTTTGCCACTTCGAGGGAGCCGAGGGGAAATTGCGTGATGCAGCCCAGCTCGTGCTCCACGTCCACGTCCAGGTCGTCCGTCAATAGCACGCGTTCCGCCTTGGTAAAAATCTTCGCGAGCTTGCCGGCAGTCAGGCGGTGTTCGACATCGTCCGAAAGCCACGTTTGCAACCGGCACAGCGTTTCCGTGCGCAGGGTGCCGCCGCAATCAATGAATCGTTTGTCAATGCGCGCCACCTCGGTGACATGCGCGTGGGCGGGCACGAGTTCACCGTCCGGCAGGTGAAAGCGCACCTGCGCCGCCGGGTTTCGGGCCAGAACGGTTTTTAATTCGGCAAGTTTCATGGCTCAACCACATTTCTGGCGGCGGCAGATTTCGGCCAGGTCGGTTTGCAAAATCACCTTGAGCTTTTTGATGTCCGCCGCGGCTTCATCGGTCCTGGCCAGCGACTTGTGAACCCAATCGAGCGCCTCGCGCACCGCAACGGCTGCGGTCCTGTCCGGCAACCGGTAATAGACCCAGCGCTCCGACTTGTGCGACAAGATCAAATGTGCCTGGTGCAAGATGGAGAGATGTTTGGAAATCGTAGAGGGGGCGAAGCCAAACAGTTCGGTGATCTGGCAGACGCAGAGTTCGCCGCGTCGGAGGGCCAGCAGGATGCGCACCCGGTTCGGATCCGCCAACGCCTTGGTGATGGCCATGAATTCACGCATGTGATGTTATTTCGTCAAAAGACGAAATCATACTCACACGGTGACGGCTGCGCCGCAAGTCATGATTCCGGGAAATTCAATCGCAACTCTGTGCCGGAAGCGATATCCGGTGCCAGGCGGGCGGGCGCCAGCTCAAGGAGAGGACAGGCGGAAAAAACGCTGCGTGGCATTCATAGGCAGGCTCACCGTGAACAGGCCGTTGCTGTTGCCAACCGCGTTGGTCGCCGGATCCCAAGCCACCGGTGGCGTTAGATTCGTGGTGGCATACAAGCCCCAATCACCCGCCCAGCCCGGCCACGTCAGGACCAGTGTGTTCGCACTCAAACTCAGGCTCAGCAAAGGCAAGGGCAGGACGATGCCTGCCACCGTCGTGAAAGTCCCAGCGCCACAACCATCCGCCGCCGTGACTTTGTAATAATTGATTTGTCCGTTCGCGGCGTTGGTATCCACGTAGCTGCTGGTCGTCAGGTTCGTTGCTGCCAGATCGTAAGTAACGCCGTTGTTTGTGGAGCGCCAGAGCTGGTAGCCCGTCGCTCCCGGCGATAACAGCCAGCTCAATGCAATCCGCCGGTTGCCGGCGGTGCCGGTCAACCCGGTTGGCGCCGCCGGGGTCGCGCCGCCGTTCAAGCCATATTTACATTTGAGCGCCTGTTCCAAGCCAAGCCGGTCCGTGTCCGCCAAGACCGCGTTGTAAATCTGTACCTCCGCAATGTCGCCGCTGAGGAAATTATTCAAAACGCCCTGCCCACCCAGCACCAGAAAGTTGGGCGCCGTCAGTGACTGTGTTCCGCCGGTGGCCGCCGCTACCAATGAGCCGTCCACATACAACGCGATGGCTCCCGTGTTCCTCGTCCGCTTGAAGGTCACCACATGCGGCTGGCCGTTGTTCAACCCGCTGGCGGTATGAATCGTCGTATCCGGATGTCCCGCGCCCGCGAGAATCTGGCCATTGGCATTGAGGGAAATCCCGAAATCGTCCACCGTGCCGGCCTGCTCGCCATTCACCAGGCCGGCGCCCTCCCAGAAATTCAGGCCCGGGTTGAGACCCTGGCTGCTCTGGTAAACAAAAATTATGGTGAAGTCATCCTGCACCGGACGATAGAACCACAGCCAGGTGCTGTTCGCGGAGTTGAACCGCACCGCTGATTGGCCATTGATGGCACCGGTCACCAAGATAGGTTGATTCGCGCTCAACACTTGCAGCGCGTGATAACCATTGCCGCTCGCATCGGTCCATTTCGCCACCGCCGCGCCGCTGTTGAGATTGGTGAGCGCCTCCGCCTTGAACCAGGCCGCCAGGGGCAGGGGACTCGCGCTGGCTTCCGCTGAGTTGGGGCCTTCGCCCAGCGCGTTCATCGCCGAAACCACATAGTAATACGTCCGGTTGCTGGTGGCGCCCGTGTCTGTATATCTGCTCGAACTGACGTTCGTGATGGTGACGTAAGGTCCGCCGCTGACGAGCGAGCGCTTGACATTGTATCGGGTCGCGGCCGAAGCCTCCCACCAGTTCAGCTGAACCTGCGCTTTGCCTGGGGTGGCCGTCAAATTTGTCGGCCAGGTTGCCGGAGGAAAGAGACTGCTCGCATAAAGCGCCGCCACTTCATTGCTGCCCAACGCGCGGCTGAAAATCCTGACCTCGTCCAGACTGCCGTTGAAATAGTTGCCGCCCGTCGCACCGAACAGCAGCTTCGCCGGAGCGCTCAGCGTATTCCTCGTGGCCGAACCCGTGGCTTGCAGATTGCCGTCGACATAGACGCTGATGCTGCCGGTGGCCTGCTGTCGCGTGGCCACGCAGTGGTGCCACGCACCGTCATTGATCGAGGCCGCGGAAACAATCGTCGTATCCGGATTCCCGATGCCGAAGCCAAACTTGCCGCCGATGAGCGCGGTTCCAAAGTCGTTCGCGTTGAACGGCACGTCGGCATCCACCAGCCCGGCGCCATTATACCATTGCGGCGTGCCGGCGGTCTGCGTGGTCTTCACCCAGAATGCGAGGCTGAAATCGTTGGCGAGCGGGTTGGTCACCTGAACCGAGCTGCTACTGCCGTTGAAACTCAGGCAGCCGTTCACCCGCCCGTTGTCGTTCCAGCCCGCGCCGCTCACCGTCCCGTTGTTGCCGTTCCCCGTGGCATTCGTGGCGATTGTCCCACTCGTCGCATCCATCGGCCAATAGCCCAGTTCATCCCGGGGCACGGGCAGGGGCGCGGCACCTTGGGTCGGATCCGCCGCCGCCAACGCGGCAAACGAGGCAATGCAGTCCCAGGCATAGAAATTGGTGCCCGCCGGACTCGGCTGTAGCCACTGGCACCACGACACATTGTCGGAGGCCCGCCGCCGGTTCCAGGCGGCGGTGGCGTTGAGCTGCAGCCAGGGCTGATACAGGCTTTGCAGGCTGCGGCCCTTCATGAACCGCGTCATCCAGCGCAGGAAGATCGCGTTGAAGCCGGAGTTGTTGCCGGCGATGCCATATTCAGGCAGGATCCCGCCGCTCGTCATGTTCATCATGGTGAAATTGGCAGCCAGCTTCGCGTCGTTCGTTTGGCCGAGAAAATCCGCCGCGCCGAGGAAAGTGCCCTGGTTGTAGGTGCTCGACCAGTAGTTGATCACGCCGTTGGTGCCGATGGCGTCGTAAATCGCGCCGGTCCCCGCGTTGAACAGCACCGACCGCTCCCAGTTGTAGATATTGGTGGCCTTGTTCCAATAATTGGTATCGCCGTAGATCTGAAACAGCAGCGCGGCGGCGATGGCGCCAGGTCCATTCACGCAGGCGTTTTTTCCATTTTTGTCGGTGGTCCACCACAGTCCTCCGCCCAGTGTGTTGTCCCACGCCCGGGCGTAACAGGCGTCAAAATTCGCCTTGGCAATGTTGCAATAGTTTGTGCGGCCCGTGTCGAGTCCGCCCCGGGCGAAGGCGATCACCGCCCACATGATGTCGTCATTATAGATGTTGTAGGTCCAGCTGGAGCCGTTGTTGCTGAGGAAGCCATTCAGCAGGTTGGTGATCATGCTCTGGGCGGCCGCATTGGTCGTCCACTCGTAGGCATCAATGACACACTCGATCATCTCGGCCTGGCCCCAAAAATAGGCGGCGCTGCCGTCGGTCTGGCTGTTCTTGAAATAACCGTTCGTGCCGCTCTGGACGTAAAAAACGGAATTGAATGAGCTAAACGCGGTGCTCGCATCTTTCGCGGTAAAGGCGAAAGCCGGAAGACTGGGGAGCAGCAGGCAGAACAGTGCCAGCCGACCCAGGAGATGCCGGGGTCGATTCCTGGGCGGGGTTATTGCCGGGGCAAAAAATAATTTTCCGAAAAGTCGCACGCAATGCCAGCCGGAGCCTGTGCTGACAGGTCTGATGGCGGATCAAGCTTTAGCAGATTTGAAACCAAAAGTCTGTGGCATGAAATGGCCACGGTTGGCGGTTTTGGCCTGGCCTGGCCCAGGCTGGGCGCGGATGCGGTGAGCGGGACGAGGCTCATGGCCAGCCGGACGAGCGGACGATTTTGACCAGCACATAGGCAACGGCGGCGCTGGCGGGCAGCGTCAGCACCCAGGTCCAGAGGATGCGTTCGACCACCCGCAGCTTGAGCGCATTGAATTCCTTCGCGCAGCTGGCGCCCATGGTCAGGACGCAAGGAATTTTGATCCACGTTGCGATGTGCAGCGGCTGGCCGGCCGTGGGCTCGGGAGTTTTCAGGAAGGAGAGAACGACCAGCAGATTTTCAAAACTGCCGGTCGCCTTTGCCGAAAAGTTTTTGGATGGAGAACCTGCGCGCGAAGTTTTACCAGAAACCCCGCCACGCACGAAAAACACTTTTGCCTGCGGAACCGGAGTGATCCACCTCGTCGCGCTTTCGCACGGCCCGTCCGCCGGGGATGGAAACGATTCGCGGTCCGTCAATTTTTCTGATCGCGCCTAGACGAGGCAAATGAGAACGGCGGCACTGAATGCAATCGCTCCGAGCCAATTCACGGAGGCCGGGCTCAAACTGGTGTCCCCGGTTTGCGTTAGCGGTGCCAGCTTGAAACCCCACTCGCCGGCCATTGTGCCCGTTAAGATCAGGATGGAAACCAGCGCAATCAACCCAAATGCTATGATGCTGATGCTCACACGTCACTTATAGCATGCCATATACCGATTGCTTCGCAACTGTTGGCATTTCTCCGAATTTCTTTCGGCCCTTGGGATGATTTGCTTAAAGAGGGCGTTACTGAAGGGTCGTTTGGTTTTTGACCTGGGGGGAATGAGCAAAACCGGCGACCTTGGACGACCGGCCGTTGGATGAGAATATCAGGTTCAACCGCCATTCAAGCAGAAGCGTCGCGACTGAACGATCGGGAGCGAACCATTTCCCGTGTGGCAGCGGCCGCGGGATTCTTTGATGGAGGGGCAGACAGTTGCCGGTGCCCAGAATCAGGACGGCGGGTTGGCTGCGGTTTTGGCCGCGGTGTGCCGGATGTCCTGTGCCTCGCAGAGATAGACGACTTCCTCGGCGATGTTCTTGGCGTGGTCGGCAATGCGTTCAAGGCTTTTGGTGGCGACAATCCAATGCAGGCACCTGGCGATGGTGTCGGGATGTTCCATCATGTGCAGCGCGAGCAACTGGTGAAGGTCCTTGTTGAGGGCGTCCACTTCCTTGTCGCGAGGAATGATGGCCCGCGCGGCGGCGGAATCGCGCTGCACAAACGAGTCGAGCGCGTCCTTGACCATGGTCAGGGCCAGGGCGGCCATGCGTGGCAGGTCGAGGTGCAGCTTGATTGGCGGCTCCTGGGCCAGGTCGCGCGAACGCTTGGCGATTTTGGTCGCCTCGTCACCGATGCGTTCCAGGTTCTGGGAAATCTTCATCGCCACGGTCACGAGGCGCAGGTTGCTGGCCAGCGGCGCCTTGGTCAAAAGCTGGATGGCCATCTCGTCGATCTCGATCTCAAACTGGTCAATCAGGTCGTCATCCGCCCTGACGCGCACGGCCAGGTCATGATTGCGCTGCATGAGCGACTGCACGGACTCGTTCACGGCGGTCTCCGCGCGGCTCGCCATCAGCAAAAGTTTCTGGCGCAGATTTTCGATGCCCGCTTCAAAATAATTTTCCATATCGTTTTTTGTTTCGTCCTCCTCCTCGTTCTCGTCCTCGAATTAGTTCGAGGACGAGAACGAAGGACCAGGAGGATTTTATCAGCCGAACCGTCCGGTCACATAATCTTCGGTGCGCTTCTGCGCCGGGTTGGTGAAAATTTTGGCCGTCGGTCCGAATTCCACCAGTTCGCCGATGTAAAAAAACGCCGTCTGGTCCGAGATGCGCGCGGCCTGTTGCATGTTGTGCGTCACGATGACGATGGTGAAATCCTTTTTCAAATCTAAAATCAAATCTTCAATGCGCGACGTGGCGATGGGGTCGAGCGCGGAGGCGGGTTCGTCCATCAGGATGATCTCCGGTTTGATGGCGATGGCGCGGGCGATGCAGAGGCGCTGCTGCTGGCCGCCGGACAGACCGAGCGCGCTGGAGTGCAGCCGGTCCTTGACCTCCTCCCAGAGCGCGGACTGCTGGAGGCTTTTCTCCACGGCTTCATCGAGGGCGGCCTTGTGGTTCACACCGTGCAAGCGGAGGCCGTAGGCGACGTTTTCATAGATGGATTTCGGGAACGGATTGGATTTTTGGAACACCATGCCGACGCGCTTGCGGAGTTCGATCACGTCCACATTCCGGGCGTAGATGTCATGACCGCCGATCCTGATTGCGCCATCGATGCGCACATTGTCAATCAAGTCGTTCATCCGGTTGAAGCAGCGGAGCAGGGTGGACTTGCCGCAGCCGCTCGGCCCGATGAAGGCGGTGACGATTTTTTCGCCAAGGTTCAGTGAAATATTTTTGAGCGCCTTGGAGGCGCCGTAATGAAGCGAGAGCTGCTCAATTTCAATGAGCGGCGCGCCAGTGGTGACGGCACCGGCTTTCGCTTCCGGCAGATTGATTTTGGGCAGGATGATGTCAGCCATAAATTTTCAGCCAAGGGCCCGCAATTTCTTCCGCATCCGGGCGCGGATGATGATGGCCACGATGTTCAACGCGAACGTGAGCATGAGCAGCACCAGCACCGTCGCGTAAAGGATCGGCCGCGTCTGGTCGATGTTCGGCGATTGGGTGGACAGCACAAAAACGTGGTAGCCCAAATCCATGAACTGATCGGTCACATGATGCGGCAGCGAGGCCATGTAATAGGCCACGCCGGTGAACAGGATCGGCGCGACCTCGCCGGCCGCGCGGCTCACGGCGAGAATGCCGCCGGTCATGATGCCGGGCAGCGCCTGCGGCAGCACGATCCGCAAAATCGTTTCCAATTTGGTCGCGCCGAGCGCGAGGCTGGCTTCGCGCAGGCCGGGCGGAATGGCCTTCAAGGATTCTTCCGTGGCGACGATGACCACGGGCAGCGTCATGACGGCCAGCGTGAGCGCCGCCCAGATGAGCGCGGGCTGTCCCCAGACCGCACTGGGATTGTGGAGCAGGGCATCCAGGTTTTTCCCGATGAAATTGATGAAGAAACCGAGGCCGAACAGACCGAAGACGATGGAAGGCACGCCGGCGAGATTGTTGACGGCGGCACGGATCACGCGCGTGACGAGCGACGTGTTCGGCGCGTATTCCGTCAGGTAAATCGCGGTGATGACACCGACCGGAATCACGAAAATTGTCATCACAAAAACGCGGATGGTCGTGCCAACGATCATCGGCAATACGCCGGTGGTGCGGGCGTCGAAGAAATCTTTCTTCGGGATCGTCGAGACGAAATGCCACGAGATGGCGCTCCAGCCGTTGATGAGGATGTTCAGCAAGATCACCGCGAGAATGCCGAGGATGAACAGCGTGGCCAGCCCCGTCAGGCCGCCGAAAAAGAACGATCCGAAGTCGAATTTCTCCGCGCGGAAATGCCGGCCCTGGGGCGTTTCCGGCAGGTATTGCGGCGGGGTGATGGTGTTCATCGTTTGCCCTCCAGTTTGGACTTGAAGCGCTGGATGACCAGGCCGCCGATCATGTTCGAGACGAAGGTCGCGGCGAAGAGCAGCGCGCCGAGCATGAACAGGATGCGGTAGTGCGGCCCGCCGGAAACCGCCTCGGCCATTTCGGCGGCGATGGTGGTGGTGATGCTGCGGGCTGAATCGAAAATATTCCAGGACATCACGCTGGCCGAACAGACCATCAGGACAATCATCGTTTCACCGATGGCGCGGCCGAAGCCGAGCACCGTCGCGGCAAAAACGCCGGGCAGGGCGGCGGGCAAAACGATCTGCCACGCGGTCTGCCAGCGCGACGCGCCGAGTGCGAGGGCGGCCTGCGTGTAGGCGCGCGGCACGCTGGTGAGCGCGTCCTCGGCGATGGAAAAAATCACCGGGATGACGGCGAAACCCAGCGCGCACCCGGCGACGAAGGCATTGAGCCGCGTCTGGTAGCCGAAGAGGGTCTGCAGCACCGTCGCCATGATGAGCAGGGCAAAGACGCCGACGACGACCGAGGGAATGCCGGACAATAATTCGATGGCGGGCTTCACGATTTCGCGGACGCGCGGGCGGGCGAGTTGCGAAACGTAAATGGCCGCGCCCACCGCGAGCGGCACGGCGAACAGCAGGCCGATCAACGTCACTTTCAACGTGCCGACCAGCAGCGGGATGATGTTGTATTTCTGGATCTGGCCGACGGGCTGCCAGATGTATTCCGGTTTGTCGTAGCCGCTCCATTGGTGCGGGAGCAGCAGATATGTCCATTCCGTCGTGTTGATGCGGGCGTCGGGGTCGTTGCGGAAATTGGCGGGAATTTCGTCCAGCGCCTCCTGTTTCACCTCCATGAGCGCCTTGAGTGAATCCTTGTCCATCGCGGCGAACTGCTGCGGCGTCAGTTCGAGATATTCCTGCAATTTCGCCGGCGACAGCTTGTCCACTTCCTCCGGCGGAATGACTTTTTGCACCAGCGCGGTATTGGCCTGGCCAAAAAAGATCGGCAACGCTTCGCGGGCGACGAACAGAAAAATCAGGAACACCATCAGGATGGTCGAGAGCGAGACGAGAAAGATGAACTTCTCGGCGAGCCATTCGAGCGGTCGCGCGCGGTGGCCGCGATGGATGCCCATCCAGCCCTGCGTGCGTTTTCGTTGTTCTTGATTCTGGCTCACGGCGGAAAAATTAGCGGGCGGCACGGGAATCACAATGCGTAATCCTCGTCCGCCCGCCCAAATGATCGGAGGAACTGGCGATCAAATCATTGGCGCCGATTCGCCGGCAGCGGGAAATAGCCCACATCCTTGACGTATTTCTGACCTTCGTCGCTGCGGATCCATTTCAGATACGCGCCGACTTCACCCTTGTCCAAATTGGGATTCACATAGATGTAAAGGTAGCGCCAGATCGGGTAGGTGCCGTTTTCAATGTTCTCCTCGGTCGGGTCAATCGCCGGAGACGAGTCGTCGGCCTTGATCAGCAAATGTTTGGAGGTGCCGCCGTAGGCCGCGCCGCCGTAACCGATGCCGCCCTTGTCCTTGGTGACGGCCTGGATCAGCGCCGCCGTGCCGGGCATGGTCTGCGCACTGGCCGCGAAATCTTTGCCCTTCAAAACGTGTTCCTTGAAGAACTCATAGGTGCCGGAACTGTTCTCGCGGCTGTAAATCGTGATGGGCATGTCCGGGCCGCCGACTTCCTTCCAGTTTTTGATCTTGCCGGTGAAGATGTCGCCGACCTGCGCGACGGTGAGTTCCTTCAACGGATTCTCCGGGTTCACATAAACGGAGAGGCCGTCGAGCGCGACCTTGTATTCGGTCGGGCGTTTGCCGCCGAACGCTTTCATGCAATTGGCGATTTCCGCCGCCTTGGCCTTGCGCGACGCATCGCACAAGTCCGTGGTCTGGTTTTGCAACGCCGCGAAGCCGATGCCGGAGCCGCCGCCGCTGACCTGGATTTTCACGTCCGTGTGCTGGCCCATATAGACCTCGGCCCACTTCTGGGCCAGGATCAGGAGCGTGTCCGAGCCTTTGACGGTGATTTTGCCAGCCCAGACATTGACGCTGGCGGCGACCGCGATCGCGGTGACGACGAAATATTTTGTCAGTTGTTTCATGTGCTTATTTTTGACGGAAGATTTTTATTTTTGTTGGTTACGTTTCGGTGACGTTCAGAATTTCCACATCAGGTCGGCCATCACATGCATGGCGCTGTTTTTCGGTTCACCCGTGGGTGGGGTGCCGGTGTTCAAGTTGGGGGTAATCAACTCGTTCAAGTAGCAGGTCAGGGAGAGCGTCAACGCGTCGGTGATCGAGTAGTTGGCCTTGATCAGGTGGCCCTTGAGGTTCGTGCCGCCGAAATAGCCGACCGCTCCGCCCGTGGGCGCATTTTGGTAGTAGGCGCCATTGTCGTCGTCTGCCAACTGGTCATACGTCGCGTCGGCTTCGAGATATTCGTAGCGATACGAAATATCCCAGGTGTGCTTCGTGCCGGATTTGCCGAAGGTGACGCCCAGCCAATAGCCCTGGTTGTTTCCGTTGTTCTTCGCTCTTGTCCCCATGTTGTTGATGAATTCGCCGGCCACCTTGATGGGAAAGGTGCCGGTATAGAGTGGAAACGAGTCCAGGGTATAGGTCACACTGGCATCGGCGATGATGGGCGCGTAATTGTTGGCCAGCACATAACTCCCGTTGGGGACCGGCGTCGCGCTGAAAACGCGCGTATTGCCCTGGTTGATGTAGGGCACGTTCGCGGTCGTCAGATTCTGAGGATTGACGATGATATATCCGCCGAGGCCGAGCGACGTGGCCAATTTCTGCGTCCAGGTTGCATTCCAGATTGTCTGCCCGGTGAAGAGTCCCGGTGCCCGAACCGATCCGACGTCCGCGCCATTTACTTCCTGGTCTTCCACGAACGCCGCGCCGTTGATCACGATGGAATGCTGATCATTGAAAGTGTAACCGGTTTGCAAAGCGGCACCTTCCGGTGTCCAATCCGCGTCGAACACCGCGGGCGTGAATTGCATGGGGTTATACATTTTGCCAATAGTCGTGGAAAGAAACCAGCCATCGCTGTTCAACGGCGTCCATTTGCCATAGGCGGTGTCAATATAAATGCCTTTCTTGGTGCCGTTGTCCTGCATCGTCTGGTTGCCCGAATTGGGGTTGCCGGCATTGTTAAAACCGCCGGAGCCTGAGGCCGGATCGCCCGAGGTCAGGCTGAAGCCCGTCTCCAAATTCCCCTGCATGGAAACCACCACGCCCGCGCGCAGCCGGTAACGGAAGCGGTTGCGCTGGACGAAATTCGGGTTGTTGTCCGTGCTGGCCACCTCGTCATAGCGGCCGCGGAAATCGCCGCTGAACTTGTAGCCCGTCACCCAGTCCGGCATCCCGGTCTTGGCTTGGAACGCCGTGGAGAAACCCTTGTCCGATTCGTCGCGCAGCTCCTGCGCCTCCTTGGTCGTGAGAATTCCCTTGTCCACCAGCTTGTCAATCAACGCGTCAGAAGACTGGGCGTGAGTCTGAGTGGCGAGGGTCATCAATGCTGTTGCACCCGCAAACAGGGCGATTTGGGTCGGTGTGCTTTTTGAGGTTTTCAGGTTTTTCATGGTCGTGGTGTCGAGTGCGCCGACAGAATGAGGCTGTCAGGTGACAACCTTGTGGCGGAATTGTTACGATTGTGTGACAACGCTGGGAATATCCGCAAGGTGAATCGAGCCGGAAAGCTGGCCCTTTCTGCCGCTGCGCTGGAAGCGTCCGGTGCGCCAGATCCCACAGAACAAGCGGCCGGCATGCCTGGCATAGGAACCTTCACTTGTGTTTGTTCGTGGTTGCGCTGAACCGATCCAGCTTGGTTGGGTGGTTTACTCGGTTGCGAGGCCGATTTTGGTGATGTCGAGCTGGCGGAGGACATCCAGGACGGAGATCATGTTCTGATATTCGGCTTCATCCGAACCTTTGACCACCACCTTGAGGTCGGAGTCGGTGGCTTTCATGGCCTGCAAGCTGGCCTTTAATTCCGGCACGGTGACATTCTGTTCGTTGAGCGTGATCTGGCCGTTGGCCTCCACCGCGATCTTGTTGATCTTGGGTTTCTCCTTCTGCGGCGGGGGCGGCTTGCCCGAAGGCAGCGTCATCTCCAGATTGTTCATCATCTGCGGCGTGGTGATGATGAAGATCACCAGCAGCACGAACACCAGATCCAGCAACGGCGTGATATTCAGTTCATGCATTGTGCCGTGGCCGCGCTTGGTGGTTTTCTTGAGTTTCATGGCAGAACGGGTTCGGTCGCTTCGGACATCACATCAAACCGGATGACGACGCTGGCCGGAAAATTTGTGGGCGGCGGGCGGTCAAAGCCTTTCACCAGCTTGAAGACTTCTTTGACCGAGTCGTCCCATTTCAAATTCCCGGAGCCCTTTTGCCAGACTGGCTGGCTCATCTGGCCTTGGTTATCCACCGCCACGGCCACTTCGACGACGTAATTGTCATCGGCCATGTCTTCCGGCCGGTTCCATTTTGAGTGGAGGATGTATTCCATGCGGCCCTTGTAGATCTGGACGGGGTCGGCACTGTCAATGACGGTCTTGCCGCCGGCGAAATCAAATGAAGGTAGTTCCGCTGCGGGCGGAGCGACCACCGGTGGTGCGACGACCGCAGGGGCCGTGACCACCTTGGGTTGTTCGACCACTTTCGGCGGCTCCACGACTTTTGGTGGCTCCGGTGGTTTCGGCGGTTCCGGCGGTTTGACCGGCGGTTTTTCCTTTTCCATGGTCACGGCGATTTTTTTGATCTTCTCGCCCAGCATGCCGCTACGCGCGGCGAAGTAGAGCAGCAGGACGACCAGCAGCGCATGAAACGTCAGCGAGATCATCAGATTGACCTTCGACGAGTTGCTTTTTTTACGCGGTTTCGATTGCGGAATCATTTATCTTTTACAGGAGCAAACGGAGGTAACAGAGAGGGAAAAGCTGGTTTTCCATCCGATTTTCTAAAAATAGTTTTCTCTGTTCTCTCTGTTTTCTCCTGTTCATTTTACTTCACGGGATCGGTGGCCAGATCCACTTTCGGCACGTTGGCCTGCTGGCAGACGTCGAGCACGGCGCGGATCTGTTTGTATTTCGTCTTGGCGTCGCCGCGCACGATGATGTTCAAGTCCGGATCATCCACCCGCAGACCGACCAGCGTGGATTGCAGGTCCACCAGGCTCACCTGCTTTTTGTTGAGCCAGAGGTTGCCGCCGGCTTCCACGACGATGTAGTTGGCTTTTTTCGGCGGGTCTTTCTCGTGCTTCGAGGCCGAGGGCAGCTTCAACGGCACGTCCTTAACCGGCGGGATGGTGGTGATGATGAAGATCACCAGCAGCACGAAGGCAAGATCCAGCAACGGAGTGATGTTCAGCTCCGTCAGAGTCTCATGCGCCGACTTGGAACACTTTTTCATTGGTTAAGCCTTCGGGCCCGCTGGCCGCGTTACCTTCTCAAGCCGTCCACGATGCGGCCGGCCAGGGCTTCATTCGCCGACTTGATTTCCTCGGACAGCGGACGGTTGTCCACATAGACGTGTTCGATTTGCGTGGCATAGCGTGTGGCGAAGCCGTCCAACTCCTGTGTGATGGCACGGATGGTTGTCACCATGAAGTTGTAAGCGAACATGGCGGGGATCGCAACGAGCAACCCGGTGACGGTGGCCACCAGCGCGGCGGCCACACCGGGCGCCATGGTGGTCAGGCTGGCGGAATTATTTTCCGCGATGCTCGCGAACGTGGACATGACGCCCCACACCGTGCCCAGCAGACCGATGAACGGCCCGCCCGCGACGGCGGTGGACAGCACGATCATGCCCTTTTCCAAACTCATCGCCTCCGCGCTCGCGGCTTCTTCCAGCGTCACGCGCACGGCGTCGAAGGAGGCCGGGCTGATTTTGGTGACATTGGTCCTGGCCAGCATGTCCGTGTGTTCGTTTTCAACCCCCGGCGGCACATGCGCCACCGCGGGTTTGGGCCGGCCGGAGACCACCACCGGATTATTTTTCAGCTGATAGACCAGTTCATCCGCGCCCCGGATATAGAGCTGGTAGGCGGGCGCGCCCTCGAACTCCTCCTTGCGGCGCTGGATGTCCAACGGGTCGCGCGTGGTGGCGTAGGAGTCGTAAAATTTCTTCGCCGCCTGGCGCGCGATCAGCAGCTGCCGGAACTTGGTCAGGATGATCGTCCAGCTGAACAGCGACAGCAGCAGCAGCACGATGACGGTGATCTGGCCTTCGGTGGTGGCGTTCTTGATGGCATATACCGCCGCATTGGCAAACAGGGGTTGGATTATCATGGTCTTTCTTCGTTAGTTGGTTTTCGTTGGTAATAGCACCGTCACCCGGCTCACCTTCTGCGCCAGTGTGATCGCTTTTTTCTTTTTGTTCTGCTCGTCGGTGTCGTCGCCGGTGCCGGAATCGGCGGTTTTGGCAACGTCCTCGGTCTGCTCGGCCTGACTGGTGGCATTCGCCGCGGTGCCTGGGGCCAGCCCGGATTGCCCGCTGGTCGCACCGCTGATGGAATTATTGGAGAGCAATGCTGCATCAATGCTGGCACCGCTGGCGCTGACGCCGCCAACACCGATGATGGTGCCGGAAACATTGCCGCCGGCGGCGACATTGGCCGTGCCTTGCGCCAGCGCCGTGACATTCACATTGTTGACGGCGGCAACGTCAATGTTGCCCTGAGCGAAAATCAATCCAGTGATGTCGCCACTCGCCTTCAACACGGCGTTTTGCGCAATCACCCCGGAACCGCTGGCGTCAATATCGCGGTTGTCAGACACCAACACCGGCGCCCCGGCGGCGAGGTTCGCCGCCGTGACGGGCTGTCCCTGGCCGTCGCGCATTTCGTAGCCGGCCAGCACGGCCACGGTGGAGGCCGAGTTGTCCGCCCCGTTGAGCGCCAGTTGAATGATGCCGCCAGCGCTGGCGTTGATTTTGCCGTTGGGTGCTTCAACCAGGATGTTGCCGACGGTGACGGCCGGGGCCGGATAATGGGCGTCACGTTTGGGAAACGTCGTGGTCAAAATGCCGCTGCCGGGAATGGTGGGCGAGGTCGAATAGACCTGGTGAGTGGCTGGATCCACATAATAAGCGCTCAACACGACATAACCCGAACCGCCGCTGCCGGCATTGATGTCGCCCTTGAGCGACTCGACGGTCACGTTGCCGCCGTCATAGGCGGCGATGCGTGAACCGTTCACGTTGATGTCGCCGTTGGCGAGGACGAACACGTCGCTTGGTCCCGTCGTAAAAATGCCGCGGGGCGCCGTGTTGGCACCGAGGAACAGATCGGAACCGACCTGGATGTCGCCGCCGGCAATGACGGAGATATTTCCGCCGTTCAACGAAGCAATGGACGTGGAAAACATATCCAGTTTGCCGGAGACATTCACATTGATGTCGGCCCCGCTCGTGAAATATTTGGCCAGCGGATACACGATCGTCTGGTTGCCATTGCCATCCAGAACCTGGATCGTATCACCGGAAACGCCTTGGGACTGGATGCCCAGCGTCGTGCCGAGGTCAATATTGTGCGCCGTGACGTTGAACTGTCCGCCACCCCCCAAGACATAGCCGGAGTCGCGCGTCGTGGGGACGGGTCCGAGCACGGCATACTCTGCCGCCAAAGCATCCGCTGTGGCTTGGTCCATCACCGTGCCGGTGGCAGTCTTCGGGTTTCCCTGCGCATCGAATTGCGGCACGCCGTTGACGTAAACCTGATATTGAATTTCTTGTGTCAACAGGTTCAGGACATCCTGTGTGACTGGTCCTTGAATGGTCAGGCTCTTGCTCACCGGATCGTATAAAAGACTGTTCGCCAGATTGGCCGCCAGCGGGGACGGGGGATAAGCCTGGGCCAGAAAGGAAATATTGGGAGCCGTCACCGCCGTCACCGTGGTGAATTCACTCCGGTTTTGGATGTCGCCGGCCACCGTGATGCTGCTTCTTCCCGGGGTGACCGTGGCCGTGCCCAGACTGCCGTCCAAGTTGCGCACCGCCACCAGCAGACTCTGGTTGGGGTCGGTGGCAAGGTTCATGCCTTGAAAACGGCTGTTGATCATGTCGCCGCCCACGGTGATCTGCGCCGCCTCCGGCGCTCCCAGCAAGACATAGCTCATGTCGCCGGCGATGTTCAAAACGATGGGCGTGGGATTGTTGAGATGAACCGGCGTGGCGGCGTGGTCGGTCAAACCAAAGATATCCAGATTGTCATAAAACTGAGTCTGCCCGCTGTCGGAAACGATCAGGTTGAAAATGGCCGGGGAGCCATCGGAATTATTGGGCAGACTTCCGGTCAAGGCGCCCCCGCCGGTGGTGGAGAGGGTCAGACTGCCTTGCGGCGAGGGAAACAGGATCAACTTATTATACGGATCCGAATCGCCAATGAGGGTCACCCCGCCGGCGCCGGCAGAAATATTCAAAATTGGTGCGTAGATGAACGGCACATCCACGCCGTCGGCAATATCCCGCGGCAACGAGGACGAACTGTCACCCAGCAGGACGGCATTGCCGGCGGACAGGTTCACATAGGCGTCCGCCGCGTAATTGAAATAATGGTAACTGGGCTTGATGGTGCCGCCCGAATTGAATTTATTGAATATCCCGTTGGGATTGCGGACTTCCTGCAAATTAATGTCCCGGGCGGCGTTCACCGTCCAGCCGCCGGCAATCAAACTCAATGCCAGTTTATTGTCTGCAGTACCGGCACTGCCGGCGGAATTCGCGTCCAAGACATAATGGCCTCCCGCATCGGTGACCGGATTGCCGGTGGCATCCATCTGCACACCGGCATTGATGCTGCCCGCGCCATTGGCCACGACATAGTGCCCGGTCACGTTGCCGCCGGCGACGATGGTGACGTCACCCGCTTGCGGGCCGAATGCCCCGGTGCCGGCATCGCCGCCAATGGTGGCCGAAGAATTCCCATAAGGCAGGTAGCTTGTCACATCGCCACCCGCAATGATGGAGACATCGCCACCCGCCTGGGTGCTGATGCCGCCCACACCGTTCACCTGATCCACCCGGTAATAAATGCTGCTGAGCGAATTGACCGAGGAAAACGTGTAGCCATGCGCATACGTTCCGGTGTTGATGTTGCCCGCCAGCGCCCAGGCACTCACATCGCCGCCGCCGGTGGTGCGCACATAGCCGGAATTGACTGTGATGTCCTGGCCCGCCGTCAAACTAATTTTTCCCGCCGCCGTCTGGATGGCACTGGTGCCGTTCAATTGGATGCTGCCCTGGCCATAATTGACCGCCTGGCCGACGAAGTCATATCCGGCCTGCAGCGTCACGGTCCAGGCATTCGCATCAAAAATTTTGGAGCCGCTGTTCAAGATGATGTTGCCGCCGGCTTGCAGTTTCAACTGGCCGCCGTTCATGCCCGTGCTGCCGCTTAAATCCCAGACGGTGTTCGCCGCGAGCGTGATGTCGGACGTGGCTTGCAGCATGATGAGCGAAAAGTTTTTATTCAGAAACGCCGTGTTCACGTTCAAAAATAAATTGCCTGAAGCATCCGTGCTGGTGCTGCTGCCGGAGTCCACTGTGCCGGAGTCCACCGTGCCGCTGCCGGAATTGCCCAGCACGATATTGACGGGATCAATCAAAAACATTCCACCGTTCCAGCCGGATTGGGCGCCGGCGTCCATGCTCGAAGCCAGTGACAAAATGTCCGGCGCGCTGACTTCGATGTTGCCGCCGTTGCCACCCTGCGCGCCGCCAGTTGTGATGATCCGGCTGCTGGCGGTGTCGCTAAACACGTTGTCAGATTTTAACGTGACCGTGCCGCCGGAACTGCCGGGAGAAGAATCATCGCCGTGCGCGAGGATTTGCGAATTTGCTCCGAGCGCGAGCGAATCGGAGGCGACCAGTTCGATGATCCCGTTTTGTTCGCGCACCGAATTGGCCTGAATAAAACCATTTTGATTCACGACCTTCGCGTTCAGCGAAATTGTCCCGCCATCCGCGACCAGATTGCCGTAATTGTCCACGGAACCTTGCGGCAACGTCACCAGCATGCTCATGCCGCGTCCGTCGGGACGTTCGCTCAATGTGATGGTCTGGCCGGCCGCGAGTCCGATGCTGCCGCCGGGCGCTTCAATCGTCCCATGGTTTTCAATCTTGTCCGCGATGAGAAAGGCCGAGCCGCCGTTGCCAACCTGGATATGGCCGTAGTTGATGATGCTGGCCAATGGGGGCGGGCCGTTGAATTCCCAACTGCCGCCACCGTTTTCCGGCGGGGCGCAATTCGCGGTGGAGACGACCAGCCCGGCGGCGCTCACGAACGAGTTCGGGCCGAAATAAAACCCGGACGAATTCAACAGCACCACCACCCCGTTCGCCTGGATGCTGCCATAAATCTGCGACGGGTTCTGATCATTGATGCGATTCCACACGATGGAGCTGGCAGAGGGTTGCACAAACGTGGTCGTCTCGCCGGCGGCAATGTTGAAACTGTTCCAGTTGAGAAACGCATTTTGTGAAGCGGTCACGGTGAGTTGCGATCCGCTTTGTTGGACGGAGGCCGAGCCGCGTCCGACCTTCATGCCGGTGGGGTTGGCCAGCACGTTGGCCGCAAAGCCAAAGGCCAGCAGGCTGGTGATGACGCGGCACAAGACCGAGTCACGACGCAAATGCAAGGTTCGCATAAAAATCCTTTTTCCTGATTTTATCGCGGAAGTAATCCGCCGTGCGTTACAAATTTGTGACAAGTTGAAATTCATGACGTTTTAGAATTGGGCTCCGATGCCGAAGTAAACGATGATGGAACCGGCAGCGGTGGTGGGAGTGGTGAGCAATGGCCAGGCAACGGTGAGTCGCGCGTCCAGATGGCTGCCAATGTTGGCGGTCACGCCGCTGCCAACACCCAAATACTCCACGCTCATGACCGAAGTGCCGGGTGTGGGATCAAGCCGGTAAACTTCGCCGTAATCCACGAACGCCGAAGCCCGCACCCAAAAAGGTACATCTCCGTCCACCATGCCGATGTTGACCTGTGGCGTGCGCGGTTCAAGCGTCAAGCGCCAGCCGGTGTCGCCGTAAGCCGCGCCATCCGGATAACCGCGCACACCCGCCGTGCCGCCCATGGCAAATTGCTCGTTGCTGATCAGCGGCGTGCTGGCCCATTGTCCGTCGGCGTGCATCCGCAACGTCCAGCCCTTGCCGATGGCCTGATCGCGGGTGGCCCCGGATTGAATGGTCACATAATGGTCTTGGGCATTCGTGCTGTAGGACGACAGGGCCATTCCACCGTGCTTGAGTGTGGTGACGGTGTGGGTGCCGTTGGTATCCGTCACCGTCGCCTCCGTTTTAGCATAGCTGTCGAGGACCGCCAGATTGACGTTGGCCTGCAAGTTGAAAAACGTGGTGCCCCAGGCATCCGGGATGGAACTGTTCAGCCCAATGTTCAGGGGCAAATAATCCAGGGTGGTGTAGCGGACCGGCTGAGCCGACGCGATATTGTCGGTGATCTTCGAGGTCGAGCCGTCGGAATTGGTGATGACGGTGGTGGCGTAAAAATTATTAGTGTTGTAACCCACGAGTTCGTAGAGCTTGAAGTCCAGTCCAAGGGACAGCGTGCTGCTGACGTCTCCGATTTGCGGCAGGGGCAACGACAACCGGGTGCCAATCCCGTCGTTGAGGGTCAGGTTGTCGCCCGTGTCCTGGGAAATAATGGTGATCAGCGGCGTCTCGGTGACCAGTTGTTTCGGGCCAAATTGCACGCCGGTCTCGGAAGTCGAACGGCTGGCGTAGAAATTCAATTCCGGCTGGCCGGTTGGCGCCGGCAGGTTGAACTTATGCGTCACTTCGTTGTAGCCGAAGCTGGTGGGATTGCTCTCGACTTCCCGTTCCACCGAACTGGCATAGGCCAGTGGAATCCGATAATAGCCGCTGTAGTCGGCGATCAACGGATCATCGAACGGGGTGGTGTTGAAGTAGTCGTTGGCCTTCCACTGCTCGGGCGTGAAGCTGTATTGAACACCAACTTGATGATCCAGATCCCAAAGGTTGTCGTATTGCAGACTGGAATTCACCCGGAGTTGGGGCGTGCCGGGCGTGGACTGGTTGTTGAGCTCCACCCGGCCGTGCATCGGGAACTGATCCTTGACCTTGAGCGTCAGCGCGCTGGTGCCGGGTTCGGGGCCGGGGCCGACGACGGGATAAATCTGACGGTTGCGGCTCGCGTTGGCGGCATCCAGTTCGCGCTGGAACACGTGCGAATTGAGCAGCATGTTCGTGCGCAGGCTCGGCAACGTGCGCAAGACATTCTCCGTGCTGAACCAGCGGTTGCCCGTGACGTTGATGGCGGCCAGCGGCGCTTCGGTCACTTTCACTTTGACCACCGCGTTGGTGAGTTTCTGCGGCGGCAATCCCACCGAGACCGTCACATAACCCCGCTCACGATAGGCCATCTGCAAATCCCCCAGCGCCGCCTGAATGCCCTCGAACGTGACGTTGGTCCCGAACGCTTCCGGGACATTGGTGAGGATGCCGCCGACGATGCCCGGGGGGAGGAGCGTATTTCCCGTCACCAGAAATTTATTCACCGTGAAACGCGGGCCGGTATTGGTGGAGGGTGGAAGCCGGTGGACTTTGCCGAACAGGGCCTCAGTATTCGAGCGCGCCAGGGCGTTTTTTTCTTGCGCCGTCTCTTCGGCCATCTTCTGACACAAAGCCGCGCGCGCCCGCGCCATTTCCTCGCTGTTGCCGCTGGCCTGGCTGGTCTGGGCAAATGCGCCGGCCGGAAAAAACAGTCCCAGAATCAGCGCCAACACTCCGATGCCGGCAGCCACCCGCGTCGAATGGTCCCGCGCGGGAGCGGCCGGGGTTTTGGGTGCGTTTTGCTGCCGCCATTCGCTGGGCGTGACCCCGAAGCGTTTTTTGAACATGGCGTTGAAGAGTCCAAGATGCCGGTAGCCGCTCTCGTAGGCGATATTGATGACCTTGGCGTTTGAATCGGCGAGCAGTTGCTGTGCGCGCTGGAGCCGCAACTCGGTCTGCCGCGCCCGCAGCGGCACGCCGAACTGCTCCCGGAACAGCCGGCTGAAATGACGCTCACTGCAATGCAGTTGCCCGGCAAGATCGGCGAGCGACGCCTCCGCCAGCTCCGCTTCCGTGATTTTTCCGATCAGGTTGAGGAACCGCTCCTGCAATTTATTGCCGCCGGAAGAGTCGGCGGCCGGTGCCGTCAGCAGCCCGTGCAGCAAGCCCGACCAGAGCTGGAGCAGTGCGCAGCGCAGGGACAAACCATCGCTGACCGGATGCTCGGCGATCCGCGTGAATTTCTGTCCGGCCGGTTCGGCAGCGGTGAAGACTGAAACATAGGGCGACCGGCGGTCGGACGTGACTTCCAGCTGATGCCATTCCGTGACGGTCAAAATGCCGTTGAGATATTGCGGCTGGACGGTGAAGAACTGCAGCTTGAGCGGCCCAAGCTGGCTTGACCGCAACCGCACGTTGCTGTTGAACGCCACGACAAAACCGTCGCCGATATTCAGTTCGCGGGCGTTGCCGGCGTGCAACCAATAACCCGCGCCCTCCGCCACGCGCGCGACGATCCACCCGCGGTATTGCGGTGTCCATTCGCCGGAAGGGCGCAGTGTCAGCTCTTGGAGAACAAGATGGCGTTCGACGGTCATTAAGAACGGGTAGAATGCGGGTGCATTGTGACGCCGACGCTTCAGCCGCGTTACGATTGGGTGACAACCATCCCATGAAGGTGGGAGTGCACCGCCAACAGATGGAGAGCGGGAACCAATTCCTCCAGCACCTCTCACCGAAACAATCTTCACGCGATTGGGACGAAGTCTTCACTCAAACGTCGCTGGTCTTCCGCGTCCGGCGCTTTAAACTGGGCGCATGGAGAATTCATCTCAAACCAAGCTGGCCATGTATCTGGCAGTGAAGGCGGTTTGTGACGCCAACCCGTCGGTGTGGCAACGCTCGGAGGTCTTTGAGGATGCCTTCACGGATTTTTGCGCGTGCATTGACAATATCATCCGGCTGCAACCGGGCAGCCCCGGTTCCAGCACGGTGGCCAACGGCATCGCCGTGGAGATGGCGGTGGCGGACACGATCTTAACAACGGACATGGATGAGCTGATCGAGCAGTTTGAGGCGGTCAGCGTAACTTTTGTGGATGACTATACGGCGGCGCGGTCAATGGACCTCCCGGACAAAACCATTGCACCGGTGGCGCTGCTGCCCGAGTGAAAGTCTTCGGTCCCGCAACATTTTCATGCAAATGTTTTACGATCTGCTCGGACGATTATTGTTCCCGCGCCGGCAAAGTTGGGAGCGGCGGAAGCACGCCAAAGCCATGGTGTTCACCATCGCTTTTTCTCTGGCTTTCGGACTGGTCGTGGCGGAAGTGATTCGTTTGGCGTATTACCAAAAAAAATAGCCGCCGGCCCTGGGTTGCTTGAAGTTTAGTCCGGCTGATGGTCGAGGGGCTCTGTGCGTTGCCTGCCGGCAAGTCGCTTCAACGCGGTGAATTCATTCAGTCCATTCGAGCCTCCCGCAAATCCAGCTCCCGAGGCGGCTCACTTGGGATTGGGAACCAGAAAATGCTGCCAGCGGTCATTTTCCACAATCAGGTCATAATAGCCTTGCTGTCTAAGTCTATCCTGAATCTCGGGTGGGATTTCTGGCTGGGGATACATGTCATACTTGATCGGACGATTCTGGCTGACGAGCGTTTGAACCATGGTTTCCCAACCCTTCATCAGAACACTGATTTCTGCAAAATCACCCTGTGGCATTGACTTCACGAGGCATGTATTCATATCGGCTCGTATTAAACCACACATTGGCTCCAAAGTCCAGCCACGGCTGGCACGGATTTGTCACTCCCAGGCCCCGCGCCGCGCTGACTTGTTCATGGTCACGAGGCTGGAAATAAAATTGAGCCGTAACCAACCGTTGATGCAACGAAGTCAGGCCACTGGTCGCAGACTGATTCTTCAAGCTTCCCCCTTCAAAGGCCAAAGACAGTTGCCCGCACCGGCCTTGAGTGTTGATCAGAACCAGGCTTAGCCGGAACGATGCAGAAGAACCTCACGCCAAGGCCGCCAAGGCCGCCAAGGCCGCAAAGGGAAGGGGCAGGCAGTGATTTTTTCACAAGAATTCTGAATCCCTATTGAGTGCGTTGCTTTTGCACTCAAACATTCAGTTTTCTTTGCGTCCTTGGCGGTCTTGGCGTGAGAGAAGTTTCACTCGGATCGAATCGTTCCGGCTTAGACGGAGCGATCGTTCCGCCGACCGAGGAGGACTGGATTTCATTTCGCTCAAGCGACTGCCGTGCCGCTGCTCGTCCTGCCGAATTTAATTTCGTTCTCGATGCTGCCAAAGAGGATCAAGGATCACAACGCCGTGCAAGCAGGCATTGTAGCTGGAGGGTGAAAACTGGACGAAAAGTGTGTGCGGTATCGCAAAATATTTATTGACTGGCAATAATCATCCCTGGCCCGTGGTCTGCAAAAAGGCTTTTCTGCCCAATCAGCGCGGCTGGTGTGCCCGCTGGCGTCAGCGGTGTCTGTGGATAGGGTTCCCACTCCCCGGCCAAAACCCGCTGCGCAGTTTCCTGCCGGGCATTTTCGATTTTTTGCGCCTCCTTGACCCACCATTGATAAACATGGCTGTTCGTTGGGGATGGAGAGTCGCTCGCGCTACTTGAATCAGCAGCGGAACTCGGGTCAGCGTCATCGCCCTGGCTTTTGCCGGCACCGGCCGCAATGCCTGCATAAAAACCGGGATCTGCTGGTGAGCCATTGCCGCTTGACGCATCGGCCGGATCATTCATCCGGCCGGCTTGGTCCTGAACGCCGGCGGAACCAGAAAAAGATCTCGCGAACGCGGCGGTGGCTGGCCGAACCACCGGCAGTTCGGGCGTATTGCAGATGGAAATGACCCGGGTAAGGCTGGCGGTATGAATCGTGACGGCACCGGAGCGCACATCCACGGCGACCAGTTGGAGACCGTAGCGCGACTGGCCCTCGGCCAGCATGAAACTTATTGGCGGCGTGCCGTCGGCCAGGGTGACCTTGAACAGCGCCAGCTTGTCGCCCAAAATCGTGGTGATTCCATTCAAGACGATGGCTGACCGGGTTGAGATGAGCTCTTGCGCGCGCGCGGAGCGGATTGGACTGATCACCCCCGACAACAACAGACCAAGCAGGATTGGCAAAGTTTTTTTCATGGCCGGTGTCTTTGGTTGCTTTCCGACAAAAAGCCGGTGCGGAACTTTCCGCACCGGCTTGAAATCAAACTGCGGGACGGATTACGGCGAGATGACACCGCCGACTGCGGGACGACTCACGAGCATGTCGCTCAAACGGATGGCAGAGGCCGCCGAAATGCCGGCAACCGGAGTCTGGGTCTGGAGGATTTCGTAATCAATGCTGCCCACGCCCGTGCCGGACAGTTTGTTCATGATGGCGTTGAGCTGGGTGAACGATAGATTCTGGTCGGTATAAGTTCCCCATTGAGCGGTCTTCGGCCAGTCCAGCACTTCAAAAGCCCAGAAGCTATAGCCGCCGTTGCAGATGGCCGAGAAGTCGTTGGTGACCGGAGCAACGCCGGGAGCATAATTGGCGATCGGATAGAGTCCGTTATACGCCAGCATTTTGGCCCAGCTCACACCCGTGATGGTTTTGGCGTCAGCGAACGACAGATAGCCAATCGCCTGATTGCCGATGGTGTTGGTCTGTAAAACGGCTCTGACATCGCCGCCAGCAACGTATCCGGGACCGAAGAAGGCCGGACCCTTGTTGGTGGTGGCCGGAATGTAAGTGTCGGAGGTGGGATCATAGTAGTTAACACTGATGGAGCCGATGTATTTTCCTTCCTGCACGGTCGTCACCCGGGTGCCTGAATCCAAGGACCGGTGAACGAGATAGATGTTGGTCGGATAGTCTGACGCCTTGCCCGTGAAATAAGAGAGCGGCACGGAGCCACTGGACGAACCCAGCAGCGTGACCAGTTGCTGCCAGGTAATGTTGGTGATGCTTTGGACACCGCCGGGCGCAACACTTTTCACAAAAATGAAGGGCTGAACACAAACTTTCTTTTCCGTGAAGGAAGCCGAGCTCAACTGTACCAAGGTGGGATCCGAGAAAACATCCGAGAGTGCGCAGCTCGCGGTGTTGGTGACCAGTGTGCCCGATCCAGAGGTGGCGTTCTTGAGAAACACCAGCGCATCTTTGTTACCCAGCGAACTGATGCCTTGCACCGATCCGTTCCACACAGCGTGGATGGTCAGCGTGTCGGCACCCGTGGTCAGTCCGAGGTTGACGGCGGTGCCGGACATGGTCCAGCGCGAATCGGTGGGACTCGGGCTGCCGGTGCCATTGTTGGCATTGGCCGGCGCGCCACCGTCATACAGCCGCGAGCAGGCTGCGAAGGCATTATTGCGAAATGCCGTTGAACCGTTGATGTAGAGGTCAAAGTTGGCGGCCATGACCGAGGTCATGCCCAGGACTCCGCCAAACAGGCTGAACAGGATGGATTTTTTCATTATGATTTATGTGATTGGGTGATTGGTTTAAGCCAAATTATTTTGATCTTTGTTTTGATGGTTTATTTGCGGGAACGATTAATGCCGACCAACGTCAAGAGACCGGCTCCGAACATCGCCCAAGTGGACGGCTCGGGAACCGGCGTCACGGAGTTGAAGGTCAGCGTCCCGTCAGGGTTCAACTGGAAGTTGCCGAGGTAATTGCCAACATTCGCCGCGCCAGGATTTTGTTGAAACAAGTCCGATACGGACGAAACGGAGCCGGCGCTAAAACCGATCGGCGTCTGGTTTTTAACATTCGGCGACCAAGTGCCGTTATAATCGAACAGCGAGCCGACACCGACGGTAAAGGAGACCGGATCCCCGCCGATGTTCAAGGTGTTGGCCACTGAAACAATCTGATTGTCCAAAACCGTCGCGTATCCAGAGGCGGCCCCATGCGCGATCGCCGTCATCTTGCTGATAACCTGCCCCTGACCGCTGAAGGTCAGCGACGAATTGGGATCATTGGCAATGTTCACATCGGCGCGCGCCTGCGAGACGAAGATCGTATTTTGCGCCCCCAGAGCGCTGCCCGTGGTGTTGACAGATCCAAACACGGTCCAATACACGCCATCCAGACTGCCCAGCGCCGTGGTCAGCAGTGCGGAATTCACCCCGGCGATGTTGAATGAACCGGTGGCGTTCTGATAAAGGAAGGCCGACCCCAGATCCACGATCACGTCCTGACTGCTGCCGCTCCTGCCGAAAGCCGCCAGCAGGTCGCCCGGCGCGTAGTTGTATGTTTGCGCCGAGGCCGTCACCCCATGAAATAAGACGGCGACCATGGCCAGTTTTATTAGTTTACTTTTTTTCATTGCTCCTTTTTTGGTTTTGAAGTTTGACTGACAAAATCACTGGGCGGTAATGGTGTAAAACTTTTCCGCCGCGGCCGTCACATCGGACAGCGAATGGTTGTTTCCATCACCGGCCACCGAGCTGATCACCGGCCAGCTGGCGCGGGCCGTGGAAAGCCCGGCGCTATTCGTGCCCCGCAAGCTGTAGGTTCCGGCGCTGCCCGTGGTGAAGGTCACGGTGCTGGTGGCGTTGGTCCGGGTGAATGAAATGATCACCGGCACCGCCACCGTGGCGGAGGGGTAGGCCGTGTAGGTCATCACGCCGGCGGGGGAAAGCTGAAAGTAGCCAAGAAATTGGGACGGCGGCTCGGAATGGTCGTTGCCAACGGTTGGCACGATGCAGTAAAAATCCGCCCGCACCGGCGTGCCTCCCGTGGTAAAGTTTGCCGCCGTGTATTGTTCCGGTGGCGATTGAAACGAATCATTAAAGTTCAGGTTGTTGCCAAGGCCGATGGCATAGCTGACCACCAGGCCGCCGCTCAGATTGTAAGATTCAGATTCCAGCACCGCAGTGGCGCTGTTCAAACCCGAGAAATTGGCGTTGTTGACCGCCCCCGCAGCGATGCTGCTCAGCTTGGACACCACCTGCCCCTGTGTGGATTTTGTGTCGCGATAATAAGGTGTGGTCTGGGTGTTGTTATCCGCCGGGTCGCGCGGGCTCGTCATATAAATCGTGTTCGTCATGCCGTTCGGCCGCGTCGCGCTTGCGTCCAGATAGGCCCAAGCCGACCACGCGATGCTATTGGTGCCGACCTGTCCGAGTTGCGTGCCGGTGTAGGTGCTGATCGGAACCGTCGTGTTGGGCGCCAGATTGGTGAAATAGGAGATGTTCCCCACGTTCACCAGGAGATCCTGCGCGCCGGTCGGCGATTTACGGATGCAGAGCAACACATCGCCGCTGACGTAAGGAAAAGTATTCGCCTCAACCTGTGTCAGCACTACTGCCGACAGACATAAGGCGCCAAGGATTGCTTTGAGCGGTCCAGCCGAATTGATTTTTGTCATGCCCAATGACTTTAAAGAAACCAACGCCAGCCAACTCACAGAATGCTGCCAACGACTAGCAGTTTTACGCAGCAGCTTCAGGTATCACCAAACAGGAAAAACCCCTTGTCTTGATTGCATTTAATGCCTTACAACAAAACTGAAACTGGAAGCCAGCGCCGGGTGTAACCGAAATGTGACGAAACAACCGGCTGGGTCATCCGTCCAACAGGCGGCCCACTCGGCAGGTCTCGGTGGGAGACAACATTGTTTTCGTCAGCGGGTGGGTCGGATTTGAAGAAATGAATCTGCGGAAGCTGAAGCAGCTGAAGGCAGGAAACAAAGTGACGGTGTCGTGAAAGCAGCCGGACGCATCCATAATGCTCAATATGAAGCCCTGTCAATGTGGGTTAGCCACGTTCCAGCTTTTATCGAGATGAGACTTCTGCAACCGGGTGGCAGCGACGCCTCATCGCTTGTGCACTGGATGGAAATGGTAAAAACGACACACGTTCCCGGCGACGAGGGCGTCGCCGCCTCGCGTTTGGCAGAGGGCTTGAAATGATCACTTTGCCGAAATCGCCAGCATCCGCTCGATCGGCAGCCGTGCCCGTTGCAGAATTTCCGGAGGCAGTTCCACGCGCGGCGCGAGGTTCTTCATGCAGTCGCGCACTTTTTCCAGCGTATTCATTTTCATGAATTTGCACTCGCTGCAACGGCAGTTGTCCGCCGGCATCTGCATCACGTTGAAGGTCGGCGCGCAGATGAACTCCTTGCCCGGACATTCCTTCTGCATCCGGTGGATGATGCCCGACTCGGTCACGATGACGAAACGGTGCGCCGGATCATTCTTGCAGAAGGTGATCATCTTTTCTGTCGAACAGACGGCGTCCGCCAGATCGCGCACCTCGCGCAAACTTTCGGGATGCACGACGATTTTCGCGTCGGGAAATTGTGCGCGCATTTTCAAGATGGCATCACGCCGGAATTCGACATGCGCGTAACAATTGCCTTGCCACAAGGTCATCGGGCGGCCCGTCTGTTCCATCACCCATGCGCCGAGGTTTTCGTCCGGCACAAACAGGATGTCCTTGTCCTTCGGTGCGGCCTCGACGATTTTCACCGCGTTGCCACTGGTCACGATCACATCGCACAATGCCTTGACCGCCGCACTGCAATTGATGTAGGCAATCGTCCAGAAGTTCGGATTCGTCTTTTGCAGTTCCGCCAGTTTTTCCGCCGGACAGCTTTCCTCCAGCGAGCAGCCCGCGTCCTTGTCCGGCAGCACCACGATTTTGTCCGGATTCAAAATCTTCGCCGTCTCCGCCATGAAATGCACGCCGCAGAAAACAATCACATCCGCGCTCGTCTTTGCCGCCTGCTGCGCGAGCCCGAGCGAATCACCGACATAATCCGCCACGTCCTGGATTTCCGGCACCTGATAGTTATGCGCGAGGATGACGGCGTTGAGCTGCTTCTTGAGCGCAAAGATTTCCTTTGCGAGCAGGGTGAATTTCCCCGGCGCCATCGGCGCGCGCAGTTTCAATTGCTTCGCGTCAATCGGTTGAATGTCGGCCACACCAGTCATGGGGCAAAGTTACCGTTGGAATCCGGCGACGTCAATTGAAGCCATCGCCGGCAACCCCGGCTTGCAAATGGAGGATTGCTAAAGCATTGAAACTTTCGCAGCCTTGCCGGTGTTTCAATCGGATGATGCGTTTATCCGGCCACAAAATAAGATGAATTTTAAGCTTCGAATATTCGCCGTGGCGGCGGCTGTATTGATGATCGCGGGGGCGCGGGCGGGGGCGCAGGCGCTCACGCTTACGGCCACCAGTTCGGCCAGTTCTCTGCTCGTGAGTAATAATCTCACCTACACCATCATTGTGACCAACAATCTGGCGTTTTTGCCCAGCGCGGTGGTGAGCAACACGCTGCCGGCAACCGTCCAATTAGTGAGCGCCAATACCAGCGTGGGAATCACCATTACAACCAATGCCAGTGGCGTGGTGTTTAATATAGGTGCCTTCGACGTGGGCACGCTCGTTCAAATGACCCTGACGGTGCAACCCACGCAGGTTGGGTTCGTCACCAACCTGGTGGAGTTCTTTACCTCCGCCCCCACTGTGATCAATCCTCCCTCCGTCAGCCTTGTAACGCAGGTGACCAACACGATTCCCCCAACGACGGATCTCGGCGTGGCCATCACGGTCCCCACGACGGCGGTGGTGACGAACGATCTCATGGCTTACAGAGTCAGCGTCACCAACGCGGGGCCGAATGCCGCGCCGGGCGTGATGTTGACGAACACGTTGCCGTCGGGCGTGATCTTGAAAAGCAGCTATACGGTCATCAGCAATAATGTGATCCTCAACCTCGGCACGTTGAACAGCGGCGCGTTCACCAATATCCAGTTTGCGATCCAGCCCACCAACGCGGGCCTGCTGAATTTTTTCGCGGCGGTGGGTTCGTCGGGCATAGTGGACACGAACCTCGCCAATAACACCGCCAGCAACAGCCTCCCGGTCATCGAGTATCTCCCCGGCGTTCTGGGGGCGGCCACCAATTCCGCGCAGATCATCAATCCGCAGAACGGATTGATTGAGCAATCCATCGTCGTGACCAACAACGGGACGAATGCTGTCACCGCCGTGCGCGTGGTCGTGACCGGCCTGACCAACCGGCTGGCCAACGCCGTTGGCACGAACAGCGGCAGTCCGTTCGTGGTCTATACGGCTCCGCTGGCCGTGCCGCTGGCGACCAACTCGAGCGTGACGTTGCTGCTGCAATACGCCCCGCGAATCAACTTTCCGTTCACCAATTCGCAGTTGCATGCGTTCGCGGTGCCGGTGCCCTTTCTGACGCCGCCGGTCGCCACCACTTCGGGCACGAATGTCACCATCACCCGCATCGTCATGCTGACGAACGGCCTTCCGCTGATTGAATTTCCCTCCACGCTCGGCCGGACTTACACCATTGTTTACAGCGACAACATGCTTTTTTCCAATGCCGTGATCGCGCCGCCGTCCATCGTGGCTCCGGCGAACATGGTGCATTGGATCGATTACGGCCCGCCCACGACGGTGGCTGTGCCGTCCGGCAGTGGCTCCCGCTTTTACCGCATCTATCTCAACCCCTGATGCCATGCCGTTGACAACTCAAGCAATGAAAAGTTTTCGCGACCGCGCTGGCCTCGGCCTGCTGTGTCTTTCTGCGGGCCTCGCGCTTTCCGCCTCGGCGCAATCCGATTCGATGGACACTTTCGGCGGCGATCCGGATTCCAGCAAGTTCGTTCTGATTCCGCCGGACGCGCCGGACTGGACGCGCCATTTCCGCATCGGTGCGATGGTGGCTTTGAACATCAACGCTGATTTCAAGACCAAGGGCACGTTCAACATCTCCGGTAACAACGCGGCGAACGGGATTTACGACGACGGCTATGTGCGGAAGGATGACACTGGCAACGCCGGCGGTCTCACCAGTTTTTGGGGCTACAATCATGCCTCACAATATGATTCCGGGGCCAACACCCTGACCATGCACGGCGCCTCTTCCTATGCCACCAGCGGTTCCGCTTCGTCGGACGGTTCCGCCTTCCCCGGGTTCGAGATGGCCTATGGCGACAACATCTGGTATTGGAAACACGCCCGCGTCGGCTGGGAATTCGGTTTCGGCCTGCTGCCCATCAACATCAACCAGAATAGCACCATGCCGGCCACGATCAGCCAGACGGCTTACACGTTCGGCACCGGTAGCACGGTCGTGCCGGGCCCGGGGTATCAGGGCGGCTCCAGTGGCGAAGGCCCGTTGATCTCCGACAACCCCAAAACGTCCACTTCGACCACGGACGGATCCGTCACCAGTTCGCGCGAGTTGGACGTGATGCTCTACACTTTCCGGCTGGGGCCGACGTTCTATTGGGATTTGAATGAATATGTTGGGATGCAACTGGGTGCCGGTCCCGCGTTCGGCATCGTTTCCGGCTCTTACCGATTTAAAGACATCATCACCACCAGCACCGGCAGCACTAAAAACGCCGGTTCATTCGATTTCACCGACCTGACCTACGGCGGTTATGTGAACGGCACCTTGCTGTATCACATCATCAACGACGCTGACCTCTATTTCGGCGCGCAGTATATGCCCATGAGCAATGCCAGTTTCGGCGGCGGCGGCCATACGGGACAACTGAATCTCGGCGGGCAACTCTACCTCTCGGCCGGCATCAACTGGCCGTTTTAAGCTTGGGGGATTCGTCCCATCAGATGGATGTCCGGTCGTTTATGAAATCCAAACGCGCCCTGATTCAAACCTGCCTCCTCGGTGTGGCGTTGCTGTTGGCGCTGCCCGAAATGGTGCGGGCTCAATTTGCTTACATCACCAACAATGGAGCCATCACCATCACGGGCTACACCGGTTCCAACGGCGTGGTGGTCATCCCTGACACGACCAGCGGTTATCCGGTCACCAGCATTGGAAATTCGGCTTTTATGAATTGTTCCGGCGTGACCAACGTGACCATTCCGAACAGCGTTACCAATATTGATGTTCAAGCATTCACAGATTGTGGGTTAACCAGCATTACCATCCCCGACAGTGTCACCAGCATTGGGCAATCTGCCTTCTTGGATTGTTCTGGTCTGGCCAGTCTTACAATTGGCAATAGCGTTATTAGCATAGGATACGATGCGTTTTGGGGCTGCTCCAGCCTGACCGATGTCATCATCCCCAATAGCGTCACGAATATCAAAAGCACTGCCTTCGCTTATTGTTCCGGCCTCACAAACATAATGGTAAATCCGCAAAATTTGGCCTATAGCAGCGTGGCTGGGACTTTATTCGATAAAGATCAAACGACACTAATCGAATATCCATTTGGGTTGGCTGGAAGTTATACGATTCCCGGCAGCGTCACCACCATCGGGCAGTATGCGTTTGATGGTTGCAACAGTTTGACCAATCTCATCATTTCCAGCAGCGTTACCACTATTGGGCAATATGCGGTTTCTGGATGCGCAAGTTTGACCAGTGTTATAATCCCAACCAACGTTACCACCATTGGACGATCTGCGTTTTCTGGGTGCACCAGTTTGACCAACATGATAATCCCTAGAAGTGTCACAAATATCGGGGCAGACGTGTTTGGTTACTGCACTCGCCTGACCGCTATAAACGTGGATGGAAACAATTCTGCCTATAGCAGTGTGGCCGGAGTCTTGTTTGACTTCAGTCAAACCAAACTCCTTGAATTTCCTTTCGGCAAATCCGGGAGTTATTTCAAGCCGGGAAGTTACACCATCCCCAACAGTGTCACCAGCATTGGAGATTGGGCTTTCTCGGGTTGTTTGTTGAGCAATGTCACCATCCTTGACAGCGTTACGAACATCGGAGTTGGGGCATTCGGTGGTTGCACCCGCCTGGCTAACATCACCATTCCCAACAGCGTCATCACCATCGAGGACGTGGCCTTTGAAGCTTCCGGTTTGACCAACCTGATAATCCCCAGTAGCGTCACCATCCTCGGGGCGCTTAACTGTCCCAGTCTGCGCAGCGTCTATTTCCTGGGTAACGCTCCCGGCCTCGGTAGTGGCCATTATGTCATTTTTATTCCACGAAATACGACAGCCTATTATTTACCCGGCACGACGGGTTGGGCAGACTTTTCCCAATCAACCCTGCTTCCCACCGCGTTGTGGCTGCCGCAAGCGCAAACCATCGGTGGCAGCTTCGGTGTGCGGACAAACCAATTCGGTTTCAACATCAACTGGGCCAGCGGGCAGACGGTTGTGGTTGAAGCCTGTACGAATTTTTTCAATCCTGTGTGGCAGCCGGTGCAAACGAACACGCTAACAACCAGCTCGGCCTATTTCAGCGATCCGCAGTGGACGAATTATCCCGGTCGCTTCTACCGCCTGCGCTCACTGTGAGTTTCACCCCACCGCTTCGCGCATCGCATCGAACAGACTTTTCCCGACCGTCTCGTTTACCGGCTTTTTATCTTTCTCCTCCGCAGCTTCCACGAGTTCTGCCGGCAGTTCCTTGAGAAAGCGGGAGGGATGGCAGGGCAGCAACTGCCCGTATTTTTTCCGGCTCGCGCAATGGCTGATCGTCAGCGACAGCATTGCCCGCGTGACCGCCACGTAAAACAGCCGCCTCTCCTCGTCCAGCGTGCCTTCGACCGTCGAGCGCGTGTGCGGCAGCAGCCCGTCCTCCAGCCCGACGATGAACACGCGCGGAAACTCCAGTCCTTTGCAGCTGTGCATCGTGATGAGCGTGACGACGTCGCCCTTTTCCTCTTCGTCCTTGCGGTCGGAATCGAGCGTGATGTTTTCGAGAAATTCTTCCAGCCGCTCGAACAGCGCCTTGCCGGCGGCATCGTCGCCATCGAGCGTGGCGGTCAATTCACGCAGATTGCGGACGCGCGCATCGCCGGCTTCGGGTTCCTTTTCCTGCCGGCGCAATTCGTGCAGATAGCCGGACTCGTCGAGAAATTTGTCCGCCCAAATCTGCAGCACGTTCGGCTCGTGCTTCACCATTTCATCGGCCAGTGTCGCGCGCGTCCGCTCAATGAATGCCACGAACGCGTCGATGCATTCCTGCGTCCGCTTTTGAAACTCCACCGCCACCATCGGGTTTTTCATCGCGGCGAACACGGAGCAATGCCGCTCGTGGCTGGCGGCGAGCAGGCGTTCCATCGTCACGTCGCTCAAGCCGCGCGCGGGCGTGTTGGCGATGCGCAGCAGGCTGATGTCATCGTGCGGATTGATGAACGTCTTGAGATACGCGATGAAGTCCCGGATCTCGCGCCGGTCGAAAAAGCTTTGCCCGCCGATCAGATGATAACGCACGCCGGCCTTGCGCAACGCCGTTTCAATCGGCCGCGACTGGATGTTCGTGCGGAACAGGATCGCATTTTCCTTCCACGAAATGCGATGTGCGAGCCGGGCGAACTCGATCTGTCCCACGATTTCCGTCGCCTCCTCGTCCTCGTTGTTGCAGGCGCGCAAAAGAATTTTGGTTCCCTGGCCTTTCTGCGACCAGAGCGACTTGGCGCGGCGGCGCGTGTTGTTTTTGATGAGCGCGTTGGCGGCGGTCAGGATGGTGTTGGTCGAACGATAATTCTGCTCGAGCTTCACAATCTTCACCTCGGGATAATGTTTTTCCAGGTCGAGCAGGTTGGCGATCTCCGCGCCGCGCCAGCCATAGATGCTCTGGTCATCGTCGCCCACCACGCAGAGGTTGCGATGCTTGAGCGTCAGCGCGTGGATCAATTGAAACTGCGAGCCGTTCGTATCCTGATACTCGTCTGCCATGACGTAACGATATTTCGCGCGGCAGGCTTCCAGCACGTCGGGGAATTCGGTGAACAGCCGCAGCGTCAGCAAAATCAGATCGTCAAAATCCACCGCGTTGCAGGCGCGCAAGGCGGATTCGTAACGCTTGCGGATGTGTTCGGCCAGCGCCCGCACGCTCGGATCCGCGAATGCCGCCGAGGCTTCGCCGCCGTTCTTGAACTTGCTCAACAGTGCAAGAATCGCGCCCGGGTCGGCCTTTTCGCCCTTGGCCGAGATGCCGCTCAGGATTTTCTTCACCGCCGCGAGCTGCTCCGATTCGTCGTAGATGACGAAGTTGTGCTTGTAACCGAGATGTTCGATGTGCTGGCGCAGGATGCGGACGCACAGTGAATGGAACGTGCAGATGGTCGGACGTTTCGGCGGTTCGCCGTCGCGTTTTTTTTTGGTTTTAAGGTGCGGCAGGAGTTTGTTGATGCGCTCCTGCATTTCGCGCGCGGCCTTGTTCGTGAACGTGACGGCCAGAATGTTTTCCGGCGCCACGCCCTTGGCGATGAGGTGCGCGATGCGGTAGGTGATGACGCGCGTCTTGCCCGTGCCGGCACCGGCCAAAATCAACACCGGGCCGTTGATGGTTTCAGCGGCCTGGCGTTGCTGCGGATTGAGTGAACTTAAATTCGCCATCGGGAGGGCGGAGTGTAAATTCCAAGCCGCCCAATGCAAGCGCGACTGCAAAAATTATTCGCCCGCAACCAGCTTGCGTTCCTCCGCGGAAAGAATCTTCCATTTACCTGGAGCCAAATTCCCCAGCTTCAAACCGCCAATCCGTACGCGCAGCAAGCGTAGCGTCGGATGTCCAATGGATGCGGTCATGCGCCGCACCTGACGGTTTTTGCCTTCAATCAATTCCAGACCAATCCAGCAATCCGGCACGCTTTTGCGAAAACGAATCGGCGGCACGCGCGGTGCAATTTTTGGCGTAGCGGCGTCTCGGCAGAGCGCCGCTGACCGTTCTCTAGGAATAATGGCGGCGCTCTGCCGAGACGCCGCTACATCACTTACCTCTGGCTGCGGTTCCAGCAACCACGCGCGGCAGGGCAGGGTCTTGTGACCTTGAATCACCAGACCCTGCTGCAACTTGTCCAGGGCTTCATGTGTTGGAATCCGTTCCACCTGCGCCCAATACTCGCGTTCGTGGGCGTGGCGAGGGTGCAGCAGACGTTCGTTCCACGCCGGTTCATCGCTCAAGAGCAGCAAGCCTTCCGAATCCGCGTCGAGCCGGCCGATAGGGTAGGCATTCTTGGGAAAGTTGAATTCCGCCAGCGCGCGGTTCGGCGAGCCGTCGCCGGTGAATTGCGACAGGACGCCAAACGGTTTGTTGAAGGCGATGAGCATTGCGCGCAAAAGCTTAACCGCAAAGAGCACAAAGAGCAGAGTAAAAATAACAAGCTCCAAATTCCAAGCCCCAAGCTCCAAAGAAATTCCAAGCCCCAAAGATCAAATCGGCGCGGCGGGAAATTGGAACTTGAGATTTGGATGTTCTCTGGTGCTTGGATGTTGGTGCTTGAGGTTTTTTTGCGGACGAGTGGGAAAACTTTTCGTGTGTTTCGTATGTTTCGTGGTTAAATTCCCCGCGTGATTCGCAACATCATCTTTGACTGGTCCGGCACGCTCGTGGACGACCTGCCCGCTGTTTTACAGGCTTCCAACTATGTCCTCACCCAGGCCGGGCGTCCGGAAATGTCGCTGGAACAATTCCGCGCGGAATTCAGCCTGCCGTTCACCAAGTTTTACGACCGCCACACGCCGCACATCCCGATGCCGCAACTGGAAGACTGGTTTCACAGCAGCTTCAAGGTGGCGCAGGCTTCGGTGGTCGAACTGCCCCACGCTCGCGACTTTCTCGAATTCTGCCGCGCGAAAAAATTCCGCACTTTTCTCCTGAGCACCGTCCACGCGGATCATTTCAAAGTGCAATGCGGCGTCACCGGCTTCGACGTTTATCTCGACCGGCCCTACACCGACGTCTGGGACAAGCGCAAAAAGATCCACGACATCCTCGCCGAAAATCATCTCAAGCCCGACGAGACGTTGTTCATCGGCGACATGGAACACGACATCGAGACCGCGCAACACGGCGATGTGCATTCCTGCGCCGTGCTGACCGGTTACAACACACTCGCCCAGCTCCGCGCGGCCAAGCCCGATTTGATCGTCGAGCATCTCGGCGAACTGCGTCGCGTGCTGGAGGAAAATCATCTTCTGTTTGAAAAAACGAGGATGGAGGATGGAGAATTGAAGATGGTAAAACCGTCCGGCGATTCTCCATCTTCCATCCTCCATCCTCGCTTCGCCGCGCCGCTTGCCACCGTGGGCGCACTGATCTTTAATTCCAAAGGCGAAGTGCTGATGGTGCGCACGCACAAATGGTCAAACAAGTGGGGCATTCCCGGCGGCAAGATCAAATGGGGCGAAACCTCCGAAGCCGCGCTGCGCCGCGAGATCAAGGAGGAGACCAATCTCAAAGTGACGGACATCCAATTCGTGCTGGTGCAGGATTGCATCCATTCAAAGGAGTTTTATCGCGACGCGCATTTCGTGCTGCTGAATTACACCTGCCGCGCCACCGGCAGGCCGGACGTGAAGCTCAATCACGAGGCGCAGGAATTTCAATGGGTCACGCTGGCTGATGCGAAGAAACTAAAGCTGAACAAGCCGACAAAGATTTTGATCGAGGCCGTCGAGAAAATGTCAACGCAACGGGCGTCGCGAGCCGCTAAATCAAAAAAGTCCGAGACGCGCCACCGACGCAAGTGAATTCCAAAATCTCCATCGTTGATCTCGAAGTGCTTTACCGCGTCGGCGTGCCGGACGCGGAACGCGCGCACCCGCAGCGCCTGCTGCTGACCGTGGAAATGGAATCCGATTTCTCCGCCGCCGCCAAAAGCGACAGCATCACAGACACAATTGATTATTACGCCGTCGCGCAACGGCTCCTGAAATTTGGCGAAGGCCGCGAGTGGAAGCTGATTGAAAAACTTGCCTCTGACATTGCGGATGTCGTCCTGGCCGGGTTTAAACCGTTATCAGTTTCAGTGGAGGTGAAGAAGTTCATCATCCCGGAAGCGCGGTATGTTTCCGTCTCGCTTACACGGGAAATTCGCAGCCTATCTCGATGTTAGTAAGGCAGCAGAAATCTCAACTCTGGAAATAAGCCGCCATCTTCCGATAGACTCAGGCCAACTCAACAGCACACTCGGCATCGTCTTGGAAACATCTGTCACCACTGGCTTCCTCCACCAAAGCTCGGTGGGTTTCTGACACAGTGAACAAACGATAATTTGGCGTGGCCAACGGGCCTCTGTGATACGATAGCCACCCGGCAGCCGCTTGCAATGCGGACATCGCGGAACAAACAATGGCAAAAGGCGCAACCAACGATAAATCGGCGGAGTAAAAATAAAGAAGAAAACTACGCCGAGTGAATCTCCGAATAGTTGCAGACGAAATGCGGATAGCAGGCCATATCCTAGCCAGTGGGCAATGCCAGCGACCGCCAAGCAACCACATGCGAAGCACGCAATCAAAATCAAAAGGTCTATAAGCGAAAATCTCATATGCGCTCTCTGCAGCACTACCAAGTAGGCCTGAGATTTTGTGGCCTAGCCTTTTTCATGAATGCGAGGTTGCGCCGGGCCTAAAAGGTTGTCCAGTATCTATATTGACGACGATGACGGACGATCTATTTCCAGCAAACACGGCAAATCTTCCCACTCACTGCGCCGCGTAAAACGCATCCACCTTGGCGGCGACGTCCTTGTAGCTGATGTCCAGTTCGTAGATGAGTTTGAACTGCTCCATGGCCTCCTCTTTCTTGCCCATGCTTTCCAGCACGCAGCCGAGATTGTAGGTCAGCTCTTTTTTCTCCTCGTCGAACACGGCTTTTTCCTTGATGGCGTTTTGCAGCGTGCGCGCGGCCAGGTCGAACATCTTGCGCTTGCCGTAGCATTGCGCCAGATAGCCCATCGCGGCGATGCGCTTGTGCGGGTTGCCCTGCGCCTTTTGAAATTCCTGGATCGCCTCGCCGATCTTGCCCGTCTGAAAGTTCAGCACGCCCATCTCATAACGGATGGCGAGGTCGGTCGGAAATTTCTCCACGCGCTTCTGGCATTCGGCCAGTTGAAACGCCTGCTTCTCCGCCTGGATGGCCGCCACCTTTTCGGCATGGTCGGCATCAAAGGGATTAACCTCGGCAATCTGGTGGTCGAACCGGCGGACGATGGTGGTCGCGATCGCGGTGTCGAGCGAGGGGTCATTGCCCATGCCGGAGGTTTTGATGCGCTCGTAATATTCCAGCGCGCGTTCAAATTGTTTTTTCTGGGTGTAAAGTTCCGCCAGGGAACGCACGAGCTTCAGATTGTCCGGCTCGGTTTTCACGCGCGCTTCGTATTCGCCGATGAGCCGTTCGGTGGTGTCCTCGGTCTTCACCACGCGCTTTTCCTGTTCGAGCGAGGCCGCCTCCTTTTTGTCCTTGAGAATATCGCGATACGAACCTTCGCCGCTTTCGAGCGCGCTATAGCCGCCTTCGTCCATCGTCTTGCGTGCGGACAGGTTTTTCAAGGCCTTGTTCAGATCGCCGTCGTGGGGATTGTCGCGGAGGAGATCCATGAGGATTTTTTCGCCGCGATTATTCTCCCCTTCGCTAACGTCGCCCGCCGCGGCCAGGGCCTGGGCAAAATCAATCGCCAGGTCCCGGTCCTTGGGCGAGTTTTTGACCAGCGTTTCATAGGACAAGACCGCCGTATGCGGCAATTCCAGCGCGGTGGCCGCCTCCACGATGATGCGGTGCGCGGAGGAATTGTTCGGATCGGTATTCAGAATCTGCTCCGCGATCGCCATGGCCTCGCCCGGATTCTTGCCCAGCACCATCCTGGCCTTGGCGACCTGCGGCGAGGAACCCGCGCCGCTCAACATTTTTTTGAAGAATCCGCCCCCGCCGCTGCCCGCCTTTTTGAACTGGGCGATGCGCAGCGCCTTGCGACAGTCAAAAAAGGCCGGTTCCTTCTCCAGCACCTGATTGAACAGGTTGATGGCATAATCGGTGTTGTCCCGTTTCGCGGCTTCGGCACCCTTTTCAAAGAGCACCCGTGCGTCCCGCGAGATTTGCATGTGAGATTTTTCAGCCATAATTTTCTTTGCTCGAATTAAATTGCTTCCGCTTCCACAAAAAATCAACCGCGCTCTGATGGCGTCGCCGTCCCGCCGCCCCGGATTACCGGCAGACGACGAGGCGTCGCGGCTACCCGCACTGCGCCTTGTGCCGCAGGGCGTGGTCCACCAGCACCAGCGCCGTCATCGCCTCGATCATCGGCACGGCGCGCGGCAGCACGCACGGGTCGTGACGGCCCCGGCCTTTGAGCGTGGTGTTGTGCAGCGATTCATCCACCGTGTCCTGCTCGTGCATGACGGTGGCGACGGGCTTGAACGCAGTGCGGAAGAAAATGGTTTCGCCGTTTGAGATGCCGCCCTGGATGCCGCCGGAACGGTTCGTGGTCGTGAAAACTTTTCCCGCTTTGGCGCGGAACGCGTCGTTGTGCTCGCGACCCGTCAACAGAATGCCGCCGAAGCCGGAGCCGATTTCAAACGCCTTCGACGCGGGCAGGCTCAACATCGCCTTGGCCAGGTCCGCTTCGAGCTTGTCGAACACCGGTTCGCCCCAGCCCACGGGCACGCCGCGCGCGATGCCCTCGACGATGCCGCCGACGGTGTTGCCTTCACGCCGCATCTTTTCGATGAGCCGGATCATGCGCTCCGCCGCCTTCGCGTCGGGGCAGCGGACGATGTTCGCCTCCACGTCCTTGAGCTTCACCTTGTCGGGATTCACCTCGCCGATGATTTTTTGCACCTGCTTGACGTAGGCCAGGACCTCCACGCCGAATTTCTCGCGCAGAATTTTCTTCGCGATCGCGCCCGCAGCGACACGGCCGATCGTTTCGCGCGCGCTCGCGCGCCCGCCGCCCTGCCAGGCGCGGATGCCGTATTTGGCGAAGTAGGTGAAGTCCGCGTGCGACGGGCGGAACTTGTCCTTCATCTCGTTGTAAGCCTCGGAACGCTGGTCCTCATTTTTCACCCACATCGAGATGGGCGTGCCGAGCGTGAGACCGGTGGTCGAAATACCGGAAAGAATTTGGACCGTGTCGGATTCCTTGCGTGGTGTGACGATCCTGGACTGGCCTGGCCGGCGACGGTCGAGGTCCGGTTGGATGTCCGCTTCGGAAAGTTTGAGGCGCGGCGGGCAGCCGTCCACGACCACGCCCACGCCGCCGCCGTGCGATTCGCCCCACGTCGTGATGCGGAACAGTTGTCCAAAGCTGCTTGCCATGCGGGGATGATGCGGAAAATTTGGCGCGCGGTCAAATGTCGCGTGCGTTGGGAGAAACGCAGAGACGCAGAGAACGCGGAGGAGCGCAGCGTTGTTGAGACAAATACAAATCTGGTTTTTAAATCTCTGCGCCTCTTTGCGATCTCTGCGTCTTTGCGTTCAGTTTCCCCTGAAACTTGCCGCTTGCCACCCGGCGGGCACACTGGCGAAAATATTCTGAATGACGACGGTCACTTTGAGCACGGAGGAAAAAATCAAGACGGCGCGCGGCTTGTGCGAGCAGGGCCGCTGGCGTGATGTGCTGACGTTCGCCCAGCAGTGGCGGGCAGAAAGTCCCCGGGATTATCGCGCATTGTATTACGTCGGCCTCGGTTTCAGCGGGACAGATGAATTTTCCGAGGCGGAGGCGGCCTACCGGCTGGCGCTGACCATGGAGACGGCTGACTTCAAGGTGTGGAACAATCTTGCCGGCCTGCTTTTTGAAAAGATGCGGCGCGAACCCGAGGGCATCCAGTGCATCGAAGAAGCGCTGAAGGTTGACCCCCGGAACAAACTGGGCTGGTTGAATCTGGCCAGCATGGTCGGCCGCCTGGGGCGGCATGACCGGGTGTTGGAATGCGCCGACCGCGCGCTGGCGCTGGATCCGAAACTGGTGGAGGCGCATCTGCACAAAGGCCGGGCGGCCCGCGCGCTGGGAAAAAAGGAAATCGTCCGGGAAACCTGCGCCGCGCTGGCGGGCATCGGGCCGGAGCATTTCCGGCGGACGAGGTGATTCAAGCGCAGAGACGCGGAGAACGCGGAGGAACGCAGAGTCGTTGAGACAAATGCAAAACAGGTTTTCCAATCTCTGCGCCTCTTTGCGGCCCCGGCGTCTCTGCGTTTGGCTTTCCAAACTTGCCGCTTGAAAGTTGGAACTTCAAACGGGAAACTCCCGCCCGCATGAATCGCATCGTAGAGAAATTCGCGCAACTGAAACGCGCCGGCAAAAAAGGTTTCGTCGTTTACATCGGCGCGGGCGATCCGGACCTGGAAGCGACGCGCCAGCTCGCGCTGGCGTTTGACCGGGCGGGCGTGGACGTGCTGGAACTGGGCGTGCCGTTCAGTGATCCGCTCGCCGATGGTCTGGTGAACCAGCTCGCCGCGCAGCGCGGCTTGGAATCCGGCACCACGCCGCCGAAACTGCTGGCCACCATCGCCGCGATCCGCAAGGAATCGCCGATTCCGATCGTTCTCTACATTTATTTCAATCTCATCCATCGCGTCGGCATGGAGAAATTCATCGCGGACGCCGCCGGGGCGGGGGTGGACGGTTTGCTCGTGCTGGATCTGCCGCCGGAAGAAAGCGAGCGCTACGAATCGCTCATCCGCGCGGCGGGTCTCTGCCACATTTATCTGGTCGCGCCGACGACCCCGGAAGACCGCATGGAACTCATCGTCAAGCGCGGCAGCGGTTTCATTTATTACATCTCGCGCATCGGCGTGACGGGGATGCAGGCGAGCGTCGCGTCGGATCTCGCCGCGCAGGTCGCCAAAATCCGGGCGCACACGAGCCTGCCCATCGCGGTCGGTTTCGGCGTCTCCAATCCGGAGCAGGCCGGAACGGTGGCCGGCCACGGTGACGCCGTCGTGGTCGGCAGCGCGATCGTGAATCAGATCGCCGAGCACGGCAAATCGCCGGAGTTGGTGGCGAAAGTCGGCGCCTTTGTGAAATCGCTGGCGGATGCGGTGAAGGCGGTGTGAATCAAACGCGCAATCGGGGTTTAAACTGGCGTGGCGGGTGGTCTATTGGGGCGGATCCGGGTTTTGCATTCTTTCCTGCTCTTTTTCCGCCCGGGCTTCCGAAAGTGTCGGCTGGGCGAGGAATTCAGCGGCATCCAGCAGTTCTTGTTTCTCATCCGGATCCGCTGTGCGCGCGGCCAGATCCTTCAGCACGGGAACAGCGGTATGGCCGCCGAACTGGATGGTGGCCTCAATGGCTGTATGACGGATGAGCTGGTTCGTATTCGTCAACTCTTTGAGAATGGCCTGCAATGAGGCGTCATCGTCATTGGACTGCAAATCTTCCAGCCGGTCAATCTGTGCCTGAACCTCGGCCGCATCCGGACCGGTCGCCGTCGGCGTGGTGAAGGGAATTTGGGCGGGCTTTACCGGGTTGACGGGGGCAGCCGTTGCGGGTGTGGTTGCCGGTGGATGAACCTCAACACTGGCTGGTTTGGTCTCCGGGGAGGGGATGACGGGCGGAGCAACCAAGGCTTCCGCTGTTGGCGGGCGTTTGACGGGAGGTTTTAAAAAAAGGATGACAGCAAATCCGGCCACGCCGACGAGCAATAAGATGATGACGATTTTAGGTCGCATGCCGAAAATTTGGCGTGTTTGACCGAAAAATAAAAGAAAAAACCGGCTCAAAACAGCTTGCGCCATTCTGAACCGGTTTGAAACTGTCGGCGATATTAGAGAGCCGGCACGATTTTGGCGCTGGCTTTATAGTCTGCGCTGCCGCTCACCGGCACGTCATTCACGGGGTCCAAGGCGGGGATAGAGCCACTGCCGGAAAGGTTTTTGGCCTTGAGGCTTTCCTTGTAGCTTTGCTCGTTGTTTTTATCCACTTTGCCATAGGAGAAGCTATCGGAATAGACGCCGGAGATGTCAAACGTGTCGGGCCCATTGTCAGAAAAAACTTCAAAAATGCCAGCTTCCTTGAATGAATCTTTGTTGGCATTCGGTTGCGCCGTTTGAACGGCACTGAAGGCAATAGAAAGGGTGTCATTGCTTGTCAGGTTGGAAATCAAGGAGTCCTTGTTGATGACCCAGACTTCAAACGTGGTGGTATTGACAGCCAACGTGACCTTGTCATTGTAGTTATTATCCTTCAGGAATTGCTTTGAAGTAATGCTCGCCTTTTTGAGCTTGCCGCCGGAAACGTATTCCGTCGAGAGTTTCAAGTTGAACGGTGCATAAACTTCATTGCTGATCACCAAGTCTTTTGCTTGAGCCTTGCCGGATGCGAAAGTCATCAGTCCAGCGACCAATGCGCAACCCAAAATACCAGTCGTTATTTTCATAGGTTTAGTTTTCATTATTGTGTTGTTTGTTGCCTGTCCTTTTCAGCTTCAGCGCTGAACTTGATTAAGTTTTAAAGGAACTCGATTATTTGTCAACAGGCTTTTTCAGAACATCAGCCGGCTTTGCAGACTGCATTCCAGCCGCTTGCAATGGGCTTTAGGAAATGTTATGCATCGAACCCATGCAGCCGCTGCCGCCACGAGAACTGAATATGGAATAATTGCGGATGGGATTTGTGCCGGCAGCATTGTCGGGTTTTGATGGATTTCCAGGTGCTGGTAATTTTTTTATGAAGGCAAAATCTGATCTTAAAGACCGTTTCGTGATCATCATGGCCGGGGGGCGCGGCGAGCGGTTCTGGCCGTTGAGCCGCGAAAAAATGCCGAAGCAATTACTGACGTTGCTCGGCAAACGCTCATTCCTGCAACAAGCCGTGGACCGCGTCCTGCCGCTCGTGCCGATGAAGAATATTTTCATCATCACCAACGAGGCGCAGGCGGCCGAGGTGCGGCGACAACTGCCGAAATTGCCCAGGGAAAATGTCGTGGCCGAGCCGGTGGGCCGCGACACCTGCGCCGCCGTCACACTGGGCGCGGCACTTGTCGGGGCGCGTTCGACGACCGGGGTCATGGCGGTGCTGCCCGCCGACCATGTCATTCCCGAGGAGAAAAAATTTCAGCAGGTGTTGTCGGATGCCTTCGATCTGGCGGCGCGCGGCCAGGCGATCGTGACGATCGGCATCAAGCCGACCGAGCCCGCGACCGGCTACGGTTACATCCACACCGGCAATGAACTGCCGGCGCCGGCCGGTGCAAAAAAATCCAAGACGACGTTTTACAAGGCCGAACGGTTTGTGGAGAAACCGGATTACGAGCGGGCGGTTGAATATGTGAACAGCGGCCAATATCGCTGGAATGCGGGGATGTTCGTCTGGAGTTTCATCACCGTGACGAACGGACTCGAGAAACATCAGCCGGAAATGTTCGCCGCCTGTCAGCGCTGGTTCAAGGTCGCGAGCCAGCCGGCCAGGCTCGCGAAAGTTCTGGCGAAGGAATATCCGGAGATCAAAAAGGTTTCGATCGATTATGCGCTGATGGAAAAGGCGCAAAACGTCGTCGTGGCCGACGGCGCGTTCGACTGGGACGATCTTGGCGCGTGGAATGCGCTGGCCCGCCATCTCCAGGCCGATGCGGAAGGTAATTGTGCGGTGGCGGATTTCATTCACGTGGACGCCGCGCGGAACCTCATCTTCGACGCCCGCACCAAGAACCGCACGCCCATCGCGGTGGTCGGCTTGCGCGATTCGATTCTGGTGCAGACGGACGATGCCGTGCTGCTGGCGCATAAAAGCCAGGCGCAGAAAATCAAGGAGCTGGTCAAGAAACTGGCGGCGGATCCAAAATTGAAAAAGCTGGTTTAACCGCAGGAATACCTGGATGCACGCCGACGAATCCATTTTGCCGGGCAGTTGCAAAATCATTGCCGCGAGCATCCCGGGCCGGCTGGTCTCGCATGTTTTGAGCATTGGCCTTATAGCGAAGCTGGATGACCATGCTTACTTCAGCGAGGGAGCCGATCAGGTTCTGGCAGCTGTTTATTCCCCGTTGTCATTATGGAGTCCGATTCCTGGCGCAGATGAATTTTTTAACTGGCATATCTTTCATTGTTGGAACTGCGACAACATGAGTGAGATGACTTTTTGACGAGCCCTGATTAAAGCGAAGTGGCGTTCACCGCGTGGCTGTGCCATCCTAAACCAACGTTCAACGAAAAACTGTTATGGCCCAGGCAATCATGGATCCGGAAAAAGTGCGGCGGTTCGCCGAGGAACTGGCGCGGTTCAGCACCGACATCGAAAACCGGATGAGCCTGCTGCACGCGCGCTTTCTGGCGCTGGGCGACACCTGGCAGGATCAGGAACACGAGAAGTTTGCCGAGGAGTTCAGCCAGGCGCTGCGGGCGTTGAAAAAATTCACCGAGACCTCCAAGGCCCACACGCCATATCTGCTGCGCAAAGCGCAACGGATTGAGGACTATCTTAACCAGCGGTGACCGTAGCGCCCATGAAAACCGTCGCACCCCAAATACTGGATTACCGGATTGTTGGATTATTGGATTGTTGGATGGAGGGGCGCTCCACTCGGCAAATCCATTCATCCACCTATCCATTCATCCACCGAACCCTTTCCCACTGACGATGCCCGGACAAGCCCAGATCACTTCAGTCGAGGCGCTCGAAGCCTTCCGTGCGGATTTGATTATTTATCTGACCCAGATGCAGCCGGTGCTGGATGAAGTGGGCAGCGAATTGACGCGCACGAAATTCTGGCTGCAGAATGAGCAGCGCGAAGTCTGGGAACGGCAGGCGCGCAAAAACCGGCAGCGTCTGGAGGAAGCGCAGGCCGAGCTGTTCAACACCCGGCTCTCCCGTTTGCAGGAGTCTGCCCTCCTGCAGCAACTCGCGGCCCAACGGGCGCAGCAAGCCGTCCAGGAAAGCGAACAAAAATTGACGTCGCTGAAAAAATGGGATCGTGAACTGGAAAATCAGGCTGAACCGCTGTTAAAACAGGTTGACCAGTTGCAGGGTTTTCTGGCGAACGAAATGACACGAGCCGTGACTTATCTGACACAGGTGATCCAAACCCTGGAAGCCTACGCAGAAGTCATGCCACCAGGTCCGGCTTCAACCACCATTCCTCCAACCGGCGATACCAAGGGGGCTCCATGAGCTTGAACGCAAACAAAAGCCGGCTGACGGCACTGACCAAAAATCTTTCGCTGCGCTGGGTGGAAACTCAAAACTACTGGCGCGATGTCAAAAGCGAGGAGTTTGATCAGCGGTTCATGCAGGAGTTATTTCCCAGCGTGAACAAGGCCGCCGCCGCCATCGAAAAACTGGAAGAACTCCTCAAGAAAATCAAGAAAGACTGTGAATAGCCTCATCGGGTGCAAGGAACTGCTGGCGCAACTGACCGCGTTGAAAAACGTGGTCCGGGATTTTTCCGCGCGTGAACAAAAATTAAACGCCACGTTCCGCGAGCAGTCCGCCAGGGAGAATAATGCGTTTGCCACGCACGAACAGCAGCAGGCCGCCGCCGCGGCTGAACGCCTGGCCGCCGAGAGGGAAGGCTTTGCCGCGGCACAGGAGCGATTGCAATCGCGCATCGCCCGCCGGAAAATCCGGATCAGCCAGGCCTACAACGCCGTCCGCGAGGGATTGTCGGCCCGGATCAGCGCCCAGGACGAGCAATGCAACCGGGAGGCACAGCAAGCTTTGGTGGATGCGGAACAGCATCGCGATGCGGCACTGGCCCAGGCCGCGACCGACTCGGATCATTTGCAGCATCGTCTGGCCGGGGCCACGGAAGTTTTTCAGCAACTGGAAAATTCCGTGCGCCGCACTTTTGGCGGCTACGGCAAATTCCGGCGAATGCTCAATCGCAACAGTTCGCAGGCGGCGGCGGATTTTTCAGGCGGCGGAAATGAATTACTCGATGAATGTCAGCGCGTCTGCGAAAAGGTCGACACGGACCTGGCCCGTTTTAAAAAATCTCCGCTGCCGCAACTCTTCCGGTTCATTCCCATGTGGCTCGTGAGCTTGCTGCTGCTGGGAGTCGCTGTGGCGGATCCGGTGTTGCAACATTTCGGCAGCCACGCCCTCACGCATCAACACGCGGTCATGGCCCTGGTGGGACTGGCGATTGTGCTGGTGGTTTATATGATCGGATTGCGCGTCGCCGCGCCGCTCGCCAAAGTCATCGCGGGAGACTTTGACCGCGCGCGCCGATTGTTGGAAGCCGGCTCAGAAAAGGCGGCCACGCATCATCAAACTGAACTCGACCGGATCGAGCAGGAATTTCAACAGACGAAATTCGAGGTCACTCAAGAATGGAAGCGGGCGACGAAGGAGATCGCGCGCCGGCGCACCAGTCGTCCGGTGGACTTGGAGGGCCGGTTTCCCCGGCTCAATCAGCGGAACGATCGGTTTCACCAGGCGGAACTGCAGCGCGTTCAACTCGCGCATGAGGAGGTCCTGGCGCAGTTGCGGCAGACGGCTGAAGTTGAGACGAGGCAGATCGCCGAGGCGCGCAAGGCCCGGCTGGCGTTGCTGGAAAAGAATTTTCAAAATGCCTTGAACGATCTGGCCGCCGAATGGCAGAGCCAGGTGCTGCCGCTCGGCGAAGCGCTTCAGGCCGCAGGCGCATCGGCGGAAAAACTGTTCCCGGACTGGCAAAATACAAACTGGGACAACTGGACGCCGCCGCCGGCATTTTTGAATGCCGTAAAATTTGCGCAACTGGAAGTGGACATGGAAGAGTTTGTTTCCGGCCTGCCGAAAGACCAGCGCCTGGCTCTGCCGTGTCCGCCGACATTCACGCTGCCGTTGCTGCTGATGCATCCGCATCAAGGTTCCCTGCTGTTTGAGACGGGCAGGGAAGGTGGCAGCGAGGCGGTGACCGCGATCAACAACATCCTTTTGCGGCTGCTGGCCACCACGCCACCGGGCCGGCTGGAATTGACCATTTTCGACCCGGTCGGTCTGGGACAGAATTTTGCGTCGTTCATGCATCTGGCCGATTACGAGGCCAGCACCATCAACAGCCGCATCTGGACCCAAACGGCGCAGTTCGAGGAGAAGCTCGCGGAATTGAACGAGCACATGGAGAAAATCATCCAGATGTATCTGCGCAATGAATACGCCACCATCACGGAATACAACGCGGAGGCCGGCACCATCGCGGAGAAATATCACTTCCTCGTCATCGCGTCGTTCCCGGTGAATTTTAGCGAGACGTCGGCGAAGCGGTTGCGGAACATCGCCGCCAACGGCGCGCGCTGCGGCGTGTTCACGCTCATCCAGTGGGACCAGCGCAACGCCATGCCGCAGGATTTTGTTCCCGACGAACTGCGCAACCACAGTGTTTGCCTGACGCGCAAAGAAAAAGCGTTTGAACTCGCCGGCTGGCGCGAAGCCGGCACCCGCGTTCTTCTCGACCTTCCGCCAGCGCCGGAATTCATGACCCAGCTGTTGCACCGGATCGGCGATGCGGGCAAAAATTCCAATCGCGTGGAAGTGCCGTTCGAACAGATCGCGCCACCGGATGCCGAACTCTGGACCGGCGAAACCAGCGAGGAATTGCGCGTGCCCATCGGGCGGTCCGGCGCGACCAAGCTGCAATACCTTGCGATCGGCCGCGACACGCGCCAGCACGCGTTGATCGCGGGCAAGACCGGTTCCGGCAAATCCACCTTGTTCCACATCATCATCACAAATCTGGCGCTGCGGTGCAGTCCGGAGCAGGTGGAGTTTTATCTGGTGGATTTCAAGAAGGGCGTTGAATTCAAATGCTACGGCAATCATCGCCTGCCGCACGCGAAAGTCGTGGCCATCGAGAGCGATCGTGCGTTCGGCTTGAGCGTGCTGCAGCGCGTGGACGATGAATTGCGCCGGCGCGGCGATACGTTCCGCAAAGTCGGCGCGCAGGATCTGGCCGGTTACAAACGGGCCATGGCGGCGACGCCCTCGTCGCCGAAAGCCCTGACCGCGCAAGGCGACGGGGGCGTCGCCGCTACCGCTTCGCCGTCGGCAGGCGAACCGATGCCGCGTGTCCTTTTGATGATTGACGAGTTTCAGGAATTTTTCACCGAGGAGGACCGCATTTCGCAGAACGCGTCGGTATTGCTGGATCGCATCGTGCGGCAGGGCCGCGCCTTCGGCATCCATGTCATCCTCGGTTCCCAGACGCTCGGCGGCGCTTACACGCTGGCGCGTGCGACGATTGGCCAGATGGTCATCCGCATCGCGCTCCAATGCAACGAAGCCGACGCCTACCTGATCATGGACCAGGATAATCCCGCGCCGCGTTTGTTGTCGCGTCCCGGCGAAGGCATCTACAATGACACGGCGGGATCCATTGAAGGGAACAGTCCGTTTCAAGCCGTCTGGCTTTCCGATCGCGTGCGCGAAGAGTATCTCGCCAAAATCCGGACGCAGGCGGACAGGACCCGACGCGAGTATCCGGGGCCGATTGTGTTTGAAGGCAACGCCCCGGCGGACGTGCGGGAAAATCTGCCGTTGCTTGCCGCGCTCCGGAGTGCGCCCGTCTCGGGCGCTGCGATGTTGCAGGCCAAGTCGGTGTCTGACAATGCGAATGCCCAATCACCTTTGAACGTTGCTGCGCCCGGGGACGGGCGCACTCCTGCGCGCATCTGGCTGGGCGCGCCGAACTCCATCAAGGGGCCGACCGAAGCGGTTTTCCGTCGGCAAAGCGCGGCCAATCTGCTCGTCGTCGGCCAGAGTGATGAACGGGTGCTGACGATTTTGTCGGTGGCACTCGTTTCGCTGGCGGCGCAACATCCGAAGGACGGCGCGCAGTTCTTTGTTCTTCACAACCTGTCGGCGGGATTCCCGCTTTTGGAATTTTTTCAGCACGTGATCCAAGCGGTGCCGCAACCGGTCGTTCAGGCGGGCAACGGCAATCTGGCCGAAGTGATGGGCACGTTGTCGGCAGAACTGAAACGCCGTCTGGAAACTGAAACGGCCGGCCCGGACATCTACGTGCTGATCCATGACCTGCAGAATTTCAAGAAGCTCCGGCAGGAAGATGAATTCAGCTTTTCATCCAGCCCGTCGGAAACTTCTCCGGCCGCTTCGTTGCTCGAACTCATCAACGAAGGCCCGGCGCGCGGCATCCACGTGATCCTCACCTGCGATTCTTACGGGAACGTGAACCGTTTTCTCGGCCGGAAGGCGCTGGGTGAAATCGAAATGCGCGTGGTATTCCAAATGAGCGCCGGGGATTCGGCGAGCTTGATCGACGCGCCGGATGCCGCCACGCTCGGGTTGCACCGCGCCGTGCTGTTCAACGACCGTGAAGGCAGCCTGGAAACCTTCCGCCCCTACGCGCTGCCGGGAAGCGACTGGCTGGAAGACGCGGCGGGGAAACTTTCGACGGCCGCGCGATTGGAGAAATCGATTTAGTCGTTTCAGACTTCAGCCATGTATCGCAACTTAAATGCCGACCTGATCGTTCAGACTTGCCGCGCGACGCAGGAACGTATCGCGGAACAATTTGTCAATTCCGGCTTGAGCAAGATCGCGGCGGAAATTCTTACCGTCAGCGAACAGGCGGCCGGCCTGGCGGCGTGGCTGGCCCGGCCGCATCTGCCGTTGCGGGCGCTGGCGGGCATCGGCATCGCCACCATTTTCATCATCATCATCAGCGTGGCGATGAGCGTCAAGGTGCAGATGACGTTCAGCAGCATCGGGGAATTTTTGCAGGGCCTGGACGCCGCCATCAACGAAGTCGTGTTCATCGGCATCGCCGCGTTCTTTTTTGTGACCCTGGAGACGCGGTTGAAACGGCGGCGCGCGCTCAATGCCATTCGCGAACTCCGCGCGCTCGCCCACATCATTGACATGCATCAGCTCACCAAAGACCCCGAGCGAATCACTGGGACGCCAATCACCGGCACTGAAGCCGCCAAGCGTCCGCAGAACCCGGCGGAGTTGATCCGCTATCTTGATAATTGCGGCGACCTGCTGGCCTTGATCAGCAAAATTTCCGCGCTCTACGTTCAGGATTTCGACGATCCGGTGACGCTGGCGGCGGTGAATGAAATCGAAAATCTGACCAGCGGTCTTTCCCGGAAAATCTGGCAGAAGATCATGATTTTCGACCGCATCCTCGCACCCGCCACGGCCCGGCCGGCCGCGTAATTCCCTGCTCGTGCAGACGGACGATGCGGTGCTGCTCGCGAACAAAGGCCAGGCGCAGAAAATCAAGGAGGCGAAACTGGGCGACGATGCGCGGTTGACAAAACTGGTTTGAACCAGGATTGGGTCGGTTAATGGATTGCTGGATAAATGGATTGCAAGGTGGAGGCTTCGACGTCGGCGGACGGAACCATCCAATGATCCACTCATCCATTTGATCCGTGCCCATCCTTGGTTAAATTATTCCCATACGTTGCTTGACCTTTGCACCACACATGACATCCTATGCGACTATTTTAGAATCTATGCTCCACATACGAAATATCGCGATCATCGCGCACGTTGACCACGGCAAAACCACGCTTGTGGATTGTTTGCTCAAACAGTCCGGCACCTTCCGTGAAAACCAGCACGAGTCGAAGGAAGAGCGCCTGATGGATTCCATGGACTTGGAGAAGGAAAAGGGCATCACCATCCGCGCCAAGAACGCCGCGTTCAAATACAAGGATTACAGCATCAACATCGTGGACACGCCCGGACACGCGGATTTCGGCGGCGAAGTCGAGCGTATCATGAACATGATCGACGGCGTGCTGCTCGTGGTGGATTCCGCCGAAGGCCCGCAGGCGCAGACGCGCTTCGTGCTGCGCAAGGCGCTCGAAGCCGGCGCCAAGCCGATCGTGGTCATCAACAAGATTGACCGTGAAAACGCCAATCCGAAAAAGGTTTTGGATCTCGTGTTCGAATTGTTCGTCTCGCTCAACGCCACCGACGAGCAACTGGATTTTCCCTTCATCTACGCCTCCGCCAAACAAGGCTACGCCAAGACCGAGCTCGAGCACGTCAGCGGCACGATGGAACCGTTGTTCGACGCCATCGTGAAACACATCCCGTCGCCGCGCGCCAAGGCGGGTGACGGTTTCCAGGTGCTCGTCGCGAACCTGGATTACAACGATTATGTCGGCCGTATCGCGTTCGGTAAAATCGTCGAAGGCAAGGTGAAAGTGGGCGATCCCGCCATCTGCCGTCACGGCAACGGCAAGATCACGAAGAACAAGATCACGATGATCTACCATTTCGAGGGCATGAAGCGCATCGAAATTTCCGAAGCGCACGCCGGCGACATCGTGGGCCTGGCCGGTTTTGAAGATGTGTTCATCGGTGAGACGATCTGTGATTCCGAGGCGCGCGCCGCGTTGCCCTACATCCCGATTGATCCGCCGACCATTCAGATGGAATTCGCCGTGAACGACGGCCCACTCGCCGGTCAGGAAGGCAAACTCGTCACCGCGCGCCACATCTGGGACCGCCTCGTGAAGGAGATCCGTACCAACGTCGCGCTCCGTATCGCGCAGACCAGCGACCCGAAAGTGTTCGCCGTCAGCGGCCGCGGCGAGATGCAGATCGCCATTCTCGTCGAGCAGATGCGCCGCGAAGGCTACGAAGTTCTCGTCTCACGTCCCGAAGTGCTGTGGAAAAAAGGTCCGGCGGGCGAACTGCTCGAACCGATCGAAAAATTGTTCGTGGAAATCCCGAGTGAAAACCTCGGCACCATCATGGAAAATCTGGCTGCCCGCAAGGCGCAGATCACGAACATGAACCACGTCGGCACGCAGGTGTCCGTCGAGGCGCTCGTCCCAATGCGCGGGCTGATCGGTTTTGAGACCGACCTCGTCAATTCCACCAAGGGCATGGGCGTGATGAGCCATCTCTTCCACGAATACGGTGCGGACACCGGCGAGATCGCCGCGCGCAAAAACGGCTCGCTCGTCTCCATGGATGCCGGCGAAGCCACCAGCTACGCGCTGAACATGGTGCAGGAGCGCGGCCGTTTGATGATTGAAGCCGGTGACAGTGTTTACATCGGCATGATCGTGGGCGAAAACTCCCGCGAAAATGACATCCCGGTCAACCCCGTGAAGGAAAAGCGCCTGACGAACATGCGCTCCCAAGGCGACGGCAAAGGCATTCAGCTCGCGCCGCCCATGAAGCTCTCGCTCGAACGCGCGTTGGAATACATCGACGTGGATGAATTCGTGGAAGCCACGCCGAAGAGCCTGCGCCTGCGCAAAAAGGAACTCGACGAAAACAAGCGCAAGCGTTCCGAAAAATCCCGCATCATCAAGTTTGTGCAGGAATAAAATCCGCCGTTTTCAAAAATCCTCTTCCGCAAGGAAGGGGATTTTTTATTTGCCGCAGAACGCATGGAATGTAACCACGACGCTCAGGTCGCGTCTGGTTGGGCTCTTTCTTTTTTCATGACGCTGACTTCTTTTCATCCGCAAAAACGAACTTCGAAATCTTCGTCCCAGGCTCCATATGCCTAACTTGATCGTGAATCTGCCCACGCAAGTGAAGCGCAACAAGGAAACTCATCTTTCCGACGTTTGAATAGTTGACTGGACCTCCAACAATGGGATTGATTTTGAAATCGTAGCACTCGTCTTCGACAAGGGCCATTCCTTCGCGGATAGCCCGGTCGACAAATCCGGAAAATAAATAGAGGTCCATTCCTTCGTCCGTGGAAAGAAGCTTCTTCAGTTCTTCCTTGGTTTGGGGCATTTTCTTCAGCTTTCCTTCCAAGGTGTCGAGAAACCACACGCCATCGCTGTCCTCCAAAAAAAATATCTGCGAACGCCGTAATGAGAAACGGACGCTTCCCGACGACACCGATCCAGATCCACGCTTCAAGTGCGTCGGCTACAACTTTTGGATTTGGCTCAATGAAATACATCTTTCTTTGCCTAACCCTTCCCCGCTATTGACCGGCGGGCTGCCCCTTGAATTCCATCCCGACGAGGCAGACGTCGTCCTCAAATTCCCGGTCGGTGGCGAAGGTGCGGATGGTTTCCAGCAAGTGATCGAACAGTTCGCCGGCAGGCTGGCCGATGAGATGTTGCACGTCTATCATCAGCCGTTGCTGGCTGTATAATTCTTCATTCGCCCCCTGCACTTCGTAGAGCCCGTCGGTGAACAGCATCAGGAAATCGCCCGGCATCATGGTGGTTTCCGTGGTCTGATAGGGGGGCGGCGCATCAAAGAGACCGAGCGCGGGCTGGCCGCGGCCGCAGTCGTTGGCGAGCGGTTCCACCCGCTTGGACCCCTTGCGCACCAGCAGCGGTTTGGGATGGCCGGCATTGGCGAAGCGCACGAGGCCAGTCTGCCAGTCGGCGACAAAATAAAACGCCGTCGTCAGCATCGGTGAGCCGGTGCTCTTCAGGATGGCGAACAGATCGGAATTCAGTTTCTGCAGAAATTTCCCCGGCTCGCGGGCGAATGGTTTCAGTTCCTCGGCCAGCGCGCGGATCATGGCGGTGACCAGCGCGGCGCGCACGCCGTGCCCGGCCACGTCGCAGATGAACACGCCAACCTCGTTGTCGGACAGCGCGCTGACGCTGAAAAAATCTCCGCTGACCGCCTCGGCGGGTTGATAGCGGTGGGTGAACTGCAATGCGCTTTGATCCGGGGCGGCATGGTTCGGGAACACCGGATATTGTTGCGGCAGCATGGCGGTCTGGATTTCGCGCGCCATGCGGAGGTTGTCCTCCATGAGCTGGTTTTTTGACCGCAATTCCTCGCGGCTGCGGGAGAGTTCGGCGGTCGTGCGGCGGATCTGGTCCTCGGAATGTTTCCGTTCGGTGATGTCCTCCACCGTGCCCTCGTAATACATCAGGTTGCCCTGCTGGTCGCGCACCGCCCGGCAGTTTTCCGCGATCCAGATGATGGTCTCGTCCGCGCGGTAAATTCTCGACTCGAAGCCGGTGATCGTGTCATTGGCCTGCATCAACTGGATGAATTCCTCGCGCCGGCCCGGTTCGACGTAAAGGCGGTGGGCGATGTCGGTGATGTTCGCCATCAATTCCACCGGCGAGGCGTAGCCGTAGATGTTCGCCAGCGCGATGTTTGCCAGCAGGTAATGGCCGTCCGGCGTGGTGCGGAAGATGCCTTCCACGAGATGATCGAACACCCCATAGTAATTGTCCTTTTCCTCGATCAGCGCGGAACGTTCATTCTGCCGCTCAATCGCGCAGTGAATGGTGTGGATTAGAAGATGAGCGTCGAACTGGTTCGCCGCCAGATAATCCTGCGCGCCGGCCCGGATGATTTCCGTGGCAAACGACTCGTCATCCACCGGGCCGAGAACGATGATTGGCAGCCGGGGCTTTTTGACGGAAAACAGACCGACCTGCAACAGGCCGTCCTTGTCTGCCGCCGGCAGGTCGAATAACACCGTGTTAAATGAATGATTTCCCGCGAGCGTCGCAAACGCGGCGTCCATGGCCGGCACGGTGACCAGTTCATGGGTCCCGCCCAACATCCCGGCGACCGTGCGCGCAGACTGCTCGTCTCCTCCTATCAACAAAATTTTCAGCGATTCTGATTCCATAATGCAATCCAGTTCAGCTTCGAGGCGCCGGCTGGATCACCTTGCGGCCTGCCGATGAGAATACAACTTTGCCGCCCGCCCGCAAGCGAGTTGCAAAGGGGGCATATCTTGACACAACCGCCGGAGCGCCGGTCTCCGACCCGGCAAGGCATTGAATTTGGCCCGGAAACACGCCGGATCGGAGATCGGCGCTCCGTAATGCCAGTAAGGGCGGGGGCAGCGTCAAGATGTGTCCGTTGCAAAGCAGGTTTGTGTTTCAACTTTTCTTCGCGCCCGTCGATGCTATCCTGTCAGCCTGAAATCATGCCCAGTGTTTTCATCAAAACCTACGGCTGCCAGATGAATGAGCGCGACAGCGAAGCCGTCGCCGCCCAACTCGTCGCCAAGGGCTATTCCCTCGCCAAGTCTGAGGCGGTCGCCGACGTGGTCTTATTGAACACTTGCAGCGTGCGCGATTTCGCCGAACAGAAGGCCATCAACAAGATGAAGAACCTCGTCGGCACGGCCAAGAAAGATCGGCCCGGCCAGATTCTCGGCTACATGGGCTGCATGGCGCAAAGCCGGGGCAAGGAACTCATCGAAAAGCTGCCGGACGTGGACCTCGTCATCGGCACCCAGAAATTTCATCGCACTGCCGATTACCTGGACGAAATCATTTCCGGCAAGCGTGCCAAGATCGTGGACGTGGACGCCGAGGAAAAAAGCGAGGCGACCATCCGCGAACATCTGCTCAACGGCAGCGCCAAGACTTCCGTGTCCGCGTTCGTCAGCATCATGCAAGGTTGCAATCAATACTGCACTTTCTGCATCGTGCCCTACACGCGCGGCGAGGAACGCAGCCGCACCATTCCCGACATCGTCGCCGAATGCCGCGAACTCGTGGCGCGCGGCGTGCGGGAAATCACCTTGCTTGGCCAGATCGTGACGAGCTACGGCAAAAAGGAAAAGCGTGACGCGTGGAGCGTGATGCGTGAAACCGGCGACGCATCACGCATCACGCATCACGCATCACCAAATTCCCCCTTCGTCCAATTGCTCGACGCCGTTCATGAAATCGAAGGGCTTGAGCGCATCCGTTTCACCTCGCCGCACCCGAAAGGTTATGGCGATGATCTGGTCGAGGCCTACGCCCGGCTGCCGAAACTGTGCGAGAGCGCGCACATCCCACTGCAAAGCGGCAGCGACCGGATATTGAAACTGATGCATCGCGGCTACACGCGCGAAAAATTCCTCGGCATTGTTGAGAAGCTCCGCCGCGCCAAGCCGGGCATCGGCATCACTACGGACATCATCGTCGGTTTTCCGGGCGAGACCGAGGAGGATTTTGAGCTGACGCTGTCGCTCGCGCGCGAGGTGCAGTTCGACAACGCCTATATCTTCAAATACTCCCAACGCCGCGACACGCCCGCCGCCGACATGCCCGACCAGGTGCCACAGGAAATCCGCGAGGAGCGCAATCATCGGCTGCTGGATCTGGTGAACGAGATCGCCGCGCGCAAATACGACGGCTTCATCGGCCGGCAGGTGCAGATCTTGGTGGAAGGGCCGAGCAAGAAAAACCCGGCGCGCTACACCGGGCGTACGCGCTGCAACCGCATCGTGCTGTTCGACGGCAGCGCCCGTCATCAGGGCCAGCTCATGGACGTGAAGATCGAGCGCACCGGCTCCTTCACGCTCTACGGCGATCCGGCGGTGGTGAATTTATAAAAACCGCTGGCCCAAAATCTTCAGATTCTCGTTTGATATTTTGGCTTTTATTCCAAAACCACCAAAGGCCGAGTAATGTAGCTGGTGTAAGCTTTTTTCCAAATCCGCTGTAACCGGACTGTGGCCAGTGCAGTCCAACTCGATTTTTCGCCCAAAGCTTGAAATTATCTGACTGCAAGTCTTCTGTGACTTTGAAATGCAAATCTTCCTGAATTCCCCAAACTTCCATTTCATTTTTCAATGCCAGTTCAGAACGTTTGAACCAGCTTTGACACTTTGTCCATTGAAAAAAAATTTCTCTAATGGGCGTGTTGGGTGCAAGGTCGTGACATTCTCGGCACATCAAGAATAAATTTTCTACCGTGTCTGATCCGTGTAAATGCTTGGGAACGACGTGGCATCTTTGAAGCGGGGCATTTTCCCAACATCGTTCAATAATTTCCCATGAAGCCTTCGGATGCTTGGTATCATATCGTCCATTCCAACCCCAGCCACATGCCCAGCAACTCGGCTCACCCCAATCTATCCAAGGCGAATGCAAATGGATTTTATCCTTCCAGTATCTGAAAATTTCAGCTTTGGATGGCAGCGAATCTACAAATGCAATTGTTTTCATTAGCGGACTTTTTAATTAATGTCCAGACATTTACAGCTTCTTAAAATCTTCCTCGGTCAAACCCGATTGTTTGAGGATGGAACGGAAAGTTCCCGTCGGAATGTCGCCGGTGTGCATCGCCACATAAGTCTGCCGGCCATCGGCGTGACGCAAGACTACATGTGAACCGGACTGCCGCTTGATCACGAAACCCGCGCGTTGCAATTTCGCCAAAACTTCACGCGCTTTGTAGGGCATCGTCGGAAAGTTCGAGAGTTGAGAATAAAGACTCGGCGGGAGCGGTGATGGTCTCGCCATTGGCGCGTTTTTCCGCCACCCACAATTTCAGCAAATCAGCGGCGGCAACGCGTGCACCTTCGATGCCCAAGCCGTGCGTGGTCAGGCTCAAGCTTGGAATATGCGCGTAATAATAACCGGCGGGAAAACCGGCATCCTGAACCTTCTCGAACATGACGCTGAAGTTCATGTCGGCAAGATACCGCTGTAACCGGGAACGTCAAACCTGTAAATATTTTGGATCAGACTGATTTTTTGCGCGTCTACTCGGGTTAATTCGTGTTTGTTTCCGAATATGAAACCGTCGTTTCCCTCCATCTTGCTTGGCGTCGTCAGCGCGTTTAGCATCGGCCAATTCCGTTACTCGCATTTTCAAATACGCGGGGAACGATTCTCTCTCTCCTGGGGGGAGAGGGCCGGGGAGGGGGACGAGCGTCCCACAAATTAACCTTTCAAAAAGCATGGAGATTCAGTCTGTGTTTTAGCCCGCCCTCACCCTAACCCTCTCCCCCCAGGAGAGGGGACAGCGGCGGCGGCGCGCGGATTTTCTTAATGTCCATTTTGCGAATTCAACTTTGAGTGACTTGCCATTTCAAACACCAAGCGCCGCCGAAAATGAACAGATTGATTTTCTTCGTGTCCATTGGGGTGAATTCGTGGTTTAATTTCCCAACATGACATTGTCCCTTTTGTCCATCTTGCTCGGGGTCGGCATGAGTGTGCCGCAGGTTTATGCGCTCACGAAGCCCGCGAAATTCATTGTTACCGCGCGCAAACTGCCGCGCAACCTGCCCGTGGGCGTCGCGCTCATGCTGCTCGGCACGGCGTGGTTTCTGTGGATCGTCAATAACGAGCCGATCGCGGATTTCTCGGCCTACAAGCCGGTGATGATGGTCGCCTTTGCGGCGGTCGGTGTGCTGACGTGCATCTTCGTCCAGGATTTTCTGGCCGTGCGCGGCGTTGCCGTGGTGCTGTTACTGCTGGGGAAATTGATGGTGGACACTGGGCGTCCGCATCTGGGCGCCTCGCCGTGGGTGCTGGTGATCCAGGTATGGGCTTACGTGCTCATCATCGCCGGCATCTGGTTCACCATCACTCCTTGGAAATTGCGCGACCTGATCGAATTTGCCACGGCGACGGACAATCGCATCCGCATCGGCAGCATCGTGCGGCTGGCCTTCGCCCTTTTCATCGTCGCACTCGGCTTGACGGCATTCCGCCAAATGTAAAATGAACCTCGGCGATTTTCGCGAAGATTACCAGCGGGGCGGGCTCGATCGCGCGGGGCTGGACGCAAACCCCATCGCGCAATTTGAGTCGTGGTTCCGGCAGGCGACGGGCGAAGAATCGCAAAGCCGCTGGCGCAAAATCGGCATCGCGCTCTACAAACTCTGGAACGCGCTCTGCAATCATCGTCCGGCCGACATCAACGCGATGACGCTCGCGACGGTGGACTCGTCCGGCAAACCTTCGACCCGCACGGTGCTGCTCAAGAGTGTGGACGAACGCGGCTTCATCTTCTTCACGAATTACGACAGTCGCAAGGGCAGGGAACTGGCGGAGAATCCCAACGCGGCGCTGACTTTTTTCTGGCCGGATTTGGAACGGCAGGTCTGCGTGGCGGGCGCGGTCACGAGACTCCCGGTGGCGGAATCGGAAGCGTATTTCAAATCGCGTCCGCGCGGAAGCCAACTGGCGGCGTGGGCCTCCAACCAAAGCCAGCCGGTTCCCGACCGCGCCACGCTTGAGGCGCACTGGCGCGAGTTGGAAATGAAATTCGCCACGGACATTCCGCTGCCACCGAACTGGGGGGGATTCATCTTGAGGCCGGAGCGGATTGAATTCTGGCAGGGCCGTCCGAGCCGGTTGCACGACCGGTTTTCCTACACGCGACAGGCGGAGGGTGCTTGGAAGATCGAGCGGCTGGCCCCGTGACAGCAACGACCACGCGCGGGCGGCGTATCTGACACTGCCCCCGGAGCGCCGGTCTCCGTCCCGGCAGGGATTGAATTTGGCCCGGAAACACGCCGGATCGGAGATCGGCGCTCCGTAAGGCCAGCGAGGGCGGGGGCAGTGTCAGGCACGCTCCACGTGGGCGTGCGGAATTAGTTGTTGTTGCTTGTTGCTGGGGTTTTTGTCAAAGCTTCTTTATGAAACGTCTGAAATCATCATTGGCGTTGCCCTTGGCGATGGGGTTTCTCCTCAATCTGACGATGCTGGAAAGGTTGCGGGCTGACGACCCGGTCATGCCGTCATCAGCCGTTGAAGATCATTTTCAAAGCGGGCTCTATGAAGCCTCGGCCGGCGCGGGGATTGTCTTTTCGCCGTTTATCAACAAAGGCGGCCGGCCCGCATTGAATTACGAGCTGACCGAATTTCAACTGGGTTACATGCTGACACCCGTGCGCGGCTCCAGCTTCTGGCGCGGAAATGTGGAGGTGGCGGGCAGCCTGTTTGGTGGCGCGATTGTCAAGGGGCGGGGCGAATATGTGACGGGAGCAACCTTGTGGCTGCGCTATAATTTTGTGCCGCGTGAGAGCGGTTTTGTTCCCTTCTTGCAGGGGGGAGCCGGACCGACATCCACCGACCTGGATCGCCGGCTGGAGGGGCAGAATTTCAACTTCAATCTGAATTTGGGCGGGGGCACGCGATATTTTTTCACCCCGGACTGGTCGGTCAATTTGGAATGCCGTTACCAGCATATCTCCAACGCCAACCTTTCATCCCGCAATCTCGGCGTCAATGCGATCGGACCAATGCTGAGCGTCTCGTTCTGGTTCTGAACTAGAATTTATATTTCAGGCCGCTGACGAGTTTGACGTCGTTTTGCTGGCGTCCGGCGGCGGCCTGGTTGACGTAGTTGTCCACCACGAAAGTTTGCAGGCTCAGTTTTTTTGAGAGAGACGATTCGATGCCGATCTCGGCATTCACGATGAAGTTGTTGAAGTCATTCACTTGCGGCAGGATTTCAACCGTCTGCCAGATGCGCGCCCGGTCCTTGAATTTGTGCTCGAAGCGTTCGGCCAGACGCAGGGTGGCGTAGGTGTTGTCCTCGCTGCCCAACCGCTCAAATACGATGGCGGAACCGCCTTCGACCGCGAGGGTGGTGTTGGTTTCCTTGAGCAGATAATAACCGGCACCGGGGCCGATGGTGAGGCGGTATTGCAAATCAGAAATGCCGTCATGCAACGCGTTCACACGCAGATAAGCGAAGAATTTGTCCGTGAACAGATGATTGACCTGGCCGAAGGTGTGGAGGGTGTCCACGTCTTTCTCGCCGTTGTTCACTCCGTAGGCACCATCCACGCCGAAGCCCCATTCGTTGATCTTGCCCTTCTTTTCCGTCAGCACGGCGCCCGTGACCAGCAGGGTATCGCTATTGCCGCGCGTGAGCGTGAGGCCGGCGGAGATGGAACTTTGCCACGGGGTCTTGACCGGAACGGCCAGGACCGGAGCCGGGACCGGGGGCGGGGTGATGGCCGCGACATTGGTCATCGTGACAACGTTGGTCACCAGCACTGTCACCACATTGGTCACCGTGAAGGTGTTCGTTTGCGCTGGGGCCGAAACAGAAAATTCCAGGATGGCAAACGCAACAAGGAACAGGATTGCTGCATATTTTCTCATTAAACTAAAAAATAAAATGGCCGCACAAGAGACACGACTTGTGCGGCCATGACAAGCTGCGATTAAGAATATTTACGAAGCGGGTTCGCCTTCCGCCGGAGTTTCGACGGCATCTTCGCCAATCACCTGGGCGATCGCCTGAAGTTTGTCGCCGGCGTCGAGGTTCACGAGTTTCACGCCCATGGTGTTGCGGCCGGCTTCGCGGATGCCGCCGACGGGAATCCGCACCATCTGGCCGCCGGTGGTGATGAGCATGATCTCGTCGGAATCGCGCACGGTGAGCGCGCCGACCACACCGCCGGTCTTGTCGCCGGTTTTCATGGTGATGATGCCTTTGCCGCCGCGCGACTGGACGCGGTATTCGTCAAACCCGGTGCGCTTGCCGATGCCGTTTTCGCCGGCGACCAGCAAGGCCGTATCCGGGACCACGATGGCCGCCGCCACCAACGCGTCGGTTTTTTCAAGGTTGATTCCGCGCACGCCCCCTGCGGCGCGTCCCATGGAGCGAACATCCGTCTCATGAAAGCGAATGCTCATGCCTTCCTTGGTGATCAGCACCACGTCATCCCCGTGATCGCCTTCGCCCGTGCTGCCGCGCGTGAGCTTCACGTTAATCAATGTGTCGCCCGGTTCGATGCCGATGGCGATGATGCCGCCCTTGCGGACGTTGGAGAATTCGTTGAGTGACGTCTTCTTCACCGTGCCCTTCTGCGTGGCGAAGAACAATTCGCCGGACTGCGACCAGGTCACATTCTCCTTGTTCGCATCCGTCTTGGAGAGAATGCGGATGAGCGCGGCCACTTTTTCGTCCGCTTTCAATTCCAGAAGGTTCGCGATGCTCCGGCCCTTCGCGGCGCGGCCCATGTCGGGAATCTCGTGCACCCGTTCGACGTAAACGCGGCCCGTGTTCGTGAAGAACATCAGATAGTCATGCGTGCTCGCCGTGAACAGATGTTCGACGAAATCGTTGTCCTCTGCTGTTTCGCCTTCGCGCGTGGTCATGCCAATGACGCCTTTGCCGCCACGTCGCTGCGCGCGATACTGGCTGACGTTCGTGCGCTTCAGCAGGCCGTTGTGCGTGAGCGTGATGATGACGCCCTCGTTCGCGATGAGGTCTTCGATGGCGATCTCGCCCTCGTCGGGCACGATTTCCGTTTTACGTGGCGTGGCGTGTTTTTCTTTGATCGCCAGCAGCTCGGCTTTGATGATCGCCATCACGCGCGATTCCTTTGCGAGGATGTCGAGCAAGTCCTTGATGATTTCGATCAGCGCCTTGTATTCCTTGTCCACCTTGTCGATTTCCAGACCGGTCAACTGATACAGGCGCAGTTCCAGAATCGCGTCCACCTGACGTTCGGTCAGCACATAACGGCCCGCCTCCAAACGCGCTTCGCTGCGGATGAGAATGCCCCATTTCTCCACCTGCGCACGCGACCATTCGAACGCGAGCAGCTTCACCCGCGCTTCGTCGCGGTTTTTGCTGGAGCGGATGATGTGGATGAATTCGTCGAGGTTCGAGAGCGCGACGATGTAACCTTCCAGCAGCTCGGCGCGCTCCTCGGCCTTGCGCAATTCAAAACGCGTGCGGCGCAACACCACTTCGCGGCGATGCTCGATATAACACTGAATGATTTCTTTCAGGTTGAGCGTCTTCGGACGGCCGTGGTCAATCGCCAGTGAGTTGACGCTGAAGGAAACTTCCAGTTGCGTGTGCTGAAACAGTTTGGCGATGACGACCTTCGGATTCGCGTCGCGCTTGAGTTCGATGACGATGCGACAATGTTCGTCCGACTCATTGCGCATCGCGGAAATTTCCGTGATGATCTTTTCGTTGACGAGGTTCGCGATCTGTTCTTCGAGCCCGGCGCGGTTGACGTTGTAAGGAATTTCCGTGATGACGAGCTGCTCGCGGTTGCCCTTCATCTCCTCCAGGCCGATGCGGCCGCGCAGCTTGAGGCTGCCTTTGCCGGTGGTGAAATAATTTTTGATGCCCTCGATGCCGCAGAGAAATCCGCCGGTCGGAAAATCCGCGCCCTTGATGAATTTCATCAGTTCGGGAATCGTGATCTCCGGCTTGTCAATCTGCGCGCAGATGCCGTCCACGACTTCGCCCAGATTGTGCGGGGCCATGTTCGTGGCCATGCCGACGGCGATGCCCGTGCCGCCGTTGACGAGCAAATTGGGAAACGCGGCGGGGAAAACTTTCGGCTCGGTGAGACGTTCGTCGTAGTTCGGGACGAAATCCACCGTGTCCTTCTCCATGTCCTGCATCAGGGCCGCGCCGAGATGCGTCAAGCGCGCCTCGGTATAACGCATCGCCGCCGGCGGATCGTTTTCCACGGAGCCGAAGTTGCCCTTGCCGTCCACCAGCTTCTCGCGCATCGCCCACGGCTGGGCCATGTGCACGAGCGTCGGATAGATCACCGCTTCGCCGTGCGGATGGTAGTTGCCGGAGGTGTCACCGCAGATCTTCGCGCATTTGTAAGGTTTGCGTCCGGGGAACAGCGAAAGCTCGTGCATCGCGTAAAGGATGCGCCGCTGCGAGGGCTTCAATCCGTCGCGCACGTCGGGCAGTGCGCGCGAAATGATCACGGACATCGAATAGTCGAGGAACGAGTTCTTGATCTCGTCGGCGACGTTGATCTTGGAAATCTTTTCGCCCTGCGTGTAGGCGCCGCCGCTGGGTTGTTGTTCCGGTGGGGTGGGGGAGGCTGTCGGTTCAGTTTCGTCTGGCATGATTAAATAGTTCTAAATTTTCAACGGTAAATTCTCCGGAAACACCGGGATATGCATGGCCCGGGCGGCGGCGTGCATCCGCGCATCCGTTGTGCATAGCGGAAAATCCTGCGCCAGATCGCACGTCGCGACGTGCAAAGCGTCCAGCGCCCGCAGCGGCACTTTTGGGTGGCAGGCCTGGACGATTTGTGTGGCCTTGCGCAAAGTTTGATTGCTCAAGTTGCCCAACTTGAAAATGTCATCCGCGATCATCGCTGCAAATTTTGCTTCAGCCTTCGCCCGTTGCGCCGCCGTGAGCAATCCCGCCCGCTCTTTGGCGAACAATGCCGACTTCACCTCGACGAGGGCAAGTTCTGATGAAGCCAGTGATTGTCCCAGAAGCTCGCGTTCGAAGAACGCCGTCTCCGGTTCGGGAGTCAATAACTTTACCAGGATGCCCGTGTCGAGATACATAATCACCAACCGCGCCCGTCACGGTCGGCGCGGATGATTTCATCGGCGAATGGCCCTTTGGTCTGCATGGGCATGGATTTCAAGTGATCTCCCATGCCGGTGAAAACTTTCCGCGCCTGGTGTTTGCCGACCGGCGACAACACCGCTTTCGGCTTGCCGTCCGAGGTGATCGTGACCTCTTGTCCGCCGGCCACCAACTCCAGCAGGGCCGAGAGTTTGGCCTTGGCCGCGCGGACCGGAATGGAAAGCCCCACGCCAGGCAGGGCCACGGCGTCGTTCAGCACCAAGGCCGACGGCTTGTGTTCCGGGTGTTTGATTCCAGCACGTTTTGTTTTCATGGCTTCATTGTAGTCACGCGTGACTACAATGTCAATTTTTTAAACGTCGAGGTTGCGGACGTTCAGGGCGTTGTCCACGATGAAATTGCGGCGCGGTTCGACCTCCTCGCCCATCAACGTGACAAACATCTCCTCGGCCTCCACGGCGTCGGAAAGTTCGATGCGGAGCAGCTTGCGCTTCACCGGATTCATCGTGGTCTCGAAAAGTTCCTTGGCGTCCATTTCGCCGAGACCTTTGAAGCGCGTCATCTGGATGCCCTTCTTGCCCACGTTTTTCACGCCTTCAAGGATTTCGGGGATCGAAAACAGCGGCGTGATGTTCGCGCGCTCGCCTTCGCCTTCGGATAATTCAAACAGCGGCTTGTCTTGCGCGGCGTAGTGGTCCACGGCCAGGCCTTTCTTCAAAAGTTTGCCGAGCAAATCCGTGATGGCCTTGCTTTCGAGATGCAGATTGGACTCTTTGGCGCGCCGTATCGGGCCGTCCTTCTTGCGTTCGACTTCCGTGTCGGTGCCGAACAGATCATTGTTCGCAGCCTTGAACTCATCCACTTCCTCTTTGCTGAGAAAATAGTGAACCTTCTCGTCGTTGCCGGAGCGGACCTTGACCATCGTCTGCGGCAGCGTGCCGTCCTTCGCGCGCTTCTCGACGTAATCCGCGAAATCGCCGCCGAGCCGCTTGATGTGGGTGGCGTGCTTGTCCAGCGATTCGAGCAGCGTGAGAATTTCTTCGAGCTGCTTCGGGTTGAATTCTTTGCCGTCGGCCAGATTCTTCAACCGCACTTCCTCGACGCCGTTCTGCAACAGGATGCGGTTGAGCTGAACGTCATCGTCAATGTAATCGGTCTTCTTCTTGCGCGTGATGGAGTAGAGCGGCGGTTGCGCGATGTAAACAAAACCCTGCTTCACGAGCTGCGGCATCTGGCGGTAAAAAAACGTCAGCAGCAGCGTGCGGATGTGCGAGCCGTCCACGTCGGCGTCCGTCATGATGATGATTTTGTGATAGCGCAGCTTATCCAGATTAAATGCGCCTTCACCTTCGCCGTCACCGATGCCCGTGCCGATGGCGGTGATCATCGTGCGGATTTCCGTGTTCTGCAGAACCTTGTCGAGCCGCGCCTTCTCCACGTTGATGAGCTTGCCGCGAATCGGGAGAATTGCTTGAAACTTGCGATCGCGCCCCTGCTTGGCCGAGCCACCGGCGGAGTCACCTTCGACGATATATAACTCCGTGTTCGCCGGATCGCGGTCGGAACAATCCGCCAGCTTGCCCGGCAAACCGCCGCCGGTGAGCGCGGATTTACGCACTGCCTCACGCGCTTTGCGGGCGGCTTCCCGTGCGCGCGCCGCCGTGAGCCCTTTGTCCACGATGCGCTTGGCGACGGGTGGATTCGCGTCGAAATACGCCATCAGGCCTTCGTAAGTCACCGAGCCGGTGATGCGCTCCACTTCGGGCGACAGCAACTTGACCTTCGTCTGCGATTCAAACTTCGGATCGCTGTGCTTCACGGAAATCACCGCCGTCAAACCTTCGCGCACGTCGTCGCCGGTGATCTGCGGGTCTTTGTCTTTAATCAACTCGTTCGCCTTGGCGTATTGATTGATGGCGCGCGTCACCGCACTGCGGAAACCGGAGAGATGCGTGCCGCCGTCGGGATTGTGGATCGTGTTGGTGTAGCACAGCACCTGGTCGTTGTAGCTGTCGTTGTATTGCAGCACGACCTCGATGTGGACTTCAATCTCCTTGTCATCCAGCTTCTCCTTCGTCTCCTTGCGGAACGAAATCGGCTTGGGATGCAACGGCTCCTTGCTCTTGTTGAGCTGCTTGACGAATTCCTCGACGCCGTTCTTGTAATAAAATTTTTCCGGTTCGGCGGTCGTCTGCCGTTCATCGGCGAAAACAATCTCCAGGCCCGAATTCAAAAACGCCAGTTCGCGCAGGCGTTGAGCGATGATGTTCGTCTTGAACTCCACCGTCTCGCGGAAGATTTCCTTGTCCGGCAGGAACGTGATGAGCGTGCCGGTCTTTTTGGATTTGCCGATGACTTCGAGCTTCTTCACCGTCTTGCCGCGCTCGAACTCCATGTGATACACCTGCTCGTTGCGCGAGACTTCCACCTCAAACCACTCGCTGACGGCGTTCACGCACTTCGCCCCGACGCCGTGGGTGCCACCGGAAAACTTGTAGCCGCCCTGGCCGTATTTGCCGCCGGAATGCAATGTCGTCAGCACCAGTTCCACGCCGGGCAGGCCGGAATCTTTGTTGATGTCCACCGGAATCCCGCGCCCGTCATCGCGGATGGAAATGGAGCCATCCAGATGGATCGTCACATCGATGTGGTCGCAATGGCCGGCGAGATGTTCGTCCACGGAATTATCCAGCACTTCGCTCACGCAATGATGCAGCGCGCGTTCATCCGTGCCGCCGATATACATGCCGGGTTTCTTGCGGACGGCTTCGAGCCCCTTCAGCGAGGACAGCTTGGAAGCGTCATAATTGCCATCGGCAATTTTGTCAGGCGACTCAATTTTTTCTTCAGGCAAATCAGAAATACTGGACATAATTATGGTGCAAATCCGGGTAAACTTTGGTGCGTCAACGACTGTGAAAAATATATGAAAATCGGCCTGATTTCACAATGCGAAATTGCGGATTTTTTGGGCGAAAAACACCATTAGTTGTGGACGTTTTTCCTTGCTAACCAAACGGGTTGTGGTTGCGCTTTTTGGGTAAAAATTGGATTTGCCAATCTTGCGGGGAAGATTTAAAGCCCTGCTTTGCCTGGCTTCCGTACGGCAAAATTACGGGCCGGTTTTTTCCTGCAAATAAATTCCCGCCACCGCTTTGGCCAGCTTGGTGGCCACGCCATCTTCGCCGGAATTACAGAGCACCACGATCTCCAAGCCGTCGTCCGGAAACCGCTGATTGGATGCGGAAAATCCCGAGGTGCTGCCGGAATGCCCGATGTTTTTGTTGCCGTCGAGCGGAGTCACAAACCAGCCGTAGCCGTAGCCGATGGGTTTTCCGTCATTCAATTTCCCGGAAGTCCACATCTGCTCCTTGCTCGTTGTTTTCAAAATCTTTTCCGTGTCCAGTCCGGCGTCCCACTTCATCATGTCGCCGACGGTGGAAACGATTTCGCCGGCGGAAAACAAATCGGTGTAATCCACGTCACGATTCACCAGTCCGTTGGTCTTGCTCTGCTCGTAACCGGCGGCCCGCAGCTTGAGGATGCGGCTGGGCTCGCGGTTGGTCGTCGCGGACATCCCCAGCGGACCAAGGATTTTCTCCGAGAGAAATGTCCAATACTTTTCCCCGCTCGCATTTTCGACGATGAAACCCAGCAAATTGTAACCCGTGTTGCAGTAGGAGAATTTTTCGCCCGGTGCAAACACCAACGGCAGCTCGCCAATCTTGGCGATGAACTGCGCCTGCGTCAGATGGAGGGCCAGTCCAAAACCCTCCAGCCCGGTATAGTTCTTGATGCCGGATGTGTGCGTCAGCAGGTGGCGGATCGTGATGTTGGTCCAGCTGACCGGGGTGTTGGTCAAATACTGGCTGATCTTGTCATCAAGTGACAGCTTGCGCTCTTCGACCAGCAGCATGATGCACGCGGCGGTGAATTGCTTGGTCACCGAACCGATTTCAAAAACGGTCTCCGGCGTCACGGGGACGTTCCACTCCAGATTGGCAAATCCATACGCTGCCGTCTTGGTTTCCTTGCCGTGCTGCGTCACCTTCAGCGCCAGCCCGGGAATCTGGTGTTTCGCCATTTCGGCTTTGACCAGGTCATCCACCGGATCAGCCAGACAGTTCCAGGTGAAAAGCAATCCCGCGATCAAAGAAATAATCTTCACGCGCCGATGATAGGCAGGGGGCTCTATTTCCGCCATCACGACTTGATGTCGCGCACTTGAAACGCCATGGCACCGATCACAAACGCCGTCGCGCTCACGGCGAAGAGGACGATCTCGGACTGGCAGATCTGCGTCCACGGGGCCGGGTCGCGGAAGATCAGCAGCCAGCATTTGAAGTGGTGCGTGATGAACCAGTTTTCGTAACGGTCGAAGAACGGAAGGTTTTCCATGACCATGCTCACAAACAGGAAAGACAACGCCAGGATCGTGGCCGCCGAGGGCTTCATGTTGAAACACGAGAACATGAAAGCGACCGACACCATCACGCTGGCGTTCGCCGCCAGAAACAGATGCGAGAAGGCAAATCGGATCAGTCCTTCGTGGGCTGACAAAACGCCGAAGACATTCTGCCCGGGTGCAAAGACAAACATCCCTTTCCAGGGAAACAACAGGCTCGCAAATCCCAGCGCGGTCAGGCCAAGCATCAGCACCAGCACGACGGCGAAAATGATCCCCGCGATCCATTTCACGAAGAGCAGCCGGAGCCGCGAAATCGGCCGGGAAAGAATCATTCGCAGGGTTCCGTCCTCGGCTTCCTTCGCCACCAGATCGCCGCCGACCAGCGCGACGTAGAGTGGCATCAGCAGCATGATTTGCGGGATCAGCATCACGAGCGACACCGTCAGCACGGAGATGAACTCCGTGGCGAGATAGCCGTTGCCGCTCAGCAATCGTTCGAAATCCTTTTGCCAGTGCGTGTATTTGAACGCGAGCAGCATCAACGTCTGTGCCAGCAGGAACGCGCCGAAGCCGATGTAAGTCCGCTTCTTGCCGAACAGTTTCCAAAGCTCGTTTTTAAGTTGGGCGAGGAACATGATGTTAATGGCGAAATCCGAATGACGAAATCCGCAGGCAGAACTGCGTTGAACGGCGACTGGCGACTGGAAAAATGTTGTCGGATTTCGTCATTCGTCGTTCGAATTTGTTTCAGTTCGTTTCACCAGGCCGAGATAAAAATCCTCGACCGTCTGCTCGTGCTGCCAGATGCCTTCCACCGCGATGCCCGCGGTAACCAAAGTCTGTGCGATCTCCGCCGTCGAACGGCCCTCGGCCAACGTGATAAATTTCTCCTGCTCTGTAGCTATGATCAGGCCGCGCTCGCGGAGGAGCTTGGTCGCGTTCGCAAAATCAAAAGTCTTCAATGCCACTTTGCCGAGCGTGGCTTTCACGTCTGCGACGTTGCCTTCAAAAACCTTCTTGCCCTGCTGCAACACGGCGATGCGCGTGCAGAGCTGCTCGACTTCATTAAGCAGGTGCGACGACAGCAGGATGGTCAGGCCGAGCTCGCGCTGCAGCCGGAGAATCGTCTGGCGCATCTCGTGGATGCCTTCGGGGTCGAGGCCGTCGCTCGGCTCGTCGAGGATGAGCAATTCCGGTTTGGGCAACAGCGCCTGCGCCAGTGCAAGCCGCGAACGCATCCCGTGCGAATACGTCCGCACCTTGGATTGCTCGCGCCCGGTCAGGCCGACCCATTCGATCACCTCGCGGATCCGCGCCTTGGAAGTGGGCGCAGTGTAGGTGCTCAAGATTTCCAGGTTACGCGCGCGGCCCAGGTAATCGTAAAAGACCGGCGTTTCAAAAATCGCGCCGACCTGCATCAACGCGGCGCGGCGGTTGGATTGAACGTCGTGGCCGCAGACCTTCACCTCGCCGCTCGTGGGCCAGACCTGGCCCAGCATCATGCCGATGGCGGTGCTTTTGCCCGCGCCGTTGTGGCCGAGCAAGCCGAAGATTTCCCCGCGCGGCACGGTGAACGACAGGTCATCCACCGCCAGCCGCCCGGCAAATTTCTTGGTGACGTTGGTGAGCCGAATCATTTGGAACCCTCGATCGCCAGCAGGTTTTTGATGTGGCCATCCGCGTAGAGATAATTCACCGCCCTGTCCGCCCCGCGCGCCTTGTGGAAATCCTCCTTGTCGAACACCACGGGAATTTCGTGCGGATCGAAGTGTATATTCAGAACCTTCAAATGATCCGCGTCTTCGCCGTTCAGCAGACTGTTCCAGGAATAGCTCGAACCCGTGCGCTCAAAAAATTGCGGCAGGTCCGACGGGCAGCGCAGCACGTTCGTGTTGCCGAGCTGTGACGCCAGAACTTTCTGGATGGCGGGAAAGGTGTTGGTGGCGGCAACCTGCGGATCGGTTGAGACATCCCGCATGACCGGCAGTTTATTGTTGTTGTCCGAAACATACATCTGCAGCGCGAGGCCGACCTGATGCAGGTTGCCCAGACAAACGGTGGCGCGCGCGGATTCCTTGGTGCGCCCGATGGCCGGTAGCAACAGCGCCGCGAGAATCGCGATGATGGCGATGACCGCCAGCAGTTCGACCAGCGTGAAGCCGGCGGCGAAAATATACGCAGGGCGAATTGTGACAACGTCCACCCTCACCCCGGCCCTCTCCCCCAGGAAAGAATTCCCCGAAAGAAAGTTTCGCGCGTTGAACCGTCTGAACCGTAGCAGCCGACGTAAGGAGGCTCTAACTCGACGGAATTCAGATGGAGCCTCCTTACGTCGGCTGCTACGAGGTTCATGGGTAGGGCCGGGGAGAGGGCCGACGTCATGCCAACATTTCATATTCGGACCCAAACAGGATGTTATCCCATCACTCATTATGGTTGTGACCCGCGCATCATGCGGCCGCTTTCCATCGTGCGTTGCATCTCTTCCAGCAACGGCGCCATCTCCGCCTTGGTCTGCGCGGAACTCTGGCTGTAAAAACTCTTCAGGCCGATCTTCGTCACCTTCTCCTGGAGTTCCGGACTCAACACCGGGCCGTTGGTTCCGGACGGACCTTGGCCGGCAGCCGTTTTTTCGCGCGCTTCCTTCATTTGTTTGACCGCCTGATCCACGACCTGCTGCCGCTTGTCGGCTGGCATTTCTTCGAACGCGGCGAGCATCTGCTTGAAACCCGTGGGCAGGGTGGCTTCGAGAAATTCACTTTTCTCCTCCTCGGTCATCTTACTGAACCACGCCAGCCGCTCCAGCCGCAATTTCCGCCGCTCTTCCAGGGACAGCGCGTTGAGCATCGCCGCCAGTTTGCGGATCGCCGCCTCGCGTTCGGCGGGGGACAACTGGCTGAGATCAACCGATTCCGCATAAGCCCGGACTTTTTCCGGAGTGACTTTGGCGTTCTGGGCGATCTGGTAGCCGGCAATGGCGACCACCCAGATGACCACGAGGACGGCCGCCGCCAAAAGAATCGGACGCTGGCGGGGATTCAACATGGCAAAAGTCTAGGGCAACGCCCGCGATTCACCATGAAAAAGCGTTCGGCAGATCAGGCCAAAACCCGGCGCATCCTGACACCGTCGCCGGACGGTCCCTCGCCCGCAGCGCTTAGCCGTAACCCTGCAGTGGGAATTCAACGCAAAGGCGCCAAGAGGCAAAGACGCAAAGTGGATACCGCGAAACCCGCAGACGGGCCTACGGCAGTTTGCGCTCAGGAAATGCTGACTCCCATGACTGGCCGTTTCTGGGTTCTAAACTCTAACGCCTTTGCGCCTTTGGGTATTTGCGTTGAAAGTTTTCCGCATAGATACGGCTTAGGTCCGCCGGAAGACGCCCCGATTTTTCTACGCGCTCTTTGCCCTCCACGCGCTGCGACCGGGGACCGGTCGCGCTCCGTTGGCGGCAGTGTCAAGACGCGTCAGCCAAAACCGGGCGCATCTCAATTTTTGCGGGGGTCGCCGTGAAGGATGTGGGGGAAGAGCAGGTGCCAACGGTGATTGCGCCAGAAAGTTTCCAGACACATCAATCCTTCATCGCCCGCAC